>JGI24159J19872_10008203_pt1 | contig 13660 bp, 9 predicted proteins | sample Ectturendosymbi4_FD_19872 | JGI IMG/M metagenome (IMG submission 19872) | reverse complement strand
GAACACACAAATATCATCAGCAAACATCAAGTGATTTAATAAGACTTCACCAATATAACACCCAGCTTTAATGTTGTTTAGTTCATTGGACAAATCACAAATCAAGTAATTCATTCTCCCTATATAATAATAGTGCAACCTGGTAGTAGTAGAATGAACTCAGTGAGGGATCTCTGTTGCTGCTGGTTGCTTTCCTGTTAGTTAATGCCCCGAATTGCCATCTTTCGCTTGTGCTTGCTCAGTAGTTCAAGGCGATGCAGTCAATTGCAACACCTAGAGAAAATAAGATCTCTGAAGTGAGAGAGGAGAGTCCTCCGAATGCAACCAATAGAATACTATTATGAAAATAAGCCTGCTCCTTCAGGAGGGTCGCCTTATGAAGACAACCAGCAGTGGGATGATTTTATACAAGAAATTATTACTCCGCAGAGAGAGAGTATTCTAGAATGTTTGACCAATTAAAATTAAGCCAAAAAGTGGTGCTCGGAAGACACCAAGACCAGTTAGTCAGTTAATGGCCACTGCCTGATACGCAACCTTAACTCACTGGTTAAGAGATTCCCACTGGAATCTTTAAAAGGGGATTATGGCTTAATACCTGTCTAAATTTATAAAAAACTTGGGTTACTTCCTTCCCTGTGTTGAAATATTGAACTCGTGTAACAACTCCTGTTGAAATTAAACTCGCATTTAACCAAAACTGCTTGAGCTTGATTTAATAAACATATTTTAACGTTATAAAGTTGTGTTATAGTTAAATTCGAACTACAGGCGGGTCTGATTTTCTTTATTGTAGATTCGGGCATGCCTTGGGTAACCTTCGTTAAAATTACCAGTGCACAGTGGCGTAGGCCGCCCAAAAATTTGGTGGGTCAAAATGTTTGATTTTAGGCGAATAACGCAATTTTGTTTGGAAAAATGCCTCTAAAAGCACAAAATTACTATATTTTCCAAAAAATTTCGGGGGGGCATGTCCTCCTTGGCCCCCCAGGCTACACCTATGCCAGTGCTCTCTGGGAGATTACCTTCAAAAGCAGCGAACCCGAAAGTTCCCTGTTACAACTTCTTCAGCAGAAACTTCAATGGACAACGCCATAACACCCAATGAAGCCAAGACTTGCAGCATTCAATACCTCCAGAGATGCGGCATTGAGTGAAGTGCGAGTGAACATCCAAAACTAAAAAGTTTGGAGTAGTGGCAAAATATTCTATTTTTTCATTCCGCATTGGTCACGGACAACCTATCGCTTACCTGTTTGCCTTTGGCATTACTCTTTAATGGACCTCGTGTATGCGGACAAAATACATCATCATCATCATCAAAAAGCATCTGAAACCTTGATTGGAAGAGTTTGCATGTCTTTGTGCGCCAATGTGCACCCTCATTTGACGTATCTTTCACTTTTTTCTTTTTTCCTCTGTTAGCTGTTTTCATCAAAGTTTGATTTTAGAAAGCCTTCGTTTCTCTCTCACTACTTGATCCCTGTATTACAATGGGTGAATGACGTTACAAATGGGGCGCTGTTAAAGTGTTTTTTTCTCCTACCAGTGTTCGTTGTGTGCAAACACCTATTCTGTAATGCGCTATGGCTAACCATTTTTTGTGCTCTTGTGTTGTTCGATTGTGCCTGTGATATGGACCACGAGTCTATAATAAACGAATTACTATCATTACAAATAATAATAATAATAATGACAAGGTAACCTAACCGTCAAACGTAGGAAAAGGACACGTCAAGATGCCGAGGAAGCAGGGGCGCATTCAGGTTGTGTGGGGCCCCTGGCTGAAACTTAGAAAGGGCCCTACAGTGGCGTACGCAGAAAATGTTCATGGAGGGGGGTTCATTTAGTGGCATATAATGGTTATTTGTTTGTGATGTGCGGTCTTTGTGACGTCACAATTTGACGTCATATTCATGTTTCCAAATCAACGTTTTGGCGAAGTTTGTTGACATAATACGCATATTCGTCTACACGTACTCCCCTTATTTTATGTGCCATTGCACTGAATATAAACTATCAGCGGTCCAAGTTAGGATATCGGAGGAAAATAAACTCAATGCTGCGACACAGCAGTTCATAACTTCAAAATTTGGCTGCGTGTTGAAAAAGGGGAGTAAAACACACTTATCACTGCGTCAGAGCAATTTACAACTGCAAAATGAGGCTGCGCTAATATCTCGTCGAATACGAGCAGTCGGTGTGCACAGGGCCGGCCTTAAGCCGATGCAACCGATGCAACTGCATTGGGCCCCGCGCCATAGTGTTTGGGTAGAGTGTTCATTTTTGCCAGATATACACCTTGCGCTTGAGAATTCAGTGGAAACGCCAGATAAATTTCATTGCAACAAAGAACGTTCTCGTCAGAACTAGCGAATTTCCTCTATTTATTGTATCGAACGTTAGCAAACGTGCTCAATTCTAGTGTTAGTGCCTTACTGTATATCTACGCTCTACCACAACCGTTAACACGGTTGACTGAACACGATGACGTCATAAAATCACTGCTCAGAGGGGTCCCGCTCCCAGGTCTTGCATTGGGCCCCCACCTGCTAAGGCCCGCCCTGGGTGTGCGGGTGGACTGGCTGGCGCACAGCTCAGTTTGCAAGATCGAATCTTGCTAAACTCCACAACAGGGTTGCCAACCTTTTTTCATCAAAAAAAGTCAGAACTTGTCCCAAAAAAGCCAGATAACAGTTTTGAGGCATATACACATAAAACATGCATAACCGCACACAAAATAGACATTAAAACTCGTCAAAAACATCGATATAACACAAGTCCAATTTACAGAAACATATTCTTTCCCCGTAATCAAACGTAGATCATTTTTAGGGCAACAGTAAAATTTTTGCAATATTTTGTGCACCCTGCATGGTAAAAGACCCTAGTCGCAAGAGATTTGTAATGAATATGCAGCTCAGACAATGTTTTGCCAGAGCCAAGCCAGTATCCGACTGAAAAGAAGGCAGAAAATTCTCTGGCTTTTTCATTTCAAAAAAAAGCCTAAGGTGTTCAAAAAACAACCAGAATTTCAAAATCTGGCTTCAAAAAAACCAAGTTGGCAAACCTGCTACACAAGAATTGAGAATGCGCATAAAGTCCGCAAGAAAAGCTTTCACGGACCCACCCACTTTTTTCACTCAAAAATTTCCTCCCCCAAAGCAGTGATGACTCACTTTGGTTGGAATTTTTTGGTAGTCGGGGTCTACAGATGTAGTCCAAGCGAAAAAAGGTAACAGGGAAGTTTGACAAATATTTTGTCAAAAATCGCTTTTTAGCAATAAAGTCGCTTCCAGAAAATAAGAATTTTGCATCTTTCTCAAAAATCCAAAGGTAAAGGTACCTTTTTCAAACTCATCGGATGGATTGCTGTCTTCCGAACTGAGGATGTATTCACTGACTCTCTAGCGCAATCGGTTCGCGAGTTATGGCCAATCATACTTCAAAAGGCACGATCGACCCTGTGCGGAAGTTGAAGGGCTGGTATATCTGTGGCAGCGCATCGCGTCACACGCCCATGGCGTGCAATCGGGAGTACTTCAAGAATGTGGCGGCGATCAAGAAACAAGAGTGAACCGGAGTGTGTGATCTCGATTGGTGTTTGCACGTTGCACTTGCTGACTTGGCGTTTTTTTCGTTGCGTATTTGCATCTCCTATAAGGAGCCACAACAAACTATCTGCTGCCCGTATGACAATTAGAAGACACACCGCTTTAGGGGCAGGAATATATTGGACTAGGTGCAAGACGCGAAACGAAATTTCTACTCCTGTTTCCTGACATAAATCACTACCGAAACATATTTTACAATCAGCGTTACTTGTGCAGATTGTCGAGTGCATCACAGTGTGTGACGTTGTTGGTGATGTCACCAAACTATAACTGTAGTATTAATCTGGACGCATAAATTATTGTAATTTAATAAGTTTGATGTCAGCAAAATCGTTATCTTTTTTTCGCCGTTAGTGCAGATTGAAGAATATTGTTAGAGGCGTCAAAGTAGCCTACTTAACTTTCCTGCGCAAAAAAAAATATTCCGTCCTCCTCGTGCGATTAAGGTTTAAATTCGCTACATCTAATGTTCCTTTATTAACGCTTTTTGTACTATGAAGTTTGCGCAAGAAAGCGAGTTAATATCAGAGCCAGTGGCGTACGTAGAAAATTTCCGAGGGGGGACCAGAGCATAGGCGTAGTNAGGGGGGACAAGGAGGCCATGCCCACCCCTCAAATTTTTGAAAAATATAGTCATTTTGTGCTTCGAGAGGCGTTTTTCTAAACAAAATAGTGTTATTCGCCTAAAATTAAACATTTTGGTATGCACTGCCGAATATTGACAGTATACACTGCTGACTACTGTTTATTCATTTTTTTATTATAAAGGTCTGAGGGGGGGGCATGGCACAGTGCTCCCCCTCCGTACGCTAGTGATCAGAGCCCTTTATGATATTATAAACGTTTGGTCTTGTTAACATTTTTGTGTTTTTCAATCACAAGACAATAGTCTGCCGAAGAAACTGTGAGTATTTTTTAGTACGCAATTTTCCAAGCATTTTGTACAAAGTAATTTATATTCAAAACGCACGCCAATAATAGCAAGAAGAGAATTTCTGCTGCAAAAAAATGAAAAGCACTTTGCGAGTAGGCAATAACAGGAAATAATTTTCAGCTAAGAGGCAACGGCCAAAAAAGCAAGTCATAAAAAATCACAAAAAAGTTTGTGCTTCAATCAAATAGCACGTACTGGTAAATCCACTGCGCAAGACAGCAAAATGCTGGTTCAAACAGTCATCGATCTATTAATTCTTGAAACAAGAAACACAAATTAAAATAAAAATTAAGCGAATATGTGGATCAATAATGTCGAAATTAACAATCGACCAGTCATTGCAAGCTTTACTAAATAAAAAACACTGCGCAAATGTAGGTAGTGGAAGTTTGCAAAAGGAAACAACAATGAGCAAGACACACAAAAAGGGAGAGAAATTTTTATTAATAACTAGTTCTGGTAACGTAGAGTTTGGAGATAGACCGTTGCATTGCGCTTACACCATGAAAGACAAAATATTTTATCAAAATCCATTTACGCAATATTTCTACGTTGGGTCAGGTGTAAAAGAAATATTCAATGCTATCTTGCAACAACCGCTATTATCAAAGTGCATGGCACAACAAAGTTCCAAATTAGTATACAGTAGGAAAGCTTTGTGAAAAAATATGTCATGCGTGCTTTCAAATTCAATAGAAAAGATTGTTTTTTAACACAGAACAGTTTTGCTGTTGAAGAATTTGCAAATTTTCTTTCTTTTGCTAACTTTTACTTCCCACAAATTGCAATTTAAAAAATGTTTGTGTTATAAGAAACTCGAAGCAATACACTTACTCAACACAAACAATAAACTAACAAAACTACGCTGCATCTTACAGAAACATACTCCAATATGAAAATATCAATTTAGAGTGACCAATTTAAACAAATTCTAAATTTCAAGGACAAGGTGCATGAAAAACTGACCAACTTATTTCAGACGTTTACAAAGCAGCAACAAATCAAAACTAAACGCGTTATAGTCTCGAATGCTCACTGTATGAAGACGGTTTCTCTTGGAATTTGGTTGTTTTATTGTAGTTTATCCGCACGCCAAGTCCAGCATAGCAGTTTTCAATGAATTTTTGAATTTTCTCTGTGAAATGATTTGCTGCAACGTATCAAACATGAATAGGCAGCAGACCGTAGCCACGAGGGGCATTAGGGGTCATTGTCCCCACAATTCTTTGCCCAATGCCAAATTTTGTTGTGCCCAAAAACAGGCATTGTAAACGTATAATAAAAACAAAATGTCTGCTATCCTAAAAATGCATTTCTTCCCCAAACCTTAAAACCTGGCTATGGGCCTGATAGGTAGTATCGTAATATTAGTCGGAGTATACTCAGAGATTGTGTTAGGGCTACAACAAAAACGCATATTGTCTGACTTGACAGCATTTTGGAAACTGAAGTCAAAAACAAATAATGATCATTTCATCATCGAAATTGGGAGAGACTTNTGCATCTCTTTCAAAACAATCTTTTTCATCTTCTGAAAATCTGATATCAGTTTCACCTGAAAAAGAAGCTTCTTCTTGGGATATATTACCTGATGNCACATTGTGATGCTGTGAAACAAGTTCGTTCATAGCAAAAGAAGATGTTTTTTCATCATTTGTATTCTCGAGTTGTTTGTCTTTAATTAGGAATACTTCAATACTTTGTCCTGGAACGTTTTTGTTGCAAATGTCCGTAGACATTTGGGAGTCCGATTTCTCTTCATCTTCTTTAGCAAAAACATGATGGTTACTCTTTGAATGAATGGAATCTGAAATGTTGCCAGAAATATTTTGATCACACTTTGCATTTAGTTTTTGATCTTCCTCTTTATTGATTTTTTGTGCTGAATTTGCTTCCACCCTCGGATCGGTAATTTCTTCAATAGGAAAATGTCCATCTCCTTTTGCATTTGAAGAAATTATGTTTTTGTGGTTGGACAGTAATGCAACCTGGCGTTTGACGAACCCTTGTTCTTCTTCCAACTTGAATTTGTTAATGGTATCGTTCCGTTGTTCGCCTAGACTTTTCCAAAATTGGCATTCATTTTCCAGAGTGACCAGTTTTTGATGATACTGAACGATGGTATCATAATTTTTTCCAAGTAGGCAGCAAAGTTTACATGTTTGGTTTTTCTCTTCACAAAGCTCTTTTTCAAGTTGCTTTAGTCTGGTATCATGTTGTGCCATTTGCTGTTCCAGTTCACCCTTTCTCACAACAAATATTTTCCGTGAGTCAGAATATTTTCTCACGAGTTCTTTAACTTCACATCTTTTCGTGCGCAGCTGTGCTGTCAGTTTTTTTCCTCGATAACGAAGAATTTTATTGCTTTCTTTGTAACGCAGAAGCTTTTCCTTTGTTTCCTCACATTTTCGATTCAGTGAGGCATAGGCATTTCTAGCGCTATACTTTTCCTGCAAGAAGTGTAATTTATTTTTTCCCAAATCTTCCTCACGTGAACGTTTCAAGTATTCCACTTCATTCTTCAGTCTCTCCAGCTCTTTGGTTTGTCGATCGTTGACCTCAGCTAGTTTCACGTTTTCCTTAACATAGTTCTCTATCTCATTTTTTTGTTCTTCTACTGTTTTGTTCAGCACCCATATACGTTCGTTTGCAATTGTCAGCTGTTTCTCGTTGTTACGAGCCTTTGGATTCGCTGCTAACCAGTGGACGTGGAGATCAATATTCGGCTGTTTTGGAGTCTGAAGTTTGTCACGTAGGTGTTTGCTTTGACTCATGATCGACTCTTTGTTTCGCCCTCGACTTTTTTCGAAAAACGGGCTTCCCCTAGCTGGTTTCCCTTCTAGAAGCACAACTAGCTTCCTGGCTGTTTCAAGTTCTTCCTTCACAACCGCCATCTGCAAAAAATACTTAATTCATCAGCAAAGGTTCAATTTTCAATTGCAAAGCAAGCACAGCACGTTTTAAATGTATGGTTTTTGAATATTTAATGATTTTGTTGTGTTTTAAAGCAATGTGTGCAACAAAGACTGCTAGAGAATATCTTCTTTTGCCAAAAAACCTTCCAAATGTAGTAATTTCAAAAACTTGTGTCAATTCTGACACTTGTTGCAATAAAAAGGCAGATAACACTTGCATTTTTGAAATATTTGTTACTCTGATTTCCTTGTTCGTCCAGGTTTTACTCGTGATTATTTGAAAGTTTCACAAGAAAGTCATGGAGATTTCTGCTGCCAAGGAAATATATGCAGAAAAATATAGAAACTAAGCGTTTGCACTGCTCAAAACGCTGAGCTCCTGAACAGAAGAACAGTTATTGAAAATTTGTATAGGCGTGTTACAAACATATGTTTGGGTTTGATATATCATGTGAAAAGAAAGTCTGCAGACGAGGTCAAACTGCTGGAAGGTAGGTATAAAACGTTGTTCATCTTCTGCGTTCTTTGAATTTAGTATCAGAGCTGTTGTTTATTCGGTTGATGTGGGTCGTTCACGGTCAGCAGGCCCGTAACCAGCTTGGGACACCAGGTGGGGCGATGAGTTTTTTGAGAGGCGCCCAAATTTTTTGAACTATGTCCAATAGTTTTAAGCTATGTCCAACACATTTTTCCAGACAACGTTTATCATGGGTTTCTTGTGAACAGATCTCTTTTGAACGGACACCATGCACCGTAGGTCATTTGTGAAGATAAGCGGAACCCACTGGGACAGCGGTGTCCATACTATTTTGATCGCGACCCAAATCTGACTTTGCTGAACACCTCATGACCAGGGCAGCAACCAGGTGATATTTTCGTTGGGGCAAAATGGTTGCAACTTGTTGTTGTACCTAACAACGAAAAATATTTTTGAAATTTTTATTGGGCGGAAATTGCCCGGTTGCCCCCCACGTGGTTACGAACCTGCTCGCGACCCAAACCTCAAACAGCATATGAAAAATATAGTGATGATATGTATGATTTTTGGCAGTAAGCTGCTAAGTTCATTTTCAATGTCAGCAATCTACTCTTTTCTCAAGTACCTACGCTACAGACAGACATAGACAAGCAGTGGTAACTTTGAAAATATATAACTCAAGTTTGGACTACCTCAGTGCGAGGTATTTTTTGACTCTTCGCGAGTCATACTTCAGTAACTATTGCACAAGGAGGAAGGGTGTACATGTTGAGGTTGAAGTTGTCAGACAGCTCCCTGTGCTTGATACAGGTATACGATCCAAACTAAAATGCACATAACCGGGAATTCGTGGAAGAAACTAGTAATGCCTTGCGAAAGGTTATGAATCCACGAGAGTTTGGAACGGTGCGATAGGTAAACATTCTGATGCTGACGTAAATGATAGCGGCAGGCTCCAGCTGCAACTGTGCTGTAACAACGCACTGTGCATCATGAACACTTTCTTCCAATATGGAGATTTGCATAAGTACATCTGGTGCAGAGATTCGTTGGGTCAACTGTCACTTATTGATTTCTAGTTTCAGCTGACTTGTATCAATAAGTGTTGGATGTTCGTGTGAAAAGGGGTGGCAAACTATTCACTGATACCCACTTGGCAGTCTGCAACATAAGTCTTGAAATACCAACAGGATCTACATAAACGTGCAGGTCTAGGAAGTCCTACCGTGTAATGTGGGAGGCTCTGGTGNACAAGGATATAAGAAATACCTTCACAGGTCCTTGTTTTAAGAGTTCCCAGAATACAAAGCGGATGCAGAAGTGAAGTGGTAGCTGTTCCAAGCAGTTGTAGCTTCATCTGTTACTCTAGTATGTGGACGAAAANGGCTAGGTGTGGCGGATAATTGCAAAAGAGTAAACGCTTGATGGAACCAAGAATGGAAAGATGCTATTCGAGCAAAGAAAGTAGCCTATGAGGCATGGCTTCAGAAAAAAGCCAAATTTTTTGCATTTGCGTACGTTCAGGCGCGTTTCTCCGCAGCCATCGCGATGAAAAAATCCCAAATACAATCTTGGGAGTATTTCAGACATGAACTAGATTCCAATTTCTAGCAAGTCAACAAAATATTCTAGTAAATCTTCCGGACGCGGCAAAAAAATCAAAGACAAAAATTGTGTCTTAGCAATGAGGAGGACACCCTTCTCACAGCTCGTCTTTATAGACTGTATCAATTGGACAGACGATAACAGCCCACTCAATGAGGTTGTCACTGTTGGAAACTGCAGGATTTACCGTTAGATTTTTGCGGACGTTATGTTACTACTTGCATCTTCTGAACAGGTTCTTCAACATGCACTTGATAGGTTTTCAGCTGGGTGTTGCCAAGTTGGAATGAAAATTAGCACCAAAAAAACGAGGTGTTATGTCTCTCCAGAAACCCATGTCTGTGTATATGCTGCAACTAAACGGCAATGCACTGCAGCACGTGGAAGAGTTCAAGAACCTTGTGGTGGTAATGCTATGCACGAGTCACGAAAGGAGGAACAGGGAGACTGATACACTGATTGTTAAAGCAAACGCACTTCTGCGTGAGCTTCAACGCTCTGTGGTCACAAAACAGGAGTCTTCAAATATCGCAGAACTGTTAGTTTTTGAAATCGTTCTTTGTTCCGATCCTCACCTATGGTTATGAATCTTGGGTAATGTCCGAAACAATGTTACATCAAGTGCCAGCGGAAGAGATAGTATTTTTGCGAAAAGTTTACGGCATGTTTCTTCGCGACAACGTAAGCAGCTGTGAAATCAGTGAACCCTGAATGTCGAGCCTATTCTCTTCCGAACAGAGAGATATCAGCTACATGGTTCGGCCTGTAACCAGATGCTCCAGGAAAGTTTGGCGATGCGACTTCTGGGCACACACGCGGCAAAGCGACACACAGGTTGACCAAAGACCACACGGCATGACTGTATCTCCGACCTTGCTTGGTCCCGTCTTGGTGTGGAGCAGCAGAAGTATCATAGACTGCTGTTGACCGTGAGGTATTTCGAGTCCTCCTAGGGCTGCTGTTCCCGCGACCCTACCCAGAGGAAAAGCGAGTTTGAAAATGAATGAATGTGGTAACTTTTCAACGGCCAATTGTCAGTTTTTCCACAGAAATTTATGACGATGGGAACATTTTCTTTTAAGTTTTATTTTTTATGTCTTGTGCTATCCAAATGTTTTACAATTTGAATCATTTCTTTTCACAAAGCCAGTAACAACAAAAAATACAACACGGTCTCGAGTTCGGACATGTGTGCAGAAAAACTTTACGTGAAAAATCATCAAATGTTTTGAGCAACAAAAGATATTGTGCTGCAGAAACGCTCCTTGATATAACATAATGATCAACATCATTTATCTCAAAGACATCTTGCATAACCCTTGAGGCAATCTCTAATAAAACATTACGTTCTATATAAAAACTGTACCTTTTCTCGCTCCTCATGTAACTGGAGATTCAATAATCTTGATTCCTTGAATGCTTCATTTATAGCATCATTCACCATCGCCCGACTCTGCACATGGAATGACTCAAGATTTTTCAACAGATCATCTCGCTTTCTCCAGTAAAGAGCATCAGCCCGATCAAAAGCAAATGCGGCGCAGGCACCTGATTTGCTCACACCATCAACCTCACGCTTCATCAATCCTTGATCCGAATGAGCAACTGAAAAGGAATGGAAGCTCGTTGCATGATTTGCATGCCAAAAGTTTAAAAATAATATTGGAAAAAATCGAGTTTTGTTTGAATTTGTCAAAAAATTATTGAAGGGAAATTTCCGTATTCAGTGTATAAGATGAAAGTGAATCTGCATTTAGCGGATGTTCTATCCATGTTGTAATTTTTATTTATATTTTCTAAAATCCAATGTCACAATGGGCCGTAGCACAGGTTTAAAAAATAATTACACTGTTACAACATGCCAGCGCCTTTTCTTAAAACTCTGTAATACCGCGTAGGCATGATGTGGGTGTGATAAACAATTACAAAATCTAAAATTCAAGTTGACATCCGTGGTTGAAGTGCGCTAAAATATAATCAAGCTTAGAGAACGTTACCTGTCGATTCCAAGCTAATTTGGTTGCAACTACCCGCATAAACTGCGCGGTCACCTGAACCGGTTAGTTGTGAGGCATTGCTACTTTGAAGAAATTGTTCTGGTTTGCAATAAACATAAGGTTGATTGTGGTTCAAAACAAACCTTTGCCAAGTTATAAAAGATTACACATGTCATTTGTTTAATGCATGTTTCATTAATCTCTCTGTTTTATTAAAAGCCGGCTAGTTGTTTATACTGGACAACTCTAATTAAAACAGGCTTAGTAAAATTTTTGGTAGGCCTACTTACCCATGTCGTTAAAAGATCGATTCCAGCAATATATGTTGAAACGATTGAAATCGCACTACCACTGTTCTCTCCGTTAAAATAAATTTCCTTTGCAAAATCACGAAATAAGCAGCCGATAATACTCTTGCTCTCACCCTCACCACCACTTTACATCATCTGCAAGTATTGCTGTACTGCAGGTATCTATGCAGCTGCTAACTAGAGCTTGTATTGCGTCACAAGTCTATCTATTACGTAAAATGGTGCAGCAAGTACAAGTTCTGAGGCAGAACAAAATTATCACGCAAACAGAAACATCAAGCTGTCTCGAAAGACTAAGACGTAAATTTCGAAAACGTAAATTTACTGGAATCAGAATTATAGCAAACGTAAATTTTTATAAATTTTTACAAAATCTAATATATTGAATTACTAGGCTAGTTACTTACAGTGCAAACAACAAAAGTAGGCTACATCTGACCAGTGTTTTATTTGGGTGTCAAAATGACACCCTAAAAATTTGCAATGACACCCTAAATTCTGAAAGCCAGATATGGTTTTGCTTTGCATTGGAGTAAAACGATTTGAGAAAAGCATGTTTTCCTGCACATGGCTATTGCAATAGGCGGCTGCAATGTTATAGGCCGACACAATTTTCAGGCGCAGAAGTTGGAAGCAAAAATTCTAAGTTTGGTATCTGTGTATAGTCATGCGCACTACCTCAGCCTCTTACTATACTGCTGCAGATTCGTACAGTGTGGGATACGAAACTGCGAAAGCACTTTAATGCAATTGTGGTAGTGTTCTACTGTGAAACCGTTTCGATCGGCTTGCCTGGCAATGCATCAGGCTACAATGAAGACAAAAGGTCGGCAGTTGCAGCGCGCATGCAAAACAAGGTGGTTGTCGAGTGAGGCAACTGTGAGAGCTGAGTGAGATTTTGGCTTTTTGGGCAGCACTGGAGTAGCTGTCAGGAAATAAAAATGATGCAAAGTGCGTTGTTTCACTGCGACTCATAAAAACAAAAAAATTCATCATGGTGCGTTTGTTTTGTCAACATTGGCACTTCACCTGACAGAATTGAGCAAAGTTTTTCAGGCGGGATATATTGAGTTTGCAATTTGCACAGGTAAAAGCTTCCGTAGAACTGTGCATCAATAAGCTCTATGGCGCCGCTTAAAGAGCGTAAAGCTAATTGCGAAAAGTTTGGTAGTGAATTAGGGGAACTTGGAAAGCTGGATGATTTGGCTAACTCGTATGTGTCAAGTGGCATGGCGTTTTGAAAGGGTGACGAAAGATTAGCAACTTGATGGTACCCATGCACAAAAGGGAGACAGGAGTGAATGAACCAACTACCGCGGCCGGCATCTTTTTGCTAAGCCTCCCAAGCATGAGCGTCGGAAGGCGTGGGCCTTGGCCCCCTGGATTTTGAAATTTTCAGCAAAAAAAGGTTATTTTCTTAGTTTTGAATGGGAAAAATCAAATTTCACCTCTTTTGGCCCCCCCTGGAAAAATTTAGGAAAATTCCGCGAGTGCCCCCCCCCACTGGAAAAATCCTTCCGACCAGAGCCGTGTGAAAGGCTGTTGGCCCCCCCCAAAAAAATTTAGATGGGGNCCTTTAATATCAGCAAGCATTGAGGCAGATACGAGCCAGTTGCGAATTAGCCCCTTGGGCAGCGCTATTTCAAAACCNAACCAAGCTAAACTAATAATGTACAACTTACGAGAAAATAATTTGNCAATGCAAAATAAGTGAAAACTAACTTTATCACTTGTTAGTTGTTATCATCAATAAAGCGAAACAAATATCTCTTCTTGTGATGTGACAGGAAATTATTTATGATGTAA
>JGI24159J19872_10008200_pt1 | contig 13667 bp, 12 predicted proteins | sample Ectturendosymbi4_FD_19872 | JGI IMG/M metagenome (IMG submission 19872) | reverse complement strand
GTTTCGACGGTCTTCCTGTGGAACTGCGCCGCTTCGCAGTTGACCTGTTATCTCGTCGCTGAACTAGCTCTTCTGCTAGTGTCACGAGGAAATCAAGCTATGGCTTTTTGTAATGCGTGTGCAAATCCTTGTAAACCACCCAGGCAGTCACAGGCGCAGGTGCCGTCATACGGTACAGGACTGTCTTCCACCGTTTGGTAGACTTACTGTCTGAGTCCTATACATCGGCCATTTGATCCGCTCCATCCCCACCACCCATAACATGTCTGTAAGACTGGATAGCATCAGGGCAGGCAGCGTTTATGATTGATCCATCCCGTTGCTTCTTCCTAACTTCACCGATTGTGTTTGTGTGGAAGTTGCTCAGCACCAAAACTTCTTTGGTATCCATCCATCTAACAGCTAACGTTCCATTCATATTTCATCGAAATTCAGAATCAGCACGGCTGACTTTTTCTCGGAAAACTGGAAGATTTTTTCAGGTGTTGATAGCTGTACCCACAGCAGGATAGCGTATAGTGTCCTTGAGATGAACTGAGGTAAAAAGCCTGTCAAACGCCAAAGTTGCATCCTCACCGTCATGTATAGTAGAGACCAAGGTCTTTACAACCTTATCTCCTAATGGACCGCTTTGGCCATCACCATCTTCGCCTGCATAGATGTTGGCATCACACGTATATCCACTCCGCGGGTCACGTCGTATCCACAGCTTTATCCCACGTATCACAGGCTTCAAGGGAAGGCATTGCTTGAAAGAACACCTTACCTTGAATTTCGTCACTGGCTCATCAATGCTCTGGTATCCTGTCTGTACTTCACAAAGGTTGATGTCAGGCATGAGAGCATGACTTCAGTTAAATTTATCCGATTCAGCGACATGCAGTTTTGACATAATCAACTTGAGTCTGTCCCTTGAAAATGCAGATTTTATAAGGGAGTTTCCCAAAGATGTATGCTTAGACCAGTAGAGGTTTGTGGATGGCAAGCGATTGTTAACTCATGATGAAAAAACAGCCAAAAAGTTTCATGATCTCGTATGCGTCTGTTGGGGCTATCTTTTTCTTTTTTGCTTTTTGAAATATATCCAATTTCTTGTTAGTGTCGTAAGTTATCTGCAATAGCAAGCTATATGGAAACTGCTTCAAATATGTCTGAAATGCTTTTACTGAGTGTGATATCTGGATGAGTCGTGCAAGGTTCGTCTTGGCTAATATTCAGTGGTGGCTGGAACCCTGGTGTTGCGTTGGACGACATAACAACATTTGTAATAGGATCTGCAACACTGCCAAACGCTGTTGCTTTCTACATCGTTGTCTTCGTTCGCTAAAATACTGTCCTGGTTTTCCTCTTGCTCATTATCTGAGGCAATTGAGAATCATCAGAATTAGAATCTTCTGGTTCATACTCCGAGCAAAAATCAGAAAGATCTGATTCGTCCGCATAGGAAAGGTCTGATAGTGATTCAAAAATCTCAGATGCATTATACCGTTTCACCATATTGGTCATTCTATTGATGCACTAAAAAAGACAAAAAAGATTCACAAAACCATGTGTTTGTTGAGGCCTGGCAGTGCAAATAGTTACCATCATGATCAACATATAAAGTCTCTTGGTACGCGTATGTACCAATTACACTACCATCACCCTTACTACGTTAGCCTTACTGTAAGCTTCAAGAAAAAACAAATGAAACAAGCTTGCTACTTTCATCCTAAACAGCCTAATATAATCCCAGTCTAATGCTAGCCAATGTAACTGTAATCCAGCCTTCCAAAACACTTGCAAGTTTTTGACGTGTCCCTGCATTTCTGCTGCGCCGCGTGGAACATGAAGGTAATAGCGCGAAAAAGGATCACGTCATAGCAAAAATAAATGAAACAAAACGTCTGAGCACGTGCAGTTTTAAAAAGTCGGAAAGGTCAAAATAAACGCATTTATGGTACAATAATAGATTCTCCGACAGGAACGGTATGCCTGTGATACAAATATGTACCGTTAGTATTGAAAGGGTCTTTCTTCGCAGTTGCGACTGTTGTCATAAAGGTCTTAAGAGGGCAATGGATAAAGATCCCTCGCGAGGTTGCGACTGTAGTTCTGCAAGTCTAGGGGCAACGAATAAAAAACCCTCGCCAGCGCGCCGCCTCGTGTCCAACCAGTGCCTTGTTTCGTCCAGGACAGACTGGCTCCTACGTTTCTTGTACCGCACGAGCGCCAGGCAGGTCCGGGTGGCCGGACTCGGGCCAGTGGCCTGGAACGACCGCAGAATGATCAACGTTGATCTCAGCTCGGTTATCGACGGACACTTGGACTACGCCAAAAACATGGACACCATCCTGGCCGCGATTGGCGTCAGGTGAGACTTCATTAAAGACTTCTACGCGAAACTGATGCTCGTGACATGCAACTTTAAAAACGGCCATTTACAGTGTTTTAATCCAGTTTTGATCCCTTTCTCCATTAAACAACGGTTGCCGTATTTACCTTCTTTATGACATGATTAGTTTTACTCCATTTCTCCACTATTGCTCGATTACGTATTATTTAAAATATATATTTTGCCGCCGCAAGCAGAAACTGCTTGTTCTTTTTTGACAGAGTCCATGTGTGTGGAGGGCGATGTATTACGGAAAATGAACTTACTGTTATTATTTTGACGTACTGAGTTTGGTTGGCATGGCGCAACGCACATCATACCTCAGACGTATGGAACACATGCAGTAAATCATCGTTGGATTATTATCGCACTGATAACCTGGGAGGGAAATCTCAGCCTTCTTCGTGTGTAGTCTTTGATTAAGAACCTCAGCATGCACTGCTTCAGTTTCTTGCTGTGCCGTTGGTTCCTGCGTCCCAATAAGACCAATGCTTCGGGATTTTCCGCCAAATTTTTATCTCAAGCCAAAGCATCTTTTCTGGTAAATGCTTAGATCTCACGGGACTCGATGCCACGCGTCGGTGAATAATCGCATCCGATCAGTGGTTCTTAACCTGAGTCCGGTCGAACCCTCGCTGGGCATCGACGGAGCCGTTTCAACAGAGGTCCTCTGAAACTACAAAATCCGGCAAACGTTTTTGGTTATATTTTATTAATGTCTCGAAATAGAACGGTCTTCAGTTGCATTGATTGAGACGAGTGCAACACGGCTCCTCTATTCGAGCGCGGGTTTTCTGTACTGGTGGAGGTTAAAACGTAAAACAGAACAATCTTCCTTGCGTAAATCACATAAGCATTCTGAACCAAAGCCACGAATCTCACAGATTTTCGCCAAAAACCAAGACAAAACAAATAACCAAAACAATGCATTGTTAAATTTAAACTGTTGGTAGATTTTGTTTCATTGACATATTTTTGTTCTCTTGTTGCTGCTGCTTCTGTTTCCTGATATCACTGCGCACATGAGCGTCGGAAGGATTTTTCCCGGGTGAGGGGGCACCAGTAGGGGGTCTTTCCAACATTTTTCTACGGGGGGCAAATGTGTTGAAATTTGTTTTTTCCACTCGAAATTAGACAAATAACTTTTTTGCTGAAATTGTCAAAATCCAGGGGAAAAGGCCACCCTGCCACCCCCCCCCGTTTCCGACGCCCATGACTGTGCAACAAACTGGGGTTCGAAACAAGCTTGGAGAATAACTTCGGTGTTCGGCAAGTTTTGTAAAGTTAAAGAACCACTGCATTAGATGATCAACTTCTTTTTCAGGACTCAGACAAGGACAGTGTTTGTCAACAACACCGATGCAAGCCCCAACAAATCGCGAAGTTTTCCCGGCTTTAAAACGGCGACCAGCGACCGCCAGACGGCGCAAGCGAGCAGCTCTTGCCACGACCTGCATTCTGCCGATGTTGGAGGGGATCTCCCGGATCCAACATGGGTGATGGTGGGTGCCGATGAAAAAGACTGTGGGGCGCAGGGCGAGACCCAACCACAACCGGAACCAGCTGTGTTTACCGGCGAAAAATTTCGCAGTGCTCCCGTTTCAAACTCACGAAGCGAGAACGCTTCGCAGAAAGATGCAGAACACTTGCCTGGTCCTGCGCCAAGTCACGTGACCCGTGACGACAGAGTCCCGGATGTTGGCGATCAATCGTGCGGCAGTGCGAGTGCATTTTTTGTTGACAATGCGAACGAACGCGTTTCGCTTGGAAATGTTGACGAAGCTGTAACTGACGGCGCTACTGAGTCACGCGCCGCACAGTTGGGAGGGGAGGACATCGGTGGACAAACTGTGGCCACATCTGCGCCAGAAAGCGACGCCGGTAAACACCCCTGACTTGTTGCATTTGAAATTACTGCCGCGTTCTTTAACCTTTTCTGCTGCAAAGTTCCTTCCTTACCGAGTGTCTTTTTTCCAAAAATGGATCATTCCTCGCACGCTTGTAATTCGGATACGAATATTTTAGCTTATGTGGCTTGGGTGTAATGGATTTATGGGGGCGTGTGTGTAATGCTGGGGTGAATGGTGTCCAGACCTCTGCGGGTCCAATTTCGTGCTTTTAAGCTTAGCTTCAATAATTGTGCCACGTACTAAATGTTGAAAAAGGGCATGTAGATAGTTTTGAAAGTCGCAGTGCAAAAAGCACTTACCGGGAATGTAAGATGTAACTGTTCGACAACGGTCAAAACCAAGGCATCGTTATCTCCGATTTTTCAAATACATCCAAGGTTATAAATGCTTGGCACAAAGCTGTGGCATCCAAAATGCATGAAGTTCCTCTTTGCTCTGAACCTTATCAAGAGATTCCTGTTGGACTTTCCGAAACAAACATTCTTTGCGCATTTACAGACAACTTCTTCCGATGTTCAATCACATTTTTGCTGCTGTGCTTTTCGTTAATGCACAACAGCGTAGATACTGTCCCGGGATCAAACGTGTGCTTGAGGGGGTGGGGATTTTGTCTTGTGTGCTTGGTCTTAAGCATCATTATTTGCTTGCTCTCATTTGTTTCGGTACGCAACCGAGAGAAAATTTTGTGTTATCTAACGCAAAGCTACTATTTCTTGCGTCCAATGGAAGTTAATGTTCCAGTAACCCAGTTTAAGTTTTATAGGTCGACGATTGGTGGCAAGTTTGTTGTTGTTATGAAGAAACTTTTTGCATGTAGGACTGCCTTGAGGCCGTTCGTGGGAATGACTTGTCGTAAGTTTGTTCCGTGAGCATCTGTCAAATGGTTTTCGTTCTAACTGTGCCTTTTCTAGAACGCTATGCAACCTTTACCGCGGTTGAAGCTGGGCGTGCGCGTTGTGTCTGCGCGAAAAACGTATTGTCCTGTTGTCTTTTGTGCACATGTTGTAATCACTGCCTTTCAGCAAGCAGCCCTTCATTGCCATCATCATCATCACGCGTACATCAGCAAAGTGAGTTGTTGTTTTTGTTTGAAATTTTGCAACCATGGCAACCAGTGCAATCTCTTCATTGTTACCGTGTCGGTACCAAGCGTTCGTGGCGGAACATTTCGAATCCGACGTCTCTGCTGCAATGGACACTTTCAGCCTCTAAACGTCGGACAATTCTCGTAAAAATGCTGTCGCCCTTTGTCGTCATCCTTCACTTCCGGTGACGTATGCGCCGCGTGCTCTCTTCCGGTGATATCAGCAACAAGACAGCAGGTATACAGTTGCCGGGCTACCCAAAACAAACGCAAAAAGCAGAAAACTTACATGTATCCAAGAATTCCGCTTGAATTTTACGGGGCCTCCTGACGTTTTGATGCCCCCCTAATTAAATCGCTGGCCTCGTTTTTGCTGTTTAGCAGCCAGCAACGGTTATGTCGCAAAAAATGAAATTCTGACGCAAAACAACTCGTTTGTTAAGAAAAATGCGGTGATTTTCCACGTTTTAGCGTCGAACCCTTTTACAGTTTGAAATCATTACCACTGTTCCCTACGTATTTGCTGCTGATGCTGCCTCTTCACCGAGTTACAGACCAGAGATACATTCCCGCTTCTACGTTACTCCCGACGTTCGTAGCACGTCACTGACTTTTCTGCCTTACCTGACAAGCATCGTCCTATGAATGGTGATTCCCCTCTCGCGGGCACCCGGTTCATTGTGAAAATGTACAAATCAAAGGATTGCCTCTTTCAAAAGCTGTTCACCAAACTTCACCTGAAACGTAATCAATATCTCAGTTGACCTCAACGGCAGGGTTTCTAAACTCTCTGGGGCTACAGCAGTGGGATAACCAGCCCCAAATTTTTTTGGGGGGCAAAATTTTTATTTTAGGCGAGAAACAGTATTTTGTTTAGGATACCGCCTCTCAAAGCACAAAATCTCTAGATGTACCAAACATTTGGGGGCATGGTTCCCTTGGCCACGTCTATGGGATACAGCGTTTTTCCAGCAATGTTTGATGTTCATGTCCAAGACGTCGATCCTTAAAAATATTGCAAACTGCAACTTTTCGATCAATCTTCTCTGCACTGACACTACCGTGAAAGCCTAACAACGTTGCCTTTTGGGAAGGAGGCCACAGTCTTCGCCACCGGCACAAGTGCCTGAATGTAATATTTGTTTACGTAGTTGGAAGAATCACATTTTGAGGAGCATTTCTATGCCATATTTAGCACCACGCTACTCACTTCACCTTGTGGTAGCCAATGTCAATGCACTGGGATGTAACTGTGTAACGTTGTAGCAACTTTCCTCAGTTTATTAGAGAGCTCACAAACTTGGTGTTGGCAGCGTTTGGTGCCATTTGTTTCTCGTACTCATGTTTTTGTGTTCATGATAAAAAGACTGACTGCACAACAACTGTGTTGTGAATGAGACCATGTGACTCGCAGCGCTACAATTTAAGCGCACCTCCAATCGTGGAGTACATGCTTGGCCGCAAGGTGAAGTGTTACCAGTTGTTTAACTGACAGTAATCCAGTTGTCACGTGAGGGATGAGGTCAAGCTGGTATTAACAGCGTTGTTTCGCTTTGATTGGTCGAAGATGGCAGATTTAAGCCGCGTACGGAGTTGGACTTTGCAGTAATAGGCACCAGGGCTGTGGAGTCGGAGCCTCCTAAATTGGAGTTCGTTTCCACAGCCATAGTTCGTGGGGCGAGTTGTGCAAATAAATACTACAATGGTTTTATTTTTCAATCGACCGAATCGTTTTGGAACCTTTACCAATTAATAAGAAAACCCAGAGCCGAGGCCTGAAATTTAAGTTCCGGGTCCAGTCTCTGGTCATAGCTTTGGTCGCATCGTTAAACGCAAACCCGGCCCTCCTACAACTGAGCAGACGCAACATCATTCCACGCCTATGACAAGGAGGAGCGGTGGGCGATTTTCAGGAAGTGAAATTGAAATGGAGCTCTGACGATGCCGTCACCTTTTCAACCGCATCAGACATCCTGTGCGCACAATGCGCGTCGTACTTGCAGCTGTCGCGCGAACGCCTGTACAGTTAGGAGGCCAGGCAGGCAACGATTTACTCGGCGAAGAGAGCACGGCGTTGTTCTCTGCAACTGCGAGGCGTTCTGTGTTGCCGCATAGAACGAAACTGAAGACAATTTTCATTTCAAATGGTTGTGACTTGTGGAAGGTGATTGTTGCATTCACTGTTGCCATGGCAACGAACCGACTGCGCATGTGCGCTCGGGGTGAAACGAGGTTCAAACAAAACACCGTTCACAAACGACGATGGTATGTACTGAGCAAATCAATGCCCCTTTGGTGACCTCCTTAACCTCATCAACGCTATTCAATCCGCTCATCCTTAACCTCATCAACGCTATTCAATCCGCTCATCCTTAACCTCATCAACGCTATTCAATCCGCTCATGTCATTGAAGAACCAATTCAAGATGAAATTCAGTAGGTTCAAAATCACGCTTTTTTCAAAACAGCATGTTGAAAACAAATTGAAGGTAATGACCGCGTACGTTTAAGAGCAAGTGCTCATCATCAAAAACAATAGCGCTTTTCGTTTGCATTGCATTAATTACCACGAGATTTTGCAGCAAGAAAGGGTATTTTGGGGGACTAACATTACGGTCCTAGCAGGAACGGGCAAAATATGAGTATTTTAATGCATTTCCTAAAAATGCAGCATAATTTCTAAGACCGGAAACAAATCACAACAAACAACGAAAGTTCAACTTCAGGCAGTTATTGCAACGACTGAGAAACTTCGCAACTGAAGAGAACAACAATNTCCCGCTTGGNCGAATACTTTCTGAAACGTAACTCTACTGCAGTTATTGGACCACTTTTNGATGACCTTGCAAAGACAACTGATTAACAAAAAATTCTGAGGAACTAAATTTTCCGATTTATGAATTCAGTTTTCAAACTGCCCAGACGTACCTTTGATACATCACAAAACAACGAATATGCAAAAACAAAAGTACAGCACCAAACATAACTGCCGCAAATTGCGTAATCGACACAATCTGCTGATTGGTCGGTCAGGGTATGACGTATTAAGCGTTGTTACGGTTTCTGAAACGTAACTTCCGCTCCAAGAAGCGAAGCTTTTCAAATTTAAATTCGTCACGACCTTAATCTCAAGCGCGCTTTTTCGACTTCGCCAAGACACGCTTCAACGCCGGAGTTCAAACAAAGGTCAGGATCGCGGTTGCTAAGTAACGTCGCATTGCCTAACTTCCGGTGACGAGCGGTCAAACTTGCAACGTCACAGACGTAGACTTGAGCGCGTTGTACACGTGCGCGTTGTTGATTGGCACGTACTGGCACGTGATCAGCTTTATGACTTCCTGAGCAACGACGCCCCCCAGGTAGGCGGCGATCGAGGGGATCTCGGCCCCCCCGCACCGGCATATCTCGCCGATGTAGTCGTCGGAAATGGCCTCGCTGGCCCCGGGGATTCCCCACGATCGGAGCAGATCTTTTAAGCAGGCCTGAAAATAAAGAAACAAAAATCACTTTTGAAAGATGCTTTTTGACTAAAGAGCTGCCGATGTCTACTCAGTAGATGAAGTATAGTATTTATTTTGCAACAATGAACGCAAAAGGGAGGAAAGGGTTCGCCTTTCAGTCTTTGCCGAAGATTTCAACTGCATGATTTGACTGAAGGAGTGTGCTTCCAACCATCGCGTTACTATCAAATAATGAATCAGTGGATTCAACAAGAGTGCGTGGAGACAATTTATTGGTCAAGCAGATCCCTGGCCCAGAGACCAACTAAGCCTTCAATGTAAATTTCAGAAGAGTGAGCCTTTCAAACGAAAAAAAGAACGTTTGAAGATCGAAAAAAAAGAGGATCAGATTTTGAACTATTTCTGAATCTGTTTGACGCAATTCATGTCAATTAAACTTGAGTTGCCGAGAAGGCTCTGCTGATAAGAGAACTTGTTTCCAGGTAGAAAGTTTGATGATCATAGTTTTCCACTGGCAGAAGCATCTCGCGCTTCGCAATCCTTGCCTCGGTTACAAAGGCAGTGATCGACACCAGTGCGTTGGGCTTCATACGAAACAATGCTATTGTGACGTAATGTAACGCCACATTTAATCCACTGGAGTCCGCCAAACCTACAGTGAACGAACCGTGCAGGCACCCAAATGTGTCGAGCACTTCGCATTCGTAACATTTGTTGAAAGAATGCTTTGTGACGTCAGCCAAGCGCCAACCTTCAATGATTTAAAATTTTTACCTCCGCTAAGCACGAAACTGGTATATGTTTTTTTCTCAACAACCCTTCACATTTGAAACGGACCACACGTAAAATGCTGGCCCTGGTAACAATGTGAGTAGAAGTGAATTCGACTAGAAATAAATGGCGTAGCCATCGTAATATTTTTTTTATGGGGGGGGTGCAAAATGTTTGATTTTAGGCGACCAAACGTATTTTGTTGATAACCGCCTCTCAAAAGAAAAAATGACTAAATATGCTAAAAATTTCTGTCTACGCCTATGCTGGAAATGCTTACACTGCAAGTGACGTCGATGCCTCGCGTCACTGCTTTGCAACGATTGTTCTTGTACATACCATAGCAACGTGTCAGAGCCCGTTGGGACAGGCTTGCCCAAGCACAAATGCCAAGTTTTGTTTCAACAGCGACATGCTTTTCATGGTGCCGTTTCAACATTTCGGCAATTTAGTTTTTATTATCAGCAGCAGAGACGTCTTTTAATTTAACACCGTAGCTAGAGACTGCACCTGTATTACATGTATTACAAAAAAAGCTTGTGTCGAACGCTGTTGCGACGATAAGTGCCATAACCGCTTTGCGTCGCTAGCGAGCTATAGCGGTCGTTCCCACCCTCTGGCTCGTGTTCTAGGGAGAACCTTGGCCCCCTCGCCCCCCCTTCCAACGTCCATGGGTACAACCAATATGACAAAAGATAAGCAATACTTTCTCACGAAGCCCCCCAGACAGCCCCACGCACTACCACACTCCACACAGGTCGCACCTTCAATCTTCCGACGTCCATTTCCAGATCGTCGTCGCTGATCCCGGGCAGCCTCCCGTGAGCGGAGCGAAACAACTGCACCGCGCGAAGCATGACGTACCAGAGGGAGTCGGGGTTCGAACCCGCGGTGAATTCGGACAGGATCAACTTTGACGGCGACGTGTATTCTTCTTCGATCGAACGCGTCCTGACGGAAGCGGAAAGATGTCAGTGCACAACGTATGTTGGGAGCCTGTGCAGTTCATTTGTGCTGTCATAAGACGACCTGTGTCGTCATAAAACGACTTGTGTAGTCACAAGAAAATTTTTTAGGTCACAAGAAGAACTTGCATACATTGATGTTGACCAAGTGCTTGGCATTTAATTTACCACTGAAAAAGACGGCCGCATTAGTCAAAAAGTGGTTGGGCAAAACTACTGCAGGGGTCACTGTGTATTGTGAGCTCACAGAGGTCACTGTGTATTGTTGGGAATCCTAACCATGCAATGCTCAAGAACAAATCAATGGAGGAGAAACAAATGCAACCGCCACACGAAAGGCCGGTTGCGATGCAAAAAAGGTGGGCGATTTACATTTACAACTAGCAGCTGCACGTCGCTGAAGAAGAGTACTTCACATTATACTGCACAAAGTCAAAAATAATACTTGATACCAAGTGAAAAATATATAAGTGTTCGTAATCCTAACATTATAAACACAAGGAATGCACAACTTTTTTACTATTGCCGGCCGCATTACGTTTATTTTTTTGATTTACAGCCGCCGGTGAATTCAAGACGCGTTTGTTTGCGTTGCTTCTGTTCTGCTTCCACACTGAACGTACCCTACCTCCAAACGTCTGCTCGGCCGTCTTTCTGCTAAGCATCCTCGTACAGTAGACAATTATTAACGCAGGGCTGCAATAACTTATGTTTTGAACTATACGTGCACAGCTGCATATATTTTTCTCGAAAACCGCAGGTTGTGCACAGGGCCCCGACAGGGGGACAATGCCCCTGGGCGACAGTTTGGTGAAAAGAAGGAATAGCAACTGGTCTTTACCACCACCTGGTGGTGGTGGGGGGGCGGCACTTCCGTATGTCGAGGCCCTGGTTGCACCCCCCTGCTCTGCACATCAACGCATCCCCACAATCGATCAAGAACACACCCACCTGACAACGCGAAGAAAATGCGCGTTGCGACAAAAGCGCTTCACGTCGCGTTCCGACACCTTCCCGTTCCCGCAGCCCATGCCCAGGCAGGCCTGGGATACGTGCGAGGCCACCGTTTCGGCGTCGCGGCGCGCCTTGGCCTGGTATATGTTCTGCAGCTGCACGAAGCGCACCGAGTCGGCCGTCATGTCCGGCAGCGAGCCGCGGAGGGGGAGTCGCCCCGCACCCTCGTTTTCGACGAACTGCTTGAGGGCGTTTGCCAGCAGCCAGAAGTTCGAACTCGATTCGGTGATCTCGAGGCACTTGGGGTCGGAGAATATCTCCCGGACGTTGTCCGGGACCGTGCTGGCCATCAGGGCCGTGTTGACGTGCTTGGCCGCCTCGTCAAAGTTCTCCTCGATTTCCGGCACGCCTTGTGCGCTTTTTCTGATCCCGGACAGGACCAGCTCCTTGAACGCCTTCTTCTCTTTCCAAGAGCGCGGCGCGACGCCATTGTTACGTCGCTTCCACAGCTCCAGGTACTTGTGCAGGATGATGACGTAGGGCGTGTGCGAGTGATCCTTCTTGTCGAGTTTGTCGATGTCGATCGAGTCGGCGAAGTCGCGCAGCTCCGCGAAAGGCTCGTCCAATCGCAGGTCGTCGTGGGCGTTGTCGGGGTGTGACTCGATGACGCAGTGCTCTTGCACGACCGACCTCACGTAACCTTTCGGAGCAAGGAAAGATTTTGTTAAAACAAACCTAAAACAAAACAGTAACACTTTGAAAGAAGCATTATGGGTTACCCGCTTTCTTTTCACTGAAACATTTCGGTCATTTTTTGCTGAGAGATTTTGGTCACTGAAACATTTCGGTCACTTGTCTCACAATTGTATCAAAACTCACCGTAACAGTGTTTTTTTGCCTGTATTTTCAAACATTCTGACCGAAATACCTCAATTTTTTCGGTCATTTCGAAAACGTTTAGGCCTCTGCCCGATAAAAAAAAAACAGTGCGCTACAGCAGGGGCCGGCGACCTTTCTCGCACTGCGGACCAGTTTCAGCCTTGCCTTATTTTGCGGACTGGTCCTCAGGGACATAATGAATGTTGGCCACATGCGAATTTATTACAACTCGTAAGTCATCATGGCACTGATTCGGTGAGAGATCTGGGCTTGCTTTGCCGCAATAAGATGCTCCAACCACGTCACGGTATCAATTTCTCCAAGGGCCGGCGACCCGGTGTTTTGCCGGGGATGTGACGCAATCAAATGTGACGATATGATCGGAAAATCGGGATCAAATGTGACGCAATGCAAAATGCCGGGGATGTGACGCAATCACCACACTCGGGTGTCAGGTGAACTTGTTTCAGTTTACGATTGGCATCTTTGGATGCAACCAGTTTTCACATGACGATGGTGACAAGACTTTGAAATTGATTACATCTACGATGAGCGTTGATTGTGTTGCAACGCACTCAAAAAGGGACAGCCTCTAGAGCAGGGATCTCCAAACGCTTTCGTCCTTAGTATAACAGTTAGTGGACCGGACATCTTTCGTAATGCCCTTGCTTCGGGATATGTTGCATTCTACCAAATCAATGAGTTTTTGGTAAATATATTATTTTTTCATTATTGACAAAAGATCTTCGCGGGCCGGATTTGGCCCGCGGGCCGTAGTTTGGAGGCCCCTGAGCTAGAGTAACAATGTGCAAACGTCGCAGATGACCGAAAAAAGCTTTCGTACAGAAACGCTATGGAGCAGGGGTTCTCAACCGGGGGTAAATTTTACCTATCCTGGGGGTAAATATAATGATGCTGAAATTACAATACTTCGTTTTTTTCCACAGCGCTAGTGAGTAAACAAAAAACAGGGGGTAAATTTTATGCTAGGAGGCTGCCAAGGAGTAAACGGGAGAAAAAAGGTTGAGAGCCCCTGGTATAGAGGGACAGGGAAACAGACAAAGCTTCTTCGCGCGAGTTGGTGCAAAGGCCAGACCAACATATTAGTCGCAGACAGTTCAGGCCCAGATTTGCAAAACAACTACACTGATTGCAATTTGTACGAATCACATACAGGTTTTGCGTGCAAACCCGCACTGACCGATGAAACCGTACGAAGCGCACAGAAGCAACGGGATGCGGTTCTTCCAAAGCAGCTCGGCCGCTTTG
>JGI24159J19872_10008196_pt1 | contig 13669 bp, 10 predicted proteins | sample Ectturendosymbi4_FD_19872 | JGI IMG/M metagenome (IMG submission 19872) | reverse complement strand
TAGTAAAACTAGGCACAGCTAGCCGTAAGTTGTAAAACGTGCTTATCGTGTTTTTCAGTCACTTCGAGTGTTTTGGCGTCTGTGGATATAGCTGTACTGTGTTTATCTAACTTGTAACCAGGGGTGTAGTGTGGCGGGAACGCGTGGGAACGGCGTTCCTACACCTTTTTCATGTTTTGCTTTAAAATTAGTTCGAGGCTGTTTCAAAATGGCTAGTTTTTTGGGTGCGTTCCCACACGTTTTTGTTAGCGCTACATCCCTGCTTAGGACAAAATGTAACAGAACAGTAGGCTAGGAAAGGAGTAACTTAGACCGGTAAGTAAGCCCAAGCACCCAATCTTGGCTAAACTAAAGACTCCAAAAAATCCTTTTCGCCACCTGTTGTTTGAGGCTTGCTATGAAGTCATTCTGTTGTGGAGATCACACCGAAAGTTACACTGCGTAGAAAGTTATGGGTGAAAAACTTTTTGCCGGCTAACTAGCATAAGCGAATACGATTCCACCATCCAGGAACGTCTCAACTTTTGGGAAAAATTAAGCTTGTATTCCTGGGGTTTCCCATGGCGCATTTCCCTGAGCAAGGTTTCTGCCAAGCTGATTTTACAAAAAAGGTTGAAGGCCACTGTCCTAAAGCGTCGCGAATACCAGTGGCGTAGCCAGCCCAAAAGTTTGGGGAGTCCAAAATGTTGGATTTTAGGCGAATATCATTATTATGTTTCGGATACCGCATTTTAAAGCACAAAATGACAATCTACGCTAAAATTGTGGGGGGACATGTCCTCTTTTCCCCCTGGCTACGCCTATGGTGGATACAGGGATTTATGCGTGAGTGCATGCGCAGTAAATGTCAATGTGGCGTAACAAACTCATACTGTGAACTCTTCCGGAATTTGTACTGCCGACAGCCCGACATCAACTTTTTCCATTGTGTGGTTTTATAGCATTGTAACGATAGGTCATGGCAGCACATAAGACGAAAGCTAAATGCAGTAACTTTTAATCAAGGAAAAAATTGCAGAAACAAAGTGATGGCGATAATACCTTAAACCTTCAGGAATGCAAGTGTGATTAAATCCACTAACGCGACCAACCCTGTCCCGCAATGACGACCAATTGAGTGCCGTCCACTTGATGGTCGTGCTAGCGGCAGTTATGTAGTCGAGATCGTAACCTTCGAGGCCGAGACCTGGTTGAAACTTCGAGACCGAGACTTCATCAAAATTCCGAGACTCGAGACTTGAAATTCGAGACCGAGACTCGAGGCTTCGAAATTTGTGGATTTGGCCGAAATTTTGAGAAATGTCGACATCACTTCTAAGTTGAATTTTGTTCGAATTTCTTGCATTTTTCCGATCTGTTCTAGCTGTTTCTTTTCTGAAAATAAGCAAACAAAAAACGTGTTGAATTATAGAAGTTTTACTAAGCCATTTCTTCGNGATATTCAAAGTCACAAGACCATAGANTGTGACGGAGATCTGTAGCTTTCGAGACCGAGACGAGACNTGAAACCTTCGAGACCGAGACTCGCAAAAATGGGTCTCGAGACGAGACCGAGACCAAGTTTCGAGACTCCATAACTATCTGGCAGGGTTCCACTGTATATATATGTATATCTGTATATATATAAAATGACATTTTTTGGGTAAATAAAATTTTCTTTAAAAAATATTTTCAGAAAAATCTGCTTTCCATATCAGATTCCACACCAAAATAACACTAACCAAAATTTAACCTAACCTTACATGCCATAATTGCCCAGTTTGATAAGTCTTAAATTGATACGGTAAAAACAGCAACTGTACTCATTGCAATTTAGTATTTCATTTTTCTGTTTTCAATCAAGAAGAAAACAGTAAGACTATTAGTAAGAACACGAACAAGAGCATGCACTCACTTATCAAAATAACTACGGTAGAGTCAAACCTGAGAACACCATAAAGTTGAAACAATATATGCATAATAGATTGAGCATTTATCAAACCAAGTACTGTGAGACTATGTTTCTTTCTTGCCTTACCACCCATAACCTAGACCTATATAATATTCAATCCTCCAGCGGTGGGCAAAACAATATTGTTATGCCAGAAGTCGCAAAAAACACTATTATTACAGAATTGCGACTAAACTTGCAAAAGCGTATCAATATCTGTTGTTGTAGTTTCAATAGAGTATTGATGTAGACAACAAAAACTGTGTTGCAAGATAATTTTGACCTGACGATGAATTTTGACCTAATGATAAATTTTGACTTTTTTGACCTAAGAACTTGGGGTCGCTCATGGTATGAACAAGAAATTTGGTTTGTGGACGTTTCATAAACTTTGAAAAAGGCAGAAAAATTTGACTTTATTGACTTTTGGTTGCCCTACTTATCAATAAGTGTTGTGAAACTCACCTTCACTTATTAGTGCCGTCCAGTGGGTGGTCGTGCTAGTGGCAGTGATGTAGTCGAGACCGTAACCTTCGAGACCGAGGTACTGTGTATGGTTTTACGTTCATTCATACGACATAACACTACTGACTTGTTTTTATTTTTCTACTACACTTAGCACATAAAATGGCATTCAACAAAATTCTTAACTCAAAGCACATCTTACAACGTACTACAATCGAAGGAGTCACTCATTCTTGAACAAAATGCAAATACAACTAAGACATGCTTGATACGGTTTACTTCTTGCTATCAGTTAATGTTTCAAGTATCTCGATATCTGCCGACTTCTCTTTTTATTACCGCGTTTTAAGTCAGTTATCAAGAATAGTACCAAATTATGGCGATTCACATAAAAGTAATCTGTACCAAAACGAACAAACTTGCATCTTGGAAGTTAATAGTACCAGAATTGCTATACCTCTGGAAGTCCTGCCCCATAACACCATGGTTTATTATCCTAAGCTAAAATCTACTTACTTTCACCACTGTTGAGGCTTGAGAGACCTGACACCACGTAACAAGTTCACAACTTCTTTCGGGGCTGTCTGCAGGGCCGATGTTCAAGTGACGTGGATACCGCATGCACATCCGAATCCAAAATAAGACGTAAGCGAATGGAAGANGTTACGTTTTTAGACCTTGGAGTACTAACTTGCTAGTGAATGTNGGCCAGACCACATGTCAAAGGATCAACTACTTTTATGTCAACGAAGCAATNTCAATGAGTGAGAATGGCACCTTTTACAGTGTATTGTTCACATATTGGCCTACACTTTGNTTGTCGACTTAGGGATTGGGGCCNCCCTAAATGGTGGAGGCCCCTGGCTGCAGCCCAGTCANCCGCCCCTTAATCCGCCACTGAATAGTAGTCCTAAATTTATAGAGTATGCTGTTAGCGTTTATTTCTTTGATATTGGACACTGAAGGTCAGATATATACAAAAGTCTACTTTTCCTGATCTTTGTATAAAACTATACGGCGGTGATGGATATTTTCTCAAATTATAAATATCGAATATTTTAAAAAGTTGTTCTATTTCATACGAATTTACAAAGTACAGTAAATGATTCAAGAAAAAGACCTATAATCCACAAGTGAGACAGAAAAGGCCGTAGCTCCGCAAGTTTTACTGTATGCTGAAATTTTATAATGTAAAATTTATGATAATGAGAATGAACTTTTGCCTTGCAAGGCTTTAACTTATTACACCATGTGCAGTCTTGTTTTAACAAGCCAAAAAAGTTGCAAAATAAAGTATTTTCCAATTTATTGCATTTAGAAAACACATTTGGTCTGTTGCAGTATTTCCAAACTATGCTTATGTTCATCATTGTTACGGTTCTTCAGGCCTGTTGTTTTCTTCACTACTGTAGTTCTATCAGAAAACAACATATTGCGTATATTTGAGTCCTTTTTATTATTTTAATTTAAATATTTATGTGTGCTGGAAAGTATACAACTTGCATGTTTACTTGATCAGGGTCAGAATTTGTTTGCTCACAAAGTGGTTAATCACCTGTTTCTTGAAGTTTAACGTAAGCGTAACTAACAAATCTTTCTCGTTTCATGCAGTTGCTCTGCCAGCTTCACGGTGCAGAATTCCTGTGTTTGATGACCTGGACAGTGACGAAATCTTTAACCAATCGTTCATCAGAAAGAATTTTGTACCGTGGAATCCAATCACAAAGGCATGATATTGTTAATTTGAATGATTCGCCTGCTGAAAGAAAAATGTTGCTCGTTGCCTTTAACTTTTATGAAATCAACTTACACCATACATTTGCACACTACTTCCTATGGCAAACTTTCAGGTTGATTGATTTGGTCCACAGAACGAAATTGAATATCTACATAACCAGAGTGTCAGGTTGAAACAGTGATATAAAACACAAAAAATGAATATTGTTGGGCATTCCAACACTCTAGAAATATTTTTTTAACAATTTTGCTACTTTTTTCATCTTATTCCATCATAAATGCGTAGCGTGTGTGGCACCTCTACGAGAGAGGAGTACTGCTTTTGAAACATCTTTAAAGCAAGACCCGGCAAGGTGTACAGTCACTAAGTTGCCCGCTCATCAGTTGACCGCACATCTCATCCCCCAGAGATCCCAAAGAGAAAGCGTCGTGACCAATACGTTGAGCCCAGGATCAGCTGCAGGAGCTGGCAGAGTGGAGAAAAATTTCCCACCTGCTTATCGATTACCTATAACAAGACTGATTGGTTTGCCGCTGAGCTCAGTCTGCCGTTGAAAACGACTATTGGATCCATAGCTGGAGCCTTGTCTTGTGTCAACACTTTGATCATAGTTCACCCTGTAATAAAGGTGCCCAAAGCGTATTCCGGTTTCCCTCAAACTGCAGGATTATACCGAATTACAACACCAACACCGGATGCAGTTTAAGATCATGTCCAGGACTTTAAAACGATGTTTTCCAAACTTTGTCAATCCCGCATTAAGTTTCATTTCCATCCTGCCCCATAATAAGTATTATTGCCATAGATCTTCAATTTGAAAATCTTAAAGACAATAATTTTTGAAAAATTATTTTGCCTTCTGATTGATTTCTCTGCATTTCCTCACTTTATGCCTCCATGTTGTTGTTTGTTTATACATTCACATAAAAAGGACAAAGATTCGTCGGAGCATGTGCAACTGATTGATGGTATATTTTGCCTTTTGCATCAAATTTTATGGGGGTCAAAGTTTGTTGCAAACTGCTATTTTTACGTATGGTTGCGTAATGCATGGCCCGACAATAATTGTCTTTCTCTCTGTTCTTCCCACTAAGCATTAGATGAATCTTTCATTCATATATTTTCATACCCGCTTTTCCTCTGGGGAAAGTTGCGGGGGAAGCAGCCCTTGGAGGACTTGAAATACCTCACGGTCAGCAGCAATACCAGATAATCCTGCTGGCTCCGCAACAAGATAAAGCAAACAGAACAAAGCAAGGTAGAGACTTCTGAGCAGAAATACACTGATTTGACAGCCACTAACAAAGTTTTTCCTGAGGAACCCAATCTTATGCTTTCTCGACGTACCTTTGGCACACTCCGACGATTTCTAAAAACTTGCTGGAGAGGGAAAATTTGGTCTGTAGTGCTGAGGCCATAGGACGAAATTCGCACTGGGTATAATCCAATTTGGTTCAAATATTTCGCGGCATCCTGTTTCTAGACATATGACATACACTTTTCCAGGCAAGCTAAGGCAAGAGAAACCACGGCCGTTAGTGCATTCTTTCCTGTCTCTCTTGTGTATGAGGATGATCACGCCAGTTTGCCAATCTTTCAGTGCCCAAACAGAATACAAGGCCGCTTGACACACACGAGTCGGCCAAATAACTCCTCGATTTAAGGCTATGCGCATTTCAGGTCGAATTTCATTGCAGCCTGCAGCGTTCCCAACCGTCAGTATTTTGACAGCTAGGAAGCTCTCGGATGATGGTATTTTCCTCCCCCAAATGTACCTCCTGTATGCTCGGTGGTGTGGTAATGACTAGGTTGTAGAGATCTTTGGATATGCTCTCTCCTTCTGTGAATGATGTCCTCATTGCGGAGTAAGACTCCATTTTGTCTTGGATCAAGAAGTATCAGATCTTTTGTCGCGGAGACATCGAATAGTTTGCCAAAACACTTTGTTAGCTTGACAGTAATTGAAATGTTGGGAGAACGTCAGGCATAAACAAGATTTTGCCCGATCTCTACAACCCAGTCATTTCATTTTAGACATTTTTATCAAGGGGGCTGCGGATTTCCACTCTTCAGAGTACCGCGAATGTAACGAAGATTTAACTTTGTTCCGAAGCCATGCGTGGCAAGCTACTATCTTTCTGGGTTGTTGTTTCTGCTGAGACGTTTCGGTAATTTGTCTGAAATAGCCGGAAAACTTCTGTCAGATTGCATTTTCAGATATNTTGTTATGAGTGAAAAAAGTGTCATGGCCGAATTGACTTAACTTTTCGGTCATTAAAAAAATTCGGTCAATGAACAAAAATCACCGAAGAAACAGATTTCCTTAATTGGATAGAGTCTTTCACCTCCTGGTCCCACCGCGGGGCTGCGTTTTTCCATTATTCGTCACACTGAGTCGTTTCCATCGGCATACCCTAGCACAGGGCTTCCCAATCTTTCTCTGAGCATGTATCCCTTCAGCATTTCGAAAAATGAGTATGCACCCCTAAAATTATGGATACATTTAACAATAAGCATGTAATGATTTTTTAAAACAATATTCACTGATATATGTATAAGTACTTGGAAAGAAATGAAACTGTATGTGAGTATCTTTACCTGCTATTGCTAACCTTTAAATGTAGCCTACCCCTTCAGATAGGCAAATGTACCCCGAGTCGTAGTTGTATCCCAGGTTGGGAACCTCTGCCCTAGCAGCAGGTGGAACTGGTTTGAAGAGCAGCTGCCACTCGGATAAAACTGGATGTTTAGATAGCCTATGTCGCAGAAAACCGTTTTTCAAAAATGTATTCAAAGAACATTTCAGTTGAAGAAACAGGAGTTTACTTTTTATGCACACTTATACTTCATGAACTTTTTTGCTGGTTTCCATCGTACCAGATATGCATCCGATATGCAACATTCGATTTGGTTTCGCTACACTGCGGTTGGTCAGTACAAATAATTAACACTTCTTGCTTTTGAAAAGGACTATGACCGTTGCCATCTCATTCCATACAATCTTAATCATTGCGGAAAAAACGCAACAGCGTCTTGTGTTCTTGAGCTGCTGAATTCAAACACTCAAACGAAAAACATTCGTTGCAACAATGGACACTACTTTGACCGTTCAACTTTTCCGGAGACTGTCACAACAGAGGTATATGACTCAACAAGTTTACTTTTATCAAATTACGACTTTGTCTGTTGTCCGTCAACTGGTTTATATTTACGATCTTGTCGCAACAAGCGAAGTGTATTACACAAAACGTGGAAGAAACTTATAACATCGGACGAAGTTTACAAAAATGTGTTCTTCCCAAATTTTGACGTTACCTTATATGAGGTCATATACGATGTTAGTTTTGTTAGTTTTGCTGAAAATGCCTCAGACACAGGACAGTGCGCGGCATGTGAGGTGTATTTTAGCTGTCCCAGCAGCACGTACAGCTTTTCTCCGTGCAGGAGCGAACGTTTTTGAGAAATAGCCTTTTATCTTGTAAACGGCATCAATGTAAATTTTCATATACAGTAATAGAGCAAAGTGGGGCAAACAAAGTTCTTAAAAGCATCCACCTCCCTCAACGATCGTTGATCCTCTGACTAGGTTAGGAATATCCCGAGCGCTGAAGTTGGGCATTTTGCCTGGAGCCGCAGCTCAGATTAAAAATCAGGAGCCGGAGCCGGGGCTCAGTTTAAAATTTAGGACCGGAGCTGGAGCTATGACCATTTGAGAGGTAGCCCCTGCTCCGGATTCCTTCCTAGATACTAATGGCTTTGCCAAAATTAGGCTAGGTTGTAGCGGATAATTTGTCTACGGCCTATACAATTGGTCTAATTTTAGCGGAATTTTGAATTTTTTTTCAGCTTGAACGATCTGTTTAGACTTAGCAACCATGGCTAAGGTTGTGGCATCGTAGCTAGACACTGGCCTGGTGTTACTTGTAGAAGTAAGAAAAACGCTAACTACCACAGCATCCTTCTTTCTAGTCAGAATGATCCAACTGGGTCTTTGGCAGTGTAGTCATCTTAAAATAACTGAGCTAGAAGGAGTATTTATATAATATCCATAGCTTTTGTAGCTCTGTAATCATGCTGTTAGCAGCGGGTATGATTCAGATATGATACCATTGCAGACTTAAACGTGAAATGCATGGCACGCCATTGTAAAGTAGGGATTTTTATTAGAAACCATTACGCTTACTAGCAAAGTTTACTAGATTACTGGCAAAGTCCACTAGGAACCATTAGCCTACGTTTACTAGCAGCAACATAACATGAAAGTGATAACCAATTGGTAGCAAATTAGGATCGTTATGCATGGCAGTACATTTTCAAGAGGGTATAGAAATGCAATAAAAAAACATGCGGAGTTTTCTTGAAGTTCCATCTTTGGAAACAAATTTTACGTTTTCAGCACGGTAAACGTATTTTCTCCTACGTTTTGCAGGTTAAATAGGTTAAATTGTGCTTTACTTTGCAATTCATCAGTGCTTAATTATGAGCGCAAAAGATAGGAAATCAGAAGTTTTCAGCTATTTTAAAAAATCCAAAGATGAATTTCTTGCTAGAAGCCATAGGCCTACCATTTCTTCGAACAACGGACTTTTAAACACATCTTGGCATTTGTGTAAATGCAAAAGTGTGCACATTAGAAAGAACACATGAGAGAGGTAATCGACTATGTGTTATATGCGCTCTTTGTATGGCTTTCCCGGGCAGAGCTGTTCGCAGGGGCGGAATAAGGTTGTATGAGGCCACTGGCTGAAACTTGGAACGGTGCCCTTTCTATACATATATATACAGTATATATATAAATATATATGTTGTCGGTAATAGGGCGAAAACGCTAATTGAACGAACTGAAGTACTTATATTACTGAAACAAATAAAGCTTGAGCAAAACAAAACGAATCAATAACCAATATCGAAATCACAGTAAGAACTCATGAATTTATGAAACAGTATAACGTATATATAAATGAAATACCTTCGTTTTGGAGTGGCGTTTGGTTACGTTACATGGATTTTATGCGAGCTTTTTTTAAGAGCAAAGTCGCTGATCAAATCACTGAAGGTTAATGACCAGTGGGGTGTAGAGGTCTGATGATCGGTGTTGCCACTTTGTTGTTGCGGAAAAGTACTAGATTTCATGATAAAAAACACTAGATTACAAACTATTGATTCTTTTCTAAAGTAATTCAATGCAAGTTAGCTGTAAAAGTAAAAGTCAAACTCTCACACAATGAAAATAGCCGGAAAATGCTTTGCAATGCAAACAATGACATTGCGCAACTCTGTAAACCAGAGACAAAGAAAACGGGAGAAAGCAGTAACGCTTGTGTTTGTTTGTACACGTCACTGAAACTTTGAAACAGTTGACCACAGTAACTTCGTAGCTGTTTAACTTAAAACATATTATATGCTTTTGTGTAATTTAGGATGTGATTAGGTAGAATATTTAGCAAATTACAATTGTACAAAACTAAAAAGTCTCAATTACCGTTGCAATTACACAAAATTGTGTAATTAAGTACATTCAGCTCACTAATAAAAACACTAGATAGCTATGAAAAACCACTAGAACACTAGATGAAATGCAAAAACACTAGATCTAGTGAGAAAACACTAGGGTGGCATCACTGCTGATGATGACCGGGGCGCAAATTCCCAAAATGTAGACAAGCTCAGAGCTATCTCTGTTTCACTAGATCCGATTGGCCAGTTCAGTCACGTGACAAAGGTCGTTGACCTTACGTCGTCGTTGTCGTTCCCGCATTCGTTCCACAGAAAATGCGCGAGCATGCGAGAATGTATGCGGTACTGGATAACCAAAAGACGCTTGTAAGTTTGCATTACAGAAAATGTATTCATCTGCCAATATGCCCCATTTTGACATACTTAGGAAGAAAGATACAGTGTAATAAAATATAATAAATCTTGTGGCAAAAATAAAACTTATATTTTGCAGTGTTTATGTTTTACACTGCAAAAACACCCGCAGGTAGCAAGTATTCACAAAAAATCAGAAGACGGCATCAGCTTGCAGAACATTCACAAAAAGCCCTCAACTCTTTACAAACAATTGGCACACGGAAGCAGCTTAAAGAACATTAGAAAAGACCCGTAATTCTTAACAAAATATCACGATTTTGTGCCAATTTTGTGCGAATAATTGCGTTTCTTTAATGTTATGCAATCTGATGCCATGTGCCCATTTGTTGTGAAGAGTTGCGGTTGTTTTTTTGATGTTTCTAAAGGTGACACCGCGTTTCGACTTTTCTGTGAATACTTACTACCTGCGGGTGTTTTTGCAGTGCAAAATATAAACACTGCAAAACATTACTTCAATTTATGCTACAAGCAAACGAACAAGCGTCTCTCTATAAAACCGTTTCTCGTTTCGCTACAGACAAGCGTATTTTGTTTCTCCAGTACCGCAAAAACTCTCGCTTTTCTCATGCATTTCCTGTCGAACAAATGCGGGAACCACTGCGCCGACGTAAGGTCAACGACCTTTGTCACGTGACTGAACTGGGCAATCGGATCTCGTAAAACAGAGAGCTTGGCGAAGTTTGTTCATGCAATTTGAATATTATTCTGCACGCACTCTCCTTACTCGTTGTTGTACAATGTGTCACTGTAACGAACATATATTATCAGCGATTCAAGTTAGAAGACCAGAGAAAAACACAGCAATTAACGCTGCGACGAAGCAGCTCATACATTAACTGCAAAAACATCCGGCAACGCGTTAAAACATGGGAGTAGAAAACAGTGCTATGTCAGCGCAGTTCACATCTGCAAAATTATAAGTCTGTGCGATTGTCTCGTCGAATAGCAGTCGAGCAAAGAAGATATGCGGCTGGGATGGCGGATACCCAGGGTTGACAGTTTGAAACTTGCTACACTACACAAGAATTGAGAATGCGCATATAGCACGCAAGAAAAATTTCATTTTTTATTATGTGACTGTTAGCTTACATGTACAATTACTGGGGGGCAGAATATGTGAACCGTTATGATCAATCCCCCTGAACTGCCAATTAATGACGAAGCTCGAAATGATGCACACATTGCAAGTGCAGGTGTGAGGCTGTATTATCGCGCACACAGGGTTGTCGTATCAAAAAAAGAAACGGGAAACTAGTGATATAATGATTTTTGCTGAAATTCGGCAATATGATTACTAGTCAGAGCAGGAAAAATCAAAAAGAGTTTTGAAATTTAAGTAACTGGTTCGAACGGTATACGAAGCTTTACTGCTTCTGTATTATAATCACGTTACAAAATAAACTATGCATACATATGCAAAGCAGATAAACTTCTCGAAGGTTAGCGGAATGAAGATAATGCACGTGTAGAGAACTACTGTAGAAGTGCAACACACTCTGGCATTAGTTTTTCTCACACACGAGTACCCAAAAACCTGTGTCTTGTGCTACTGATGTGTGTACTTTTTTTTGATGTTCCATGCAATTTCATTCCAATATTTTCATCGCACCTGAACCTTGACTGACATCAACAATTTTTTCTTCTCTGTTGCAGTGGAATCTCGTGTGTGGAAATCTTATTTACATGACTTTATCTTCTTCTGCTTACTATCTTGGGCTATTTTTTGGTGGTGTCTTCGGAGGAATGCTGGCCGACAGGTACATATAAAAAAGGCCCGAGAGTTGACAAATAGGACCAGCAGAATACTATAGTTTCTATTTTGTGGAGCAATTTTGCTACAGCATCCGAAAATTCTATTTCAATATTGGTTAAATGCAACTTTTCAATATTCATTTTGAAAAGGTTTTCAAGTTTTAGGCGAATGTAATATCAGTAATAATGTACAAATGCGCAAGAAACTCACTGCAGGTAATATTTTACGACGAGAATATTGCTAAGCTTGAAGGAAAAAATAGAAAATTTTACAGTATGGTAAAACTTTATTTCAGAAATATGTTCTGGTTTTACTGCGTACACTCAGCAAACTGAGTACTACCTTTTGCTAGATACATAGGTGAGGCCCTTACGATGACGTATATTTACATTTGAAGGTTTGGCCGAAGAATGGTCGCAATGTTTTCTGGTGGTTTTTCAATCTGTTTCGGGATCGCACTCGCTTTTTCACCAAATATCTATATATTGATGCTTTTGAGGTTCCTGCTTGCTTTCAGTTTTATGCCAGCAACAGTGGCTTTCTTCGTTTACGGTGAGTGCGTGACGAACTTGGATTTATTCTCACCGAGCGTAAAAGCCGAAGGCTTTGTTCACTATTGGTTTATGTTCACTAATAATTGGTTTTGTTCACTAATAATTGGTTTTGCTTAGTGCAATGGTTTCTTGTAGTGCTTCTGCTTGTTGGCTGAGTCATATGAAACAATAAACCATTGGCTCGGGTTAGTCGTACATAACAGGAGATGCAGGATAACGTTATGTCAATATTGAAATCTTTTCGATAAACTTTTGTGTTGCCAAAGTTGGATTATTTTCTCTTAAAACCTCGTATATTTATAAAGGATTTTACAATATTTCTGTTTTCAGTTGAGGAAAGGTGCTTCCAATAAAGTTGCTTTTTTTCTCAGTATTTCTATCAAACTATTGAGTTGTCGTTAAGCTTACCATAGGCGGATCCAGGATTTTTTTAGGGGGGGGCTCAGAGACAAATTCATCCGGATGTGTACTGACTCCATAGCGGTGAAGACCCAACTGCTCAGGTAACTTTTTTTAACAAACACGGTCTAATGCCCACAGACATTTTGGCCAAATCGCATTCTCACCATTACCCAGGCTTCCTGGGAGGTTTCCGGAGCAGAAGTGGCCATCGCAACAATTCAGAAAGTATTCTCAAACTTACATAACCTTTAAAAAGTAATGATTGTCGAAAAATGTTATTATTAGCACAGGTCCTCGCCGAAAAAAATGCGTGGAGCAGGCATAAAAGTGATACAAAAAATAAACGAAAAAAACGAAATGCCGCTATTTATGTTTGTTGGCAATCTGTACAAGGCCCATCCCGTAAAATGTTCGAAAACTGCAGATGTTCATGGAAAAGAAGTTCATGACACTCTGAAAATTTGTTTGTTTTCGCAAAATTTTCCGATTTTTATTACACATAACGATTGTCTACGGCCTACGCAAAACGGCGAAATTTGTTTACAACAATACCCGCCAATCAGTAGCAACTATTTAAAACAAATGCTATGGTTATCAAACCATTTGACCACAGAAAATAACTTGAAGGTCGAAAAAAAGGTGATTCTTTCGAAAAGAAGCACAACTCTTCCACCGGAAATAATGTTTGGGGTACGTGCATAGACGTAGGCATGGGGTCCAAGCGAGCCATTCTCTCCAAATTTCTAGCGTTTCTTGTCAGTTTGTGCTTTGAGAGGCGGTGTCGAAAACAAAATACTGTTGCTCGCTTAAAGTCAACGATTTACCCGCTCCAAATTTGTGGGCTGGCTTACTGGCTATGCCACCGGGTTTCGGGTACGCGTAGAGACAAACATCCCAAAAAACTCGAAGCAGTAAATGCTGGTTTGCCATGGAAGGTGTTTATTGCATCACAA
>JGI24159J19872_10008195_pt1 | contig 13670 bp, 5 predicted proteins | sample Ectturendosymbi4_FD_19872 | JGI IMG/M metagenome (IMG submission 19872) | reverse complement strand
AGAACCAGTGGTCTTGACGTTTCTTTCATAAATCTTCGTCTGTAATAAAGAATTAAAAATTGTATCTGTGTGCATTGAATTTTTATCCATTGCTTCTGTATGAAAAATTTTGTTGATGTTAGAACTTTGTCTACCAATCCTTGAACAACTTTATTGTATAGACATGCTTAAAGATTCACTTCTTGTAGCATTGCTAATAATGCAGTAAAATGTGATTTAACTGCTATCTCTAAATTATATGTGGGTGTAACATGCTGCATCTTGATAATTTTGTTTAGATTTTAATCCTGTTGTTAAACAAGTAAAAGTTTAAGGGTTATGCAATCTTTGAATTTTGTATATTAAGAAAATTTATCAGAGGTTTATTTCACTGATGTAAAAAGCTTAGGCAATTTTGACACCAAATATGGTCCATGCAGAAATAATTTTCTTGATTTTTCACTAGTTTTTATTAGAGCTTAATGACTAGAGTAAATTTATTGAATGGTTGATGATGCATCTCGTGCTTTCTCATGCCAAATATCAATAACATTTCAGATGCTTATCGTAGTATTTATATCAGAACAAAACTTCAACACTACATTTTTACTGACGCTCGTTTTGATACAGTGCACTGTCATAGAGAGAGTGTTAGCACTTGTCAGAAGGCTTGCAAGGGGCGAAGCATTAGTTTTTTGCGGATGTATTTTGGGACATTCCAGTCCTGTTGCAAACAGGCATTCAGTATCTCTTCTTTTATGAAGCACTAAGTATTATATGTATTGATACAAAAATAAAGAACTGTTTGCATTTTTGCAGCTTTTGGAAAACTGTTAGTATGTGAAACATGGCAAACACTAAGCCAAAACCTCTGTATATTTCTAAGTCTATGAAAGAATTAAATGAAAAAGCTGTGTATAATCCTGGTGGAAGAAGTATCAAAACACATATTTCTTTTGCCAACAAAGCTTACACTGCTGCAGAAGATGCACAGAAACAAGGAGATGAAGAACGAGCGTATGTTTTGTATATGAAGTATCTGGACATAATTAGCAAATCAAAAAAACTTGCGGAATTCAGAAAAGATCCAAAACATTATAATAACTTGATTGGATCAGCAAAGTTAGCCAAGGCATTAGAATTCGCAGAAACATTAAGTGAAAATTTGGTGAATCGGTATGCAGAACTCAAAGAGGCTGAAAAAACAAGACAAGTTCAGGATGGAAAAAATGACACAGACGAAAATGTTGATACAGGAGCTAATTCTGTGATTAATGGAATTGAACAAGCTGATCATAGATTTTCCTAAAGACAAGCTAGATTGCACAAGCTTATGAAATTTTGTACAAAAAACACAGAAATGTACTCGTCATTGATTTGCGTTCAGCTGCGGATTTTTCTGCTTCGCATTTAATGTATGAGCCATGCATTAATGTACCTAACGACTCCATTACACCTGGTTGCACTCCATCCAAAGTAGAAAAGGGAATTCAGTCAAATCACTTGTCTGAATGGAATTCAAGAGATAACGCTGAGCTGGTGATTTTATTAGACTGGAACTCTGCTTTCAAAAGACTGTCCGATCTTAGCGATCCATTACGCAGTTTGCACGACTGCATTTGGAAATGGGATCAGGAGAAGGTTTTACGACGTCGACCTGTAATACTGGAAGGTGGATACACCGAATGGCTTGAGTCTTACCCGCAATTTACTTCGAACCCTCGTGTCAAGCCACCGAGTTCCAAGCCTAACGCAGCTAATCTAAATAGTTTGCTTGACTTCTCTTACGACGATCTTAAGTCGGTTCTTCGTGGTCCCGAGAAACCTGCTTCACCGACAGAAACAAAGCTTCCTGTTTCTTCTCCTGTCCTACAGATCAACGGAACGAAGCAGCCTGAGGTTTCAGTTGCACCAACTCCTACACCAAAGGTCAGTAAGACCCAACCAAAAGAATCGACTAAACGGGCAGAAAATGACAGTCTTAAAAACGATAGGACCAGCGTTTATCCCACTTTGCCAGCGGTTGGGACGTCATCGAAAGCAGACGGTGGTGCGTCTTCTGCTACATCCGGGACAAAACTCGATGTTAAGAAAAAAACTCAACCTTCTATTGATCGTTCGAACAAGCCAAATTTATCCGCTGCTAAGGATAACCAGGCTGAATTATCTAGCACTTTGCCATCAGAACTGTCTGGTGTGGCTGCGGATTCCACTGTTTCAAAGGAGGACCGTGAACCTGAACTCCCAACTAATGCAGGTACTATGTTGATATCTCCGGATCCGATTTCTGATATTGAAAAACGGATTGCACTCCGAGCTAAGGAACAGAAGCAAAAAGAGAAAGATCTGGCAAACCTATTGGAACAAAAAAGATTAGCTGAGCTTCAGGCCATAGAGGAACAGCAGAACAAAAAGGAGAAGGAGCTTGAAATTCAGAAGCGGAAAGCGGAAAGAGATCTTGCCATGGCAATGCGCAGCTTCGTAAAACCAGATAAAATTAACGGGAGGCTAAATAGGGAGGAGACACCTGTGAGTAGTTCCATCGGCAACGCTAAAACTAACCTTACACCGCGTGCTGAAAGCGCCAAGCAGCCCGTTGGTCAAACGTTACCATTTTGTACAGCTGCAAAATCTGACGACACGGGTGTTAAAAACCAACACACAACGGTGCCGGGTCCGGTTGTTACGTCATCTGCTTCTGACGTAATCGAGCATATCTCCGCAAAATCCGTCCCGTCCTCCAGTGCGCAAATTAATAGCACTTCAGCAACAGAAACGGACAGGAAACTAACACCGAATCGTATACCTGGATCATCAGAAGCTGCATCAGTTTCACGTAAAAATGTCCCGATCAACGTGATGAAAAACGACCCACGCGCAGTACCACCCAAACCGCCGACAGTTTCCTCAGAACCCCCTGCTGCTGACCCACTGGTTTCTCCTCGTAATAGTGCGCCAACGCAGAAACCGTTGCTTACCATGAAAGAAACAATTGGTTCTGCGACTAAAGAGACTAATTCGGTCGCTCAAGAACGCAAGTTGGTCGATCGCTTCAACAAGCCCATAGTTTCTTCGGCTTCTGACACAAGCGTTCAGACCCCCATGCCTAGACCTGATCCAACGACTGCCAACAAGCCAACGCCAGACCCAGCTAAACCTAAACCGAAACCTCCACAACAGAGTTTTGGAGGTTTGAAGAGGTCATCGTCATCGCCAAATATAGCGAAAATGGTACAAAATGAAAAAGCTGTTGCTAAAGGTCCCATCATTCCGAATCGCGCAGCGAAGCCGGCATTTTCGCAGGAGCCTAGCCCGTATGAATCGGCATTGAGTCGCTCTTTGCAAGGTGTCTACGGTGGACCAGGCAACGCATTGTGCGGACTCCGTAATTTGGGGAACTCGTGCTACATGAACTCAACGCTGCAGTGCTTGTTCAACACTACCCAGTTAGTCAAGTACATCTTAGAATATTCCTATCGTAGAGACATCAATCGCTCAAACAGAATAAGCTCGTGCGGGAAAGTTGCTGAGGGATTTGCTGTTTTGCTTCGCGCCGTTTGGACAGCACAGTACCGGTACTTGATCCCACGCGAATTCAAGAAGATCGTGGGTGAAATTAAACCTATGTTCGCCAGGACAACACAGGAGGATTCGCACGAGTTCCTTATGTGCCTTCTGGACGAATTGCATGAAGACTTGAACAAAGCCGCCAATACCAAGTATGAAGAAGAACCGGACAACGACAGACTGACCGACGATCAGGCCGCAACTCAAGCGTGGAAATTTCACAAACGCAGGAATGAGTCCGTTATTGTGGAGTTGTTCAGTGGGCAATTTAAAGCAACTGTGCAATGCTTAGCCTGTGGCAAAACATCGCGCAAGTTCGACACATTCATGTACCTTTCGCTGCCTTTGCCAAAACGTTCGGCGTCAATTGATGACGTGATTAAGTCTTTTACTGAGAATGAAAAAATGACTGGAACTGACCGGTGGGAATGTCCGAATTGCAAAGTGCTGCGGGATGCAGTGCGCTCAATTCAGATATGGAAATTGCCGCCGGTGCTAATCGTCCATTTCAAAAGGTTCGTTCATACTGGCCGCTGGCTGGACAAAATCCACACCGACATAACCTATCCTATTTCCGGCTTGAATCTGCAGAACTTCACACGCGGACCGCATAAACGAAAGCCGTACGACTTATTCGCGGTGTCTCATCACAGCGGACCGGGTCTTGACAGTGGCCATTACACCGCTACTTGCAAAAGTGCTGTGGACGATTGCTGGTATAAATACGACGATACCGAAGTGAACAGGTCGTACCCACCGAAGGGAGCGACTTCTTTTATTTTATTTTACAGCAGCATTGCTCGTAAGGCACCTGTGTAGAAATTTGGATGCTGCAGCCCTTTCAATAAAGCCTTTCTCATTGATGTGCTTTTTCACATAACATTTCGATTAGAATACTTCAAAAAAATACAGCGCCACTTGGATTGAGTGGCAAGCCGGCTGGGGAATACATGTCCTTTTGTGAGCATTTTTGCATAGTTGATGTGTTGTTAATAGCCGCTTGTCCTTCTGAGCGAAATTGCTCTATCGCTTTGAATGCAGGGCCCCTACTGCCCATCCACAGCGTGACGCAAGCGATGTATCGCATAAATGCCATCGACTGCTGTTCTCATTTCTGCGTGACCAGTGTTAAGTAAAATTTGTACATTTAACATCGAAGCAAACGGATTCTGAGCATTTAATAGACTGCTCTCGATTTCTTGTTGGAGCGTTTTGCTGTTTCTGCCTTGGCAGAGTTGTTGACGTCTTACTTTCTTGCCTGCATGATTTGTGACTGTGTCGATATTGTTCTCTGCTTATGCTGTAAATGAAATTTGCTCATGTATAAAATCGCAAAGAAATCTTCATTGTTTGCTTGTATTTTAAACAGACGTGTGAGGACTGCTTCAGAATGGTTTGCGTAACGTCGAAGTGTGAAATTCCAATTGTTGTTATTTCGCTGTCCTTCGCCAACGCTCCGAGGTCGTATAACATCGACGTCTTACAAGAATTTGTTTCTTCTGTATTTGATGCGAACCTGGGTGTTTATACCTGCAGGCGATTCACTTTTGTTTGTTTAGTTCAGTTTCATTTATGCTCGGTTTTTCTATTACTTTCGCAGTGTCCTGAGGGGTTTGCAGCACCCATCTCGCTTGCTTGCGCTGTGTGGGCGACTCGGCTGCTTTCGCAGTGAATGCTGCGTTAATGGCGAATCAATTCAGCACCCCGTGTGAACCGTTTCCTTGCACGCTGCCATAAATGCCGAGCATGAGGCTGGACAAATCGCAAGTACCGTTTTTCAAGTCTTCGGTATGCCACAACGAGGAATCCAATCCTACTTAACAGCTCCGATGGCGCATACTCAACCAACTGTACGAGTTAGCCGGTGCTTTTTGTTTGTATTAAATTTAAAACGTCCTTTAGGCCTACTAGAGAACCGTGGCATAGAGCAATTTTAGTATAGTTCACTTTGTAAGTGCTTTTTTTTACAGTTAATGTTGAAGGATATACTGAACACAATGTTAGGGCGCTAGAAAGAGTTTAAGACAAATAAAAAGGGCCAGTTTTTGTAGTGAATGTTTCATACCGCCTACTGTTCCGTGTTTAATCGCAGCTTAACATACGAAGTTTCGCAAAATGCTCTTAATCCTGTATTCTTATAGCTGTTTTTCCAAACCTGGAGTATTAGTTGTAACAATGTTTTTACGTAAAAACAGTAAGACGTACCTAAATCTCAGCAGCCAATTGTTTGGATGAGGTACTGCATTACCAAAAGTCAACAGTATTGCGAAATTAATGGCTTTTGTGTATTTTCATCGCCGGCATCCAGAAACTAATCACTTTTACGACCAATCGACCGAAGACGTATGTAGAAACTCTAGCTCGATTTTTTATTGAACTGTTATGTCATTCCTTCTGTCCATTTGTATTTATAGCTCGCTAAATGTCAGTAAATTTTCGTGCAGTAGTAGCTGTTTGTAATGCTACCTATTTTCTGGGTTTCATGAAACGCTGCGCAAATCCATAGGCTACATGCATTTTCAGACAATAGTAATTCGGCTGTTATTGATTAAGCAACGCAATTCACCCAGGGATCTGTGGTTACCAACCTGATTTTTCTTATAGCATTCTTTTTGTATCCAGCGCTTAAGTGCAGTGCTGGACCGTCGGGCATTGACACGCAACGTGAAGGTGTAGCGCAGCATTGGATTTGCAGCACAGGAATGATTTTTTTGTGCAAGAGTGGCGTTTACCAGTAATGGGCTAAGAAACAGATGGCTGTCTTGTTTTTAGCTTTGGTGTGTCTGTCCTTACTAAGCATGTTTGTTACGATTCCCTAAGTTTTGACCCAAAACAATATTGGGTCGCATATTTTGAAAAAACGTTCCCATCAGCGTCCCCCCCAAGAAAATTTTACACTGAGCAAATGTTTGTTTTGGTGCGCTAGCATATAGACACACAACCAGTGAAACGTTTCAAGTGTTAAAAGGGTTATCCGATATATTATACCATATTAAATTTGAAATGCTGCAAGTGCCCGAGAATGAGATTTCACTGCGCAAATGGTCTTGTGTTACTGCGCAGTTGCGCACTTTAGAGGGAACGTTGGTTCAAATTCTGTGAAAATTTATATGTGCCGCACTTCTAATACAATCGGTAATGTGAAATTGTGCATAGATCAGCATTATTTTCGCGTTCGTGGTTATTTCTACATGCATCTTTTCGATGCATCTGCAGCCGTGTGGTAAGTTCAAAGCAAGCTGCACGGAGTTTTCATTAATGTTGGCTAGTCCAGTGCAGCCTATTTAAGTCTTTACCAGACCTGCTGCATTTTTAAAGTGAAACCATTGTCACGAATAAAAATGTTCTAGCCCAGGGTTTTCAACCTTTTTCTGCTCGTGGTCCATTCAACTAAAAAAGGTATTGATGGTGGCCCAAAGCTTATAATCTCATAGATTCAACGCTTACATAACTTCAGCTGCTATGCTATGCATAGCCATTCTCTTAAGTAGCCTATACGGCTTCGGCTAGCATTGTAATGTAGAAGTTATGTCACAGACTTCAACATTGAGATCGAAATTGTTTGCTATTTGACCCAGAAAGTAGCTTATACAGTAGAATTGCTTCAGTCTGTAACGTCACTTAATGGGACCGGAGTAAAAGCATCGTTACAAGCGAATTGTTATCAGTGATGGAGTCTCAAGACCCATTTCTGCGAGTCTCCGAAGGTTTCAGGTCACGAGACTTTGAATATCACAAAGAAATAGTTTAATAAAACTATGTTTCAACGAGTTTTTAGTTTATTTGCAGGTAAGAAACAACCAAAACAGGTCGGAAAAATGCCAGAAAATTTGAAAACAATTGAAGTTCGAAGTGATAACATTTTTTGAAAATTTTCGAAGTCTCTGTCTCGACTACATCACTGATTGTTATAGCCCGGGGGTGGCCAAACCTGCTCTATGAATGAGCGCATATCGCAAAACCCAAGTTACAAAGAGCCGCGACATAAAAATGTAAAAACACGAATTTATTTGTAATCGACGCTTCTGTGGCATAATTCTTTTTTGAACGACTTCGGAAAGCCCAAAGAGCCGTATTCAAATGTTCGAAGAGCCACAGTTTGTCCACTCCTGTTATAGCCGAACTAAAATTAAGTCGTACCTAATATAGCTTTTTAGTTCAATGCCAAACCTGACAAGGATCAGAAGTGTTCTTTGGCTTGTATTGCCGCTTGCTGTATCATGATTTAGCGTATACTCCGATGAGTAAAGTTTAGTCACGTCGTTCTCGGGATGTCGAAAAAGCTTACGTCCCGTTTTCGCTGTTGAGCGAAACAACGATTTCATACTTGTTCCATAGTGGATACTTTTATGCGCTTCTCCACCAAGACTATCGATCAAACTAACTTCAGTCGTAACAATCCCTAATACTCTAGGCTACATCAGTGTTTTTCAACCGGGGTTTCGCGAGTGACTGACAGGGGTTCCGCCGGAATTGCCGGGGACGAAAATCGCAACAAATGTTCTATGGGGTGGCAGCAATACCACTGTTTCACAGGTTTATTACAAAAACTACTGTAGGATAGACACTTGGATCATTGTATAGGGTTCCACAAGCAACGCAAACATTTGCGGAAGGTTCCGCTGAAGCAAAAAGGTTGAGAAACTGCTGTAGTCTGCAGTGAAACTAAGATTGCCAGACGTCCGTGAGCGCCAATAATTGTCCTTGAATTTGCCATCAAAACTCGTTATGTCCTTGATTCTTGAAAAACATCATGTTGTCCTTGCATATTTTCCGGAGTCCTTGAAAATTCTTGAGTAGTTTTTAAATTGTTCAATTTTGAAATATTGATTACATTGAACATTCAAGAATAAACAATGTAAATGAACAGAACAATGTGTACATTTGTGTCATCTTCAGTTCTGTAGTAAAAAGCTTGTTGAAAGGGTGAAAGTAGCCACGGGCGTCCGTAGAAATTTTCCCGGGGGAGTACAACGTCGACACTTAAACGGATGTTCACAAAACGCTTCACTGTTTCTACACCACGAAGAAAATGCCCCATGAAAGCATGCGCTCTATTCGCATCTATTTTGAAATCTTTTTCAAATGGAGCTGTATAGGTCTACGAATTCACCAGTTGCCAAAAAGGTGTGCTTTCTGTCGTCCGTTACAGATTTTTCTGAATTGGCGCATATTCATACAACTGAGTCTGAAGTGGACTTGAACTATCAATAAATACGTTTGCGGTTTTCTCGTTACTCCGTACTGATTGAACAGAATTCACTTCTGAAACTTTTTGTCCGAATTGTTTTCTGCACTTCGCCTATCAGAAATGCTTTTTCTTTTCATAAACTTCCTAATATCCATTTTTGAGAGCACATTCTACAAATAAGTCATAATTTAAGAACAATCAATGACCAGATCAATATTAGCGGTGAAAAACCATGAAAGTTAGACACTCTCACAATGAGAAATGGGTCTGTATCTTGCCACGACTATCGGACAATTTACTAAAATTAGAACAGCACGCAGGCGCAAAAACTGAATAGATGAATTATGAAAACTCGCCACAGCCAATATAGGTTTGCACTTAGTACTCGCTCAGAAGTCAGAACTAAGCCTTAACGATCAAGACTTATTCCACAAGCCTTTCATAGAGATATTCTAACAAGCCACGTAGTTTCATACTGTGTGAAAAGAAGCCTGCAGGCGGATCCAGCCAGTAAGGTTAGAGGGGGTGATTTTAGTAATATTTGCAAGTCAAGTCTCATGACGGGTTCGCTACTATAAGAGGGATGAATTATACTTCACAACACTTCTGTAACAAAACAATGGACTACGCAATGGCCTAATATCGCAAATGCTTTCTGAATTGTAAAAAATCATGGTGAATAAAGTGACTGTCGTTAGGTTTTAGGGAGGGCGATTGCCCACCCCTGCATAAAACATGCATAACCAAACACAAAATAGACATTTAAACTCGTCAGAAACATCGCTATAGTACATTCCAATCTTTAGCAGCATTTTCTTTCCCCGTAATTGCACTGTCGTACATTTGTATCTTATTAATAACATCGATCATTGTACGATCATTTATACATCTTTCCAATATTCTGTGCGCCCTGCATGGTCAAGTGGTCAAAGTCTCGTCAGAAGAGATTTGTAATGGACATGCAGCACAGACAATGTTTTGCCAGAACCAAGCCTTTCCGACTGAAAAGAAGCCAAATTGGCAACCCTGTTTGCCTCGATTGCTGCTGCTGGCGCAATCCTTGATGGCATTCTTACGTCACACATGCCACTGCTCAAGGATTGACCGTCAAACTTACAGTAACTGCGTTACTACATTCGGTAGTAAAATATTAGTGTGGTGGGTCCAGCCCACATAGCCGAGCTATACACTTCAAACTGTAAAGAAAGGTTGCAGATGTCTTTATAAACTAACGTTGCCGTATCTGAAGAGGCAAAATTCCTGACAGCCTCAATGGCTACTTTTCGCGACAACAAACAAGCGCTAAACGGCATTTTCAGTATGCTCTTACAACTACCATTCCACAGCAAAACAGCCAACAAAATAGAAGTTCTCATCTTCACAGTACATGCACATTTTTTCAAAGCTGTACCTAATTTACTAACTCATGAGCCAACTGCAAAGTCGCTGAAGAGAACTCATACAAGCAAGAATTGCCGGAAAGTTGTTTGTTTCGTCGCGTTTATCACGGAAATCGATAGCAACAAGGGCTGGAATGCTGCCAGCACAGCTGATAAAAAAGCTACAGTTTTTGCTGACACTGCCAGCACCAATTTGTATGAGAACGCATTTCTTCTGCACATTGGAAGCAATTCGGTCCAAGCGAAAAGTGGCTTATTGCCTTGAATTACCAGAAAGCGAGCAAAGCACAGTTGAATGCACATGTGGCTTTAGGTAATGTGTAGCCAATGCGTACGACAGTTACCTACTTTTGATTGCTTGTGTAAAAAGGATGCTGCAAACAGCCGCTACTTACCTTATTCAAACAGAATGCAGATTGCATGCAGCAGTGAGAATAAAAGAAGCACAGTGCAACTTACGTTTGCGGCATGCAGAATCGAACGCACTGCCAACATGCATTTTGAACACTAGACGGTAGCAGTGAGCAAATTGTTTGTGTGAAGTACAATTGACACAGAAAAAGTGCGGCGCATCAGTTGCTTCGCACATGGCGACAAAGGTCAATCGGTGTTACACAATCTACAGAAATGCACCTACAATGCAAGCATTCGTTGTGCAAGCAATGATTTTTTTCACGTGGGAGCCTTCATGTGACAGATTGTGCTCTGTGTCTGGTTCGTACTGTCCTCCCGCCTTGCTTCNTCATGAAATCTGCAAAATATGCGTAAAATGTCCATTTGACTCATGCTGCGCGACATTCACGTTGCCTTTATGATTGTGTTTAGTTNTCCCAGAACCTGGGAGGGTGGCGGGCCATACCCGAAAGTACTACACCACCGGAACAACCCGTNAGCAGAGGCGTAACGAAGTTAGATGACGCCGGGGCAAGAATCAAGTTTGGCGCCCCCATGTTCGAACCTGAAGTCTTTCGGAAGCAAACGTACTGTATTGAAGAAAGCACTCGTGACATTGTTGGGACTTTTCAGCGCCCCTCGCAGTCACTCGGCGCCCGGAGAATTGTTCCCTCCTTGCCCCCCCCTCCCCGCTTTTGTTACGCCCCTGCTCGTGAGCAGCCCGAAGCAAGCTCCGACACCGTGCTCCGTGTCCAGAAATCAGGTTAATACGAAGAGCAAGCGAATCGCTTGCATCCCAGGTATTAAACTGAGAAGAACAGACTTTTGACTGAACACTGTGTTTTAGTTGGCATATAAAAGCGCAAATAAGGACAACACAGCTTTGCCTTCAAAGAATTGCCGCTTTCAGGAGATGGCCTCCTCCGCCATGTGGGGGAAGGTGAGAATATGCACAGCATTTTCTCGAGTAGGTTTTGTTGTTGCTACGCAACCGTGAATATTTTTTGCTGATTTTCGATTTGTTTTTTGTTGAATGACGTTTTCGCTGCACGCTTGACTAACATGTGTGTTGGTTGACGTTCAATTCGCCTTTTTTGCAGTTTCTACAGTTCTATATAATCATAGGTAGATTTTAGTTTTGTAAGAAGTTTATACATATTTATTTGTAGTATGGTGTCAATTTTGGGTTTTTCATAGTGCAGTAACATTATTTCCTAAGTAGCCTATTTCTATTTGGATGGGGAAGACAGCACACGACCAACGCGAGCAAGATTATTTTGCGATGAAACACGACAACGAGCATATCAAGGCACAGGAAAAAAATATACAACGGCGCGCATTCTCTGCCGTTATCCGATGATGTCCCAAGCTATGCGCACTCACCGCCGCGCTGCGCGATAGACTTCTTCAATTCGACCTGGGGAAAACGTCGCAAACGAAGAAGGTATGTGAGACGTGGCAGTTCAAACCGTTTCAAGGCCAACAGCTTTTGGTCCGGAGTAAAACTCGATTTAAAGAGTTTTTCAATTCCCTTGACTGCATGGCTTAATGCCAAGTTTGACTTTGTGTCATGCTGGTATCCTTCGCGTACGCCCAGGTACCAGTAGAACTCGCCAGCACGATCACCTTAACCAAGCCATCACAAAGATGGAATTTCCTATCCAACACTCTGGACATGACGAGGCATTTCTTGCTGTTAAATCTGATACCAGCCCAGTCGGCGAATCGCTCACAGCATTTAAGCTGTGCCTGTAATTGAGAACGGCTCGAGGCCAGGAGGCAACCGTTATCACTGCTCAGCATACATCAGCACTTGGGCAAACACGTCGGCACATGTGAATTTATATCCAGCGTTGTGAACGGCTTTGACCCCCCGGACCAAAACTTCGTCTACCAGGTTGAACACAATGTCCGATAGGGGGCAGCACTGACGGGCTCCTCTGCCCACCGGGATCTCGCCCGTAACACCACCGGCAGTGCGAACCACGGTAGTGTTCCGCGCGTAGATGTCTGCAATGCACTCAACAACGTGGCTAGGAATCCCGAATGCTCGCACCACAACTTGGATACATTCGTGTTGAAGTAGACTCCCTACAAATATAAGCGAAAATGCCCAGCAGAGCTCCGGCACCTGTAACATTAATTTTATTGCCACTACATCCCTAACTATTAGAGGTACACTCAAGTTGGCATGGCCGTTAATTCAAATAACTCGACCTGAACTACGCACCATCCCCGTGTCAAGCGAAATTTCTGACTTGCGAAATCGCTGACTTCACGCCATCTGCGCATGCACAGAGTGATATTCTGCATTTCACAAGCGGTGGCTGTTCACTGAGATATCAAACATGCTGAGAACTGATGATTAGGGTTATAAAAAAAAATAATTGACGTCTAGGACTAAGTCCAATATTTTTCAGTGGTTAGTTATTCCCAAACTGTCGCTTATTGTGGACTATCTGGCGTCTAACCAAAAGTTTTTATTTTCGCAACAACAAACCCTTTAACGACCGCGCGAGCCAATAAATTGACTCGCAATTTCTTGGTCATGAATCGCCAGACACTAGAGCTAGAGAGCTGTTCAAACCCTCTACGGATTCAGCAAGTCTTCTAGTCGAAATCGAAAAAATAAATTTTTCGTTTTCGGTTTGGGGTTCTCAGGGGGGACCGCCACAAGTGGGGGTGTTTTTGCTTTTTTTAGCCACCTTTGGCCGGGCCCTGGGCCCCAACCCATTGGGCCATTCTTTTGGCTCAATACTTTTTTGGAAACTAGGCCAAAATCCGCGTCTTTAGAGCCCTTGAATGACTTTCCAGCATATCTGCAGCGGAAATTATGAACAAAACACCAAAAATTGGTGAAAATTTCAGCACCCACAAACCTTAGTCTGTGGTGGAAAACCCCCCTTTTCTATATGGCCAACAGTCGCCAGCGGATCAAGCTAGAGCAGTGATTTTCAACCAGTGTTCCGTGAAAGATCGTCAGGTGTTCCGCAGGAAATTTGATAAGTTTGACTAGTGTTCCATCGAACACCGGTCGATAATCACTAGTTTAACGCAATCAGCGTAAATATGTTTTCTTTCGTGAAAGTAATTAGTTTTAGGAGCAAACGAATAGGACTTTCTTGTTAATTTTAATAAAT
>JGI24159J19872_10008194_pt1 | contig 13670 bp, 7 predicted proteins | sample Ectturendosymbi4_FD_19872 | JGI IMG/M metagenome (IMG submission 19872) | reverse complement strand
CTGTCATGGTAGTCAGGTAGACGTGTCTTACTGTGTGAATGGTTTTCGTGCTGACTCTTGCCATAATCGGGTACCATTTGTTTTGGTAGTGGTGGTTACACTTTTTATGGTACCGGTTTTTATTTACTTTTTTCAAAAGTTTCCAAACTTCTGCGGTCAGATATGTGGTTTAGGTTTAATAAGTGTCAGGTTTAGGTTTCCGAAGTTTCTACCAAGCCAAGTCCAGCCTACTGCACACTTGTCATATATTAGTGTCATGATACAGGCGATAGATGAATAAATTTTCAAAAATGAAGGTCCACTGGTGGACCTATAACCACTGCCTGTTTGTTTCGTATTTAACCAGTGTCGCACTCGGATACGGATGGATATCGGATACTAAATTTCAGAAATTTTCGGATAAGGATTGGATATGGATATGAAAAAAAATTATCGGATATGGATCAGGAGTTAAAAAATCATTATCCGCTCGCCTCTGCTAAGCAGTTTGAACGAAAATACAAATGGACCAATAATGAACGTCCCAATGGTCAGCGAGTAAAACCCGCACACTCGCGCCTAAAGATAATCGTTGAAAGTTCAAACATGCTAATTCGGCCGGTACAAGCGCAACTCTACAACTTCAGTGTTATCAGAATTATTAATATTTGAATGCAAAGCAATTCCATGTTTTTCAAAATATCCATGTTTGTTGGTTGAAAAAAACGGGTTGCGAGAGTAAAAAATAGCCAAAAAAAGCGGGTAATGGGGTTCGGGAAAACCCAGATGGGAAGCATTAGCTGTGGGTGCTGCTGCTTGAAACCGTAGTCGATTCTTGATATGCATTGTTGCTTTGTTCGGAAGTTCATTGTTTGCTAAGAGACGCCCTGCTTGTCCTGGCTTGTTCAAAATCAAGTCAATTCCCTCGTGTCAATTTCATGGTTGAGATTAGAGTTTATCTTTTTAGCTCAGCACTTCAGTGTATTACGCTCGTGGACCAATTTGTTTTTCAGGTAAATATGTATAGCTGATCGTTCTGCATTGCGCAGCATGGCCAAAGACGTTGTCTTCGAAATATCATGGCTTAGGCCGCTGAAGCTTATCGGCCTCGCTAATCTGCTTTGCGCAATAATCTGTCTGATTCTCTGCATGGCTTTGGAGGACTGGGTGACAAGCGATGAATCGAAAGATTTCCAGTTTTACATGAGTCTGTGGAAGCAGTGCCAAAAAATTAACCCAATAGATAGTGCCGCAACGACTGATGGGCAAGAAGAGGCGGAGGTAGATTGGACTTGTAACAATTCAGTTCTGCGAGGAGGTATGTTTGATGTACTCATTGCAATTCNTATTTGTCAGCGCAGGCTTTGGCCAACTGCCATTANTATCTCATGTNATAGGCCAGCTATATNGCGCTGCTCTTTGTGTCAAGGCAAAACTCCTGCTCTCAAATATCGATTCAAGGAGTTTTGGAGATGTGTTAAATGACTTTGATTCATACGCATAGCGCTACCTGATCTTACCGATATTTTGCCATTTAAACGTAACTTATACAAATATTTTGGAAGGATAAGAAAAAATTATCTTCGAATTCCTTATTTCCTCTTGGGACACCCGACACGGCAACCTTTCTGTTTTTTTCGGTGTCTAGAAAAATTGCCTATTTTGGAAATGTAAATGCATTATCTGCTTACCGTCAATAAACTACTACTGTACTTCGAAATTTAGCGTGATAAAGTGCTGTTACGTCGGCTGAAAACCTATTGCATCAATTCTCCAGTATTAGAAAGCTACTCGTTAAGTTCTAGCGTTGCGTGTAAGAGCGCCAAGTTAGCATATTCAACTCCATGAAAGATTTTATCAACTGAAGATTCCTTCAGCAATACCACATTTTCGCACTTCTATTGCAGTTTTCGTGTCTGTGGTTCAAGTCTTGATCGTGGTTCCATTTATAGCTGCTATTGTCGCATTTGTGCTTGGTTGCATCGCTTATTGCAAACGTGAATGGAGGATGCTGTACAAGATTGCTGCCATAATCCTGATAATAGCAGGTAACGATCAATTTGCTAATGATCACCGGTGTTTTGCTGTCGATTGAAAATCGCATTGATCTTGTTTCTTTGGGTGGTGAGCTCAGCGGTAGGTAGAGTGCTGGCATTTCAATCGAGGGGTTGGCTGCTCCGTTCACAGCCACTGAGTGAATCGCTGCAGCGCTCCACGGGCATGCGCGATAACACAGACTACCCCGGCAAGAAGCGGTCTTTTGCCTGCTGTCATCCAACATCATGAAAAAAATTGGCGCAACCCAAAGTCGCTGGATTTGTGTCAGCATTGAACAAAACAAGTACGTAAGCTGCAGACAGCAGCGCTTGCATGGTAAGCCTTCCGCCGGCATAACAGTGACCCTTACGAATGAGACTGTCATAGACAACACACTGGACAAAAACGAACTTAAGCAACGAACTGACTGGTATTCACCCAGTCCTACGGTGAAAAGTTTGCGATAGTTCAAGTCATCCCTTTTGCAAACGGCGCTTCCCAATTATTTTTCAACACGCTGTGGTTAATGCACCCCTATTTTGCTTGCAGTGTGTTAAAAAAACTGAACTCTTAATTAGTTTAATAAATATCTGCTCTTTTTCTGTTATACCCACTCATATAGGCGGCTGCTACATTATGCCTCCCCTCGTCAAAGACATTGGACTTCCACGCCACTGTCATTAGTAGGGACATTTAAAGACATATTTTTTTCTGTACTTCAGGAGCTCTGAAACGAATTTTAAAACAAAAATCGCACCCCTACGAAGTCTAACAAAAGTTATAAGTCATGAAAAGTCATATTTTCCATGTTAGGTCATAAAGTCATATTTTGCATATTTTCAACCTATTTCAATAAGAAAACCAACAATCTTAAAATGTCAGGTGAAACTGCCATATCGCTAGGTCTAGCTGCATCCCGAAAATTGAACCCACCGGGCACCCTGCGAATGTTGGCAAAGACGTAGGTGAACCAAATTATTTGGATGAAATGTAATGCACTGCCTAAAAATGCACGTTTTTGCTGCCCCAAATAAATAAACCAATGTCCATGCATGTTTTCAGTTTGCTTCAAACCAAACTATATGTTTTCCTCATGTTTTGAGCTGTTTGATTCAGTGGGGCTTCAACAAACCACGGGCTACAATCTCTTATGCCTATTTTCGCTGGTAATGCATCTTTGTAAAGTAGTTGTATGTTCTAGCTCAGTCATTTTTGTTTGGTCATATAAAGTCATATTTTCTGAAAAATAAAATCATATTATCAAGTTTGTTAGGTCATAAAAAATGGCATTAGTAATTAATCTTGTGCTAGTTGCTATTACTTGTGTCGCGTACACGTCTCAGGTATTCCATTTGGTATGCGCGATTCCTTTCAACGAGGTGCTTTTGAGCTTATATCGTGAAGGCGCACTGACGTGAGCAATTTTTGAAAACATTACAATCATTCAACTTCTTGTTGTTGGTGAAAATCAGGTGGCAGACTAGCTCTGCTGCTGTTATTTACCGTCGTTAATCCGCGCTTAAAAGCCTTCGGTAAGTACCCATTCTCTAGGGAGTTAGGGAGTTCCTCTTACAAACCAATGCACTGTTCATGTTACTGCTTTAAAGATGACTCTCGCGTATGGTGGCCCATGCGTGCCACCCTAAAAATCTTTGTTTGGCATTTTTTTGAAAACAAAAACAAAAAAAACGTTTCAAAAACTAAAACAATTTCACTTTCGTTTCGAAAACACTTTCGTTTCGCAAATATTTACGAAATAAAAACATTATCGTTTCAAAAAAATTTTATAATCGTTTCGGAAACACTTTCACTTTTGTTTGCAAATTAAAATCTTTTCGTTTCAAAAACAAAAACAATTTTACTTTCGTTTCGCAAATGTTTTCTAAATAAAAACATTTTCGTTTAAAAAAAAAATTATTTTCGTTTCGGAAACACTTCGTGAAACTAATCGAAAAAAAATCGCATCAGTTTTGTGGTCGTGGCCCATGCGTGCCACCCTCGGTTGAGGGCCAGTGTTTCCACTTGAGAAGACTTGATTTGCGGATTCTCCTATATTGTCTGGCCACAGTTGCTCGCTATCGTATTGCGCGTACATGTAGACCAGTCTGAGTCTTTCCTTGTTGTGAATCTTGTCATAATCAATCCTTGGGAAATGTCTTTGAGGGATTTGTGACATAAGACGTATAACGTGTGGCTTAGAGTAAGTGAATGGTATCTTTTTGGCCAAGAGAAGCGGATGGATTGTGCGCATATGGGGGGCGGTTGTGATCCAGGAAGTCCGTATTGGGATATGCTGACCTGTAGCCTTGTTTGAAAAGCTAAAAGCTGCTTCGTAATTTTAGGTAGCCTAAATAATTTTACTGGGGATCATCTCTCAAGGTTGCAACGTGTACCTGCCAAATTTCAACGTTTTTGGCAAGTTAGGCAGAAATTTGATAACTAAAAAATTGAAGGGTAGCCTAATTTGCTGAGTATTTGTCTATGCTGCATTTATAATCGCGTTCGCTCCCGACCAGTTGCTGTTAACATCGACGTGTTTACACTCCCGACAAATCTCATGTGGTCTAAAACTGCGTGGCAACATTTTCCCCATCAAAATGTTAAATCCTTGCTAAATTTTTTGGTTATCCTCACGTATCATCTGCGATAGTGTTCTGATCTAAGTCCGCTATAAGCATATTGGCAGAGGTAAGACCGAAACTTAATTACTTTTGTCAATATAACACGCGAAGATTAGTTGCTTTGATAAAACTCCTTTAATTTCACTGAAAAAATCTTACATGCTTATAATTATGTAGTAAAATAGGATCGTTGATAAAAAAAGTATTCTTGGCAGTTGTTGGCAACTGCGATGTACTTGTAGAATTCATTGAACAAATTATAAAACCATGTTGTTAACTGCAAGAGACTTGATTGCATAAAACTAGGAGCTGTTTCGCTTTGATAGCAAGTTACAGCGGAAGGCCTAAGGTTTGTCCCAATTCAACTGGTAACGTAACGCAGCGAAAGAGCCATCGCCATACATGTCATTCTGAAGAATACTAATAAACATTATATTCATGTACAGCTAATTAGTATGCAACAAGTGTGTGCCGGGAAAGACAAAGGTGCAATTTTCTTCCGTACATTTTTGTGTGTTTGTGACGTTACCACTTTCCGCTTTTGAAAACGTCAAGCCAGACGCTTCCCTGCAGCATGCAGTGCATCTCTGTTGACATTTACAAACTGCGTTTCCAGTAGACGTCGCGCATAAATAACAGTCTCGAAATTTTTTCCTTGCATTAGATTTGCAAGTGATGTAGAAGGTCTGTTATTATTACTCGAAAAAATGTTCATCTTAAAAATTGAAACAAAGAGATTGGAGTTAGTGGAAGGCGTTCACATCAAGATTATCACGACCAACAGCTCCAGGGCAAACTTAACAACTTCTCTTCGCAGCCGTCGCTGTCCTCATCGCAATCATCGTCTTTCCCATAATGTTCCTCCAAAATCTTCCGTTTTACTCTTTCTTCTGGTTCGGTTGGGGCTACGGGTGTGGCTGGGCTGCTTTGTGCTTCATGATCACCGCCGCCGTTCTCTTCCTGATATCTCAAGACAAGAAAGAAATCTATCACGCGCAGAAGACGGTCAGGATATGAGAGCTGCTTGTCGTTCTTCTCGCGCACGTTGCGGTGGAAGCGTCTTTCACTGGNTGCCTAACATTTGCGAATGTGCTGTCCATATCCTGTCATGCGCGCATACTAACTTCGTTTGAGATGATGCCCAAATTTTGCCAGAANTGTAAACTTTATACAATAGTCTGACATGTGTTTACGTGTTTGTGCTTGTCGTTGCTTTGGTACAAAGGGCGCTGCCGGACTCAGTTCGCAAGGGAATGTTCAAATGCGAGCGCAGGAACAGACTGATGTCTTGGGGCTCAAAACACATTTCTATCGAAACTTGTTTCAACACAATACCATCCGGTCCGGTATGTTCGCTGTAAATGTAGCAGGTAACAGGGCTCCACGCGCAATCGCAAGATAAATCCGTGTGGCTGAATAAACTTAGTGTTACCATAGACTGCAATTCATGACCAAGATCGTGAGTATTTGAAATGGTTTACTGTAATGCCAGAACTGTTGTATGTCATAACATTCACTTGTGATAAAACATTTTTGCTAAGCGTGTTTCCATTTATGTTCAGTATATGTGTGTTCTAAAAACAGTTATGCTTTTTAACCGTACGTCAGCGTCTAATTCGGATAAAGGCAGTGGTATGTTCAAAATGGTTTGAGTGCCGTCCGTTGAAAACTTTCAAGCCGCTTCGGTGACGGGACAAATCAGACATGTTTCAAAGAACTCAACATTACAAAGATAAACTGTTTTGAAAGTGGAAAAACGATGCTGAAGAATATGACGTAATTTTGATTTGAATGTTATCTCTCAAAAATCCGTTGTTCAGAACAGTTGGCGGCTTATTGGGATTTACGTAGTGAAAGTTCAAGTGTCATTTATTGGCTGATAGAGGCCACACACTGCAGGTGCCTTTTACAGTTTGCTTCGGAATAAACGACTAAACAAGTTCATCCAATGCGAGTTCTTTGTTAGAGAAAATCGACGCACATGCATAAATGTCACGAACTGCACTCTAAAAGTTTATGCAGTTTAAGTTTAAAGTTTATCTGAAAGTTTAAAGTAAGTTTAAAGAAAGTTTAAAGTATCTGAAAGTTTAAAGTTTATCTGAAAGTCTGAAAGTTTCTGAAAGTTCATTTATGCACTCAATAAACAAAATATTTAGTGTTGTTAAAATTGTGGAAAAGTTTTTATTTTGCCCAAATTTACGACAAATCAAAACTTTTCTACACCACTGTGAAACACTGTTGTCAAAGACAAGTGACAAGCAAATCAGTTGTTGAGATGAACCCTTTCCTCTCACGCATTGCAATTTAGTGGGAATCTTGTCATTTTGTAGCCGCTTGCTCCGGTCGGTCAGATACGTTCCAGTTTTGATGTTAGCAGTTAAAGTATAAATGAGCCAATGTCACACGTATAAAGGGTGAGTTGCTTACGGATTTTTATTCGTAAAAACAGCCTTGCGGTTCTGGTGGAGAAAGAATTTGATCCAGTTAAGAGTGCTGCAGAAACGGCAGTGATGCACCTGGCAGACAATATATCAGTCAAAGTGAAAACCTCAGTACAAAGAAACTTGTAAGCCCCACTCAACTCAGTTTGAAAATTTTGATTATGAACAAGGATCCACAGCAACAGCCTGTGGTGATAACAGAGTTGATGTAATTGGACCCAACCCAAAAAAACACCCGTATTTTTAAAACCCACTTAAAAAAAAACAATAAAACCAACTCAAAACCCACTCTTTACTTTTGCTTTTAACAATCTACTATTAACTATTATAAAGTAAAATAAACAGCGCACTTGTACACATAGCTGTAAACTTTTTTTAATCAAACAAAATGAACAGCAATAAAATTTGAAGGACTTGAAAAAAAGAGAATAATAATTCGAACAGTTTGAGTAAATTCTACCGGTTATCTTCTTCAGCTCTGTAAAAGCAGTGTATTTTTACCAATTTTTCTGCCTTCTCTGCATCCAAACTGTTTCTGATTTGACCATACCAAACCATATGTTGAAAATATACACTCTATAGATGCTGAACGAGCAGGGCCTGCACATAAACTTGACGTGAAACTGCAGAGGTTGTGTGGGAGTGGCTTTTCTGTTTGTTGTGCGTTTGCTTGCCAAGCCTTACCACTTTAGAGTGAACTGACCAACAACACTTTGCGAAAACAAAGATGGGGTACATTTCTTCACCCTCAATTTTGAATACCTTAATAGGTATGACAAGTTATTACTGTGTAAGTCTGAAAATGGTGATATTGCATGATGCAAGGAAAATAATTCAGAATGGGGTTTTTGTGTTTTTAAGCAAACCTGTTTCTTTTGTAAAAAAACAAAAAAACATTTTTTGAATAAAAACGGGTTTTTCTCAACCCTGGGTGATAACTATCCGTTTGATATCGGAATCGTGTATGCCTTGCCTGTGACTGGTGTCCCCAACAAAAGTTTCCTTGTCACGCTCCCAAAATTTAAACTTACTATGGTCAATCACCGCTTGCCTGGCGAAAATTTTGAGCAGGCATCCATGCGGGAGGAAAAATGGTAGAAGATGATGCACTTTACAGGATGAATAAACTGCTTCTTGCACTTATTTAAAATGAAAGGTTTAATGTGCGTATCATGTGCCTTGTTTGGACAAACTGACGCATGCAATAAAAATCGTCTGACAATCTCTACGATATCGCAGAGAAAGTCGATGTGATGATTCAGTGGTAGTAATGTTACGATTTTTTGACCGTTTTTAGTATCTTCAAAGAAAATGAAGTTTTTCCTCTTTAAGAAATGGAGTTGGGGCGATTTGGTATTTTCCGATAGCTACATCAGCGTTGGCCGCTTTCAACCATCATATAACAAAACGAACTAATGCATACTACGGTATACGAGAAAAGTCCAAAATTCCGCGCGTGTTGATATGCCTACAGATTTGCAAATGTTATTGCTTGGCGTCCCTTATTTGACGTTGCTCATGCAACGACTGGGTCAACAAACTACTTGCTGCAACAGTTTCTCCACTATTTTATCTTGTTTAAACATTAGGCTGNGCAATGTACCTGGAAATTTGTCAGAACCGCAGCGCTTGCTTCCCGACCAGNAGCACCCTCCGTGGCCTCGGATAGTGCAAAGTTTGATTGTTACATCACCTGTCCCATATCCTGTGCTTTATAACCTTTGTTGCAACTTTGAAGCCGAAAGCGCATCAAATGACTTGCTTCCAAAGTGGCAGATAGTTTTTATTTTTGGAATCAATTCACAACTTTAGTATATTCTAACCTGTAGCAATCGCCCCCCAAGAAACTGAAATCTCCCACCATGTCTGGTAAATCACAAAATCTCTCCCATAACGCATAAAATCGCTTCTCCTGGGGGCGATTTCTTCCCCGTTGAATAGCACTGACTTAGCGCGATCCAAACTGAATTTTTGCAGATACGCTGCGGAATAAGAACGCTTTATGTCTGTTGTTGCTCACAAGTTTCATATTTAACCTCTTAAATATTCTGGCGCCAAGAAATCCGACATCCTCTTGACGGCTTCATGTGTGAATGCGGTTTTTTGACCAGGGTTGCGGAGCCGGAGGTAAAATCTCCGATTCCGACTTTCCAAAATCTCCGACTCCCGACTCCGATCTTCCCAAAATTTCCGACTCCGACTCCTTAACATAAAGGGAATGAAATTTGGCTGTTAAAATCAATGGAAATCGTGGTGCACAGCAAGAAATATCTGTTTCAACAAAAGTTTCGAAAGAAATTGTACCATTTCAACAGTAATTCCTAATTCAGGAGTGTGATGAAAAAAATGATCCAATTGGACATCCGGAGTCGGACAAAAAAATCCGACTCCGACTCCCAATGTTGTTAGGAATCCACGTCCGACTGGTACTCCACCGAAACACCTCCGACTCCTTACGACTCCGGCTCCGGCTCCGCAACCCTGCTTTTGACCCCTGTTGCATTCATAGCGCTTGTTTCGCTTTACGAAGCGAAAGCGAAGCTTTTGTCGTCAAAGTTTAACGGAAACAAAGCCTTCGTTTTGTCACTATGCTAGTCTCATAATTCTAGTGATGGAATAGCTTGTTCATTAGCCGTGTGTGCATACGCTTTCGGGGTGGGCGACAGGAAGAACGACCGCTGTTCCGCTGCTGAGAATTGGGCAAAAATATGTGAAAATCGAGCAAAGATCTCAAGAAGGGCAAAAAGTNTCAATTCGCNTGGGAAAATTTGAAATTATGGACACAAATTANTGTTGAAAGAATGGTCGTCTTGGCTGGATTTCGCAGTTTCGAGAAACAAAGCAAAAAAAACACTGAGAAAAATCGAACAAGGCTNTGCGAGATTTGAAAAAACAAGTTGAGAGATGGAAAAAAAGAGATTTGACAAGATTTTACGTCTTCTCAAATAATTTGGTGCCTTTTCGGATGGGCGTTCTGCGCATTACATGTAGGCTACNTGTTATTCACAAGAACACCACATTGCGAAACAAACAGCGCGGTTAGGTTGCACATAAATTGCATACTTACAGTTTGGCAAACAGGGGCGTACGGAAGTTAGATGGCGCCCGGAGCAAGAAACAAGTTAGGCGGTTCCATATTCGAACCTAAGGTTGTTTGGGAATAACGTACTGTATTGAAGAAAGTGCTTGGGACATCGTCGGGACTTTTCGNNGCCCCCAGTGATTTGGCGCGCGGGGCACTGTACCCTCCTCTCCGCGTCGTTAAACCCCTGTTGGCAAAATTGTAGANATTACAGCTTCGTTGTAAAAAACGACAAAAATATCAAAGAGTGGCCACAAAAACGCATGTAAGGGAATATGCTAGAGGGGATCTGCTCCCATGCTGCTTTCCTAGGAACAGAAACAGATTCGCATATAATCATAGTGTGCCGTACTTATCACTCTACTGAAAACATTTCTGCATGATTATGCAACACACCCAGTGACGGATTTACGCATAAGCCAAATAGGCCATGGCCAAGGGTCCCGCGCTTTTAGGGGTCCAGCGCAACTCCTTCCTTTGACGACTCAGTATTAACTTAAAATTCATTACTAACTTAAAATTTGCGAAATTGTGCAGAGGCATAACTTCACAATTTACTTTGAAACGAGCGAAAATGCAACCGTCAAGACCAGTGGTTCCCAACCTGGGGTACATGTACCCCTGGGGTACATTTGCCTATCTGAAGGGGTACATTTAAGGGAAAAATATATTTATTTCCAAATATTCTAACAATAATTCCAGTGGACTTCGATATTCCATTCAGTTTTTTTGTCATAAGAAATTTTAGGGGTACATGCTCATCTGTCCAAATGCTGAAGGGGTACACGGTCATAGAAAGGTTGGGAACCTCTGGTCAGACCCTTATCAGTACAGTAATAACACGATACTATTTTTACGCAATATAAATACCTCGCTTTGCTCATGAATGTAAAGAAATATTCACAAAGTGACGTCAATTTGTTACAATGGCCCACGTGCCCCTTGGTTACGCCCCTGTTCTGCAGAATACCTTGTTGCTCTGTATAGTGTTTTATAGCAAATGTAGAGTTTTAATGCTTTATAAAATTTCATTATTTAAGTTATCAGTGGTGGGTTTCAGTTGTCAAAGTTGTTGTAGCAGACTAGTAGTAAGCTTAAATCAAATAGTCATTTCTGAAATACTGGAGCCCTAGTCACTGCAGCGCAGTGGTCTCCAGTAGTAAGCGATTTGTCAATTACATTGTTTCTGAAATATATGAGCCTTAGTAGGCAAATCTGTAGCGTTTTTGGTGCGGATCNTACGTTTAGTTGTTTCCAATTAGATTACTAGTATGCAGAGCTTGCTTGTTGAAGCTCTAGATATAGATGTTAGTTAANTCAGCTAGAACAGTTTCTCGTGAGTTTTGCTTGAAAATACGTGTTTACATTGGGCTTACTTTATANGGTTAGCTGAGGGTGTTGCGAAAATACCTTGTTGTGCAAAAATTGTCTTACCATCAGGCTATAGCGTAGAGGATTAAAACAATATATTTTGTGTTTCGTGGGAAATGGCAACTTAAAACGGCATACTCCAAATAAATCCTGTGTCCACTGAATGGATTGTGCTTTCTTGGTCCATAAAATATGTGGTTACTATAGGAAAGCAGTTTACGTACAGCTAACTACATCGACAACTAGACGATACTTTCGATGGCGGCAACACCAACCCGCATGAAAACGTATATATCCGAAAAACAAACCTACAAAAAATGCTAGAAATCACGGAAATTTAACGAAGAGAACTTCTCAACTACACAAAAGAGCTATAAATTCCAAGGAAAAAATCGCATTACCGTTTGTTGTTGAGAAGAATGTAGGAAAGGCTTTAATTTCTGTTGAAGATCTAAGGCAATCGCAGAACCACAGTCGACGCTACAAAAGATAAAATTTTGAGGGGGCATTACACGTAAGAGGGACATACTTTCACGATTTTAAAACAAGCGACCAAATTGGTCACACCTGCGTGGGGACCCAAAAACTAAGATGGCCTAGGGCCCTGCTCCCCCTAAATCCGTCCCTGAACACACCAGCCAACAGTTAAAGCGATTCCAGAACTTTTTTACGTGTTTTACAAAATTTAGGTGACTTTCTGTAGTGCTTTATAATAGCGCATGTGTTGTTTGTTGCGTGATAACTGCTTTGCAGTTATATAACATATCAGACCGGAAATGAAAATACATTGTGAAGCGTGGCGATTTCTTCATGCGGTTATGACGTCTTGCTCGTGAACCGGAAGCGAGAGTCGAACCTTACATGACCTCAAGACGAGGTTTCCACCACCACGCCATTCGACAACAGAAATAAGGAAGCTTGCAAAGAACTAACCTCTAAAATCAATCTGCTTATCTTTTTGTGTAACAACACTTGGTGGCGTTAGAGGTTAGCTATCAAGATGAAATACATTTCTGACTTAACATAACGATTTCGACTTGCAGAGGCATCCTTTTGTGTGATAGAATATACTATGTGTTTCTTCACCAAACATGGGTACAAGAATACAACGGCACTGGAAACAAAATGAACAACTTTAATTTTGAAACCTACACATTTGATGCTGAAAACAACTTCAGCAACAGAGATTGGCTTTGTTCTCGAATAATTTTGATGCATACCATTCACAAACCAAGATACGTCTGTTCGAAAAGCGAACCAGTTGATTAATCACAGTACTGTTCAGAGTTTCGTGTTGTCGTGCAACCATAGCTGTATTTTTAACGTTTGATTTTTATGGACATCTGTCGCTCATCACCGCCACAACGCCACCAAACACTTTGATTGCACATTGCTGGGTACGTGGGTGTTCTTGGTTCGCCATGGTGTGGATTATGATCACGTTTGGCAGGAAACTCTTTCCCACGATCGACCACTCGTATTGCCAAGCAAAACAAAACTCTTGTCACTCAATGCGAAAAAAAATTGTTTTGCATAAGTAGGCTAAGCTAAGTGCCTAGAAACTTCGCGACTTGAAAAACATCGGATGTGGCATCAAAACCTAACGCCGCTCTGAAAAGATATGAGAAATATTTTTACGTCAAAGTCCGGGTTACCTGGTGCTTTTTCGTAAGTTTGAAGGCTGGTGTAGAAAGTACGGCCAATTAGTTTTCGACAACTGCGCGGTAGCGAGTTGAATTTTGGGAATCAATTCAAGTCTAACCACTTGCACAGTTGCAGTAATATGTCAACTAAGATTGCTTCAAGCTTTGCCCACGGGTATACCTCGGTCTACCGTGTTTGTGCTAACAGAAAGCATTTCCTCTCTCTTCATCAACTTTAATTTTTCACTTGTCACTTTAGCAACTCTAGCCAGACTTTTAGATGACAAGGTACTGTTGCGATCGGAAATCCCGAGCGGCATGTGCGCAAAGCTTCGCACTTTAGCAGCAAGCAACAATAGAGTTCACATGCCATAATCACTCTCTGGGTACGCTAGCCATAATGTTCAATCGTTCACACGTTAATATCGGCAGAGCTTCCACGCCACGATCACTCTTTTATTGCTTGTTCGCGCCACATATATGTATGGTGTTGTTC
>JGI24159J19872_10008193_pt1 | contig 13670 bp, 10 predicted proteins | sample Ectturendosymbi4_FD_19872 | JGI IMG/M metagenome (IMG submission 19872) | reverse complement strand
AACGGCAAAACAATGGCCAAAACGGCAAAATAGTCTTTTTCTTTGAAGAGGTCTTTTTCTTCCCCCCTAAATTTTGGAAACCTAGTCTGAGACTATTTTGCCATTCTTTTTTGCCCCTGATGACTAAATAAATACTGCCCTTAAGTGAACTGGAATCATGTGGTAATCAGGCCCATCGCCAGGATGTAGCAGCAGGGGGGGACAAAAACAAGAAAGGGGGGCCACATTTTTTAAATACAATATTGGATGTATGTGGCAACCGGGGGGTCACCAATTTCAAATGGGGGTGGCCGGGAACCACTGGCCCCCCTGCTGACGACGGCCCTGGTGGTAATTCCACCAGCCTTCATCAAATTTGGGCCAACTAAAAAACTTTCATAACGTTTTGTGTAAAATTAGAAACATTTGAGTAAAATAGGAACATTTGAATAAGGTCCAACAGCTTCAATTAAATCTGGGCAAATGAGAAAAGTTTCAATGAAATTTGGGTGAAAACAAAAACATTTAGATTAATTGGAAAAACTTGGTTGAAGTCCTTCAGTCAAGCCAAATTTTGCCAATTTACAACAGCTTCATTCAATTGTGAGCAACTTCAAACAATCTTGTTCAAAGATGGGCTTTATAGAAGAGCTTCCTTAAAATTTTAGTACGTTCAGAAATGTCTGGGTGAATTATAAGAGTTTTATTCAAATTCGGATAAAATCAAAATTATTTGGGTTTATTTTAATAACCTTGCTGCAATTTGGGCAAATTTGGACTACTTCATTCAAGCTTGGGTGAAGTTAAAAATGTTTCCATAAATTGGAAAAATTTGGGTAAATTCCAACAGACCAAATCAACTCTGGCCAAACAACAATAGCTCCATTCAAATTCGGGCCAAGTGGAACATCTTTATTAAATTTTGGGTAACTTCAAACAGCTTTATTCATTTGTGGGGAACTTCAAATAGCTTTTTCAATTTTCGGGAACTTCAAACAGCTTCATTCCAATTTGAATAATATACAACCACTTGATTTAAAATTGCATACATTTAGGAACATTTGATCAAATTCCAACAGACAATCATATTTGGGTAATTGAAACAGCTTCAAACTTGTGTACAATTAGAAACATCTGGTCCAATTAGAAGAGTGTCTTTCAGATTTCCATATATTATAAATATTTCAGCAAATTACAACAGCCCAAATCAAAATTGGGCCAACTGAAATAACTTCATTCAAATTTGAGTAGAGCTAGAAACATTTTATAATTAGGAACATGTAGTCAGTGGTAACTCACCATTCAAAGTAACCCTAAATTTTGGAAACCTCAAATTGTTGATGCTGTAAAGTGTACAACTAAAATGCACCTTGTTGCTGCAAAATGTTTTGCGGTAGTAATGTGGTGCAGCTGTGATATGATAGTGTGAAGTTTTCGTGTTTCAAACTTGCTTGATGTTGTGAGATTTGCAAGTGCCAATCTGTTTCCATGAAGCATTCATGAATAAAATTAACTACGTAATTGCAGCTGTAATATGTTACGTGGTGGTAATGTGGCTGTGATTTTATACTGTTTAGGTTTTCATATTTTCCGCTTGCTTCATGCAAAAAATTGCATATGTTGCATCCTTCCAAATTTTATTGCTTCAATTTAATGCTGTGAAATGAAGTTTTTATGAACAGTACTGCATAATTCACTTATGCTAATGCAGTGAAGCACTGCCATTTTTATAAAAGATTCTTGTTGAGGTTATAAATCATTTGTCGTTGGAAATGTGCATTTGTACACATTCCTTAGTAGTTGATCATATAGGCTGCAGTATTTGCGTGTATCAGTCTCATATTGCTATTTTTTCTTAGCATGTTGTGTTCAGTGCAAATTTAACTGTCTAAATTGGAGTAGATTTTTGGTTTTCATAATGTGACTTCAGAAGCTGTAAGCGTTTAAGTAAGTTGTAGTATTTTAAGTACAAATTTTTGCAGTGAAGATTGCCAATGTGGAAGGTTAAGCTATATACTGTGTATTAAATTGCTTCCTTTCCCTCTAATTACTTGAGACTTGACATATTTGCAGCAATGTAATACTTTAGATCAACGGTGCACAACCTGTGGCCGTACGGCCTTCAATAATGAGGTTTGCAGTCGTCCACATGTAATTTAAAGTATAAGATCTGACAGTCATGCTGGCGTACATTGAAACAAAACAAACGCAAGGCAAGAAAATCAGTCGACACGATGCGTAACAATCTGGGTGGTGATGTCACAAGGAGTTATAGAATGAATACGCAATTTATGTTTGAATGTGTTCTGTGTTAGTTCGCACCTGGCAGTAACCTATTCTTTAATTAAACGTATCTCATAAATATTACTCCAACTCATTGGCGGCTGTACTTCATATAAATAAAAGTAATGCGGCCGGCAATAGCAAAAGGTTATACACCCTTGCTTCAGATCGTAACCCGATACTTTACTCCTTTTCCAGATTGATTGCCATTGTGGCCAACACAAATGCGCACATCTATGCTAGAAAAGAACAGATCTTAGCTATTAGGATGATCGTGTTGGAAGAATAAATTTAGAACGTACATAAAAACTTGAAAATGAAGATTCTGAACAACACCTTCCAAGTGTGGTGGCATGAACAGCAATTTTTAGGAGGATTTTATTGTAATTGGCTAAAATTTTTCAACACAATGTTCACATGTAGTTTAAGCAGAATATTGATTGCTAGTTGAGGGCGCACGGCTTTGAACCCCGGTGATTGGTAGGTCTAATTAGGCAGGCAGAAACCTTGATTAGTTTACAATGGCACGTTTTAGTCTTAACATTGAGACTTGCTCTTTATACGTGATTTGGGAAAGCAAGATCAAATTTGGGCAAAAATTTTTGGCATCCCCAAAAATATGCACTCCCGTACACTTATGGTACTAGCTGCTTAGATATCAAAAGCGAAACCGAAAATGACGAATTAAACGAGCAAAACGCTTCGCAGGGACAGAAAGAGGTGACGAATTAAGCAAATTGACGAATTATACGATGGCGAGCTAGACGAACAGAAATGTACACAAAACATAGGGATTCTGCCGGGACCAACGAATAAGTGACGAATTAAGTGAATTGACGAATTAGACGAGTTCTACTGTATTTCCGTGAGAGCTATATAATATTTTTCAGCACTTAATGCAACTAGCTTATTTAACTAACGTGTACATTTTAAAGCAAATCGACAATTTTAAACAATGGCAAATGTCTGAATTTTGTCTTTAATAGCATGCTTCTCAGTGTGAATGCGACTTCTGGTGCTGTGTAGTATTGCAGATGGCTTTGTAGGATAATTACAGAAAACGTTTCATCCGTAACAATCGTGTTAAGAAAATATCAAGCGAGCCAGATGCCGCCACCCAAACAGCCACAACTGACTCGCGAGCCATAGGTTCCCGACCCCTGTCGTAGGCGAATTGATCTTACAGACGAAGTTGTTATCAACGAATTCAACTGTATAGAACAGATTTACAAGCAGTTTCAGGCCCCATTCGGATTAAACTAAAAAAGTTGATTTCAGGGCAAATTTTTTCCACCCCGCCTTCAGTAAAATATCTTCCCGTATGCCGATGTTGGTGGCATTGAAGGAATTAATACAACCGCAGTTAGAAAATTTGATCATTGAAGTTCAGCAGGGCAGTTATCAGTAACATATTTTTCGGACCATAAGGCGCACTTAAAATCCCTTAATTTTTTCAAAATCGTGCGCCTTGTTTTCATCTGGTTGTACTTTCTCATCTAGAGCCAATTGTATACGGTAATCTGTGCTATTTATTTAATTGCTAGTTGCGATTTTTTTGTAAACAGGCCGTCATGTTACGTAATAAACCAACAATTGTAAAGAGCAGCCTATGGGGTTCCAGAGCAGGTAACACATTCCACAGAGTGTATTACGCTGCGAGGCTCCTGACTACGTTGATGCACACCGAATCAAACACTCGTACAACTTTTACTTTATTCTATTCGTGTCTAGAGGCATGTGTGTAGGGTTGTCAGAGTTTTTTGTAAAAATACCGACTTTTTTGACAACAGCAACAAAAATCTTATCATCGAGAAAATAATAGAAATAAGGTGTAGGTCCAATTGTTGTAGGTATTAGTGAACACTGCGCATTCAAACACAGCCTATCCATATCTTTGCCACTGGCGATAGTAACAATGGTTGAGGTAAAAACTTTATCCAAGAGAATCTTTGTACATTAACCACATTCACAATGAAAACTGCTTTGTACGAAAAGAAATTTAAGAAAACACTGAATCAACGAAAATTGGGAAGACTTATTAAGAATGCAGTTTGTCAATCTGTTTTTTTATGCAGTGGAGTATAAGGTTCACTAGTTGCCACAATGTCACTCTCTTCCTGTCCATTTCTATGATTTTCCTGGTTTCTTCTACAATAGCCTGTAGTAGTTCAGATCAGGGTTGTGGAGCCAGAGATTTTTGGGTGGAGTCGGATTCCTAACAACACCGGGAGTTGGAGGCAGATTTTTTTGTCTGACTCCGACTCCAGATGCCCAGTTGGATCATCTTTTACATTACACTGCTAAATTGGGTATTCCTGTTGAAATGGTACAATTTCTTTTGAAACTTTTGTTGAATCAGAGGTTTCATGCTGTGTACCACGATTTCCATATATTTTAACAGTCAAATGTAATTCCCTTTATGTTAAGGAGTCAGAAATTTTGGAAAGTCGGAGTCGGATATTTTACCTCCGGATCCGCAACCCTGGTTCAGATAACAACTCCACCTACGTTGGTTTCACGATTAATTGCCAAAAAAATGCTCACACAGATCACGTTTAAAACGAATGAGTATGGTGAGTATGACTAAACAAAGGAATGGAGAAAACACAGGGACTATGAGTATTGTTAAGTTACAAGTAATAATAATTTGCCCCCATTTTGGGGTTAAATGAACTTCGCTTAAGGAACTATCCTCACAAGTTTCACTACTAGAGTCATTATAATTTGAGAAGTTCTGCTTTCTTTTTGGAGTTACTCCCATGCATTTCTTTTCAAAATGCCGGTTTCAGGCACAGATTTTCAAAATGCCAGCTTCCTACCGGCCTCTGCTAGATTAGCAGTGAAATACCAGCCATCTGGCAACCCTACATGTGTGGCAGATTAAACTGCCTTGTACGTAATGACAATTTAAACTCCCAGTGGCGACTCGGGCGCTCGGGAGTTATTGTGAAAAGATTGAATACAGTTTGACTTACCTAAGTTTCACTTCATTTAATATGCCTTGTATGAAAAAAGAACAGCTAGCATTCAATTTTTGATACTGCACTTTATGGTCCGAAAAATATGGTAAACAGCCTTCTGTTGTAAATATTTGTAGATTTCTATTGTTCCCCTAGGTTAGTTTTCAGCTTCTGTGTCGTCGCTCGTTAAAATAGATCGGTTGACTGCATTTGTTGCGTTCGTATCTTTGCAGTTCTTAGCAATTGATGGCGGATTCGTATAAACGTTTTTCCAATTTTCCATCGTAACCGTGGGAGGGGGCCCTCACAAGTGGATTAGCCTAGGGCCTCTTATCAGCTAAATCTGGCCCTGTCGCGTCATGGGACCCAAGAAAAAACGTCGTTATAGGCAAACTGCAATAAATCGTCCCTAAAATGGCTTTTGATTTCAATGTCTATACCTGACAAGGGTTAAAAGCGTTCTTTGGTTGGGATTGTATCGTGATTTCGTGTAGGCAATAATCTGGTGAGAAAAGTGAGAATTGATTTTGTCTACAATTTTGAAAATTGTATTCAACGTCGTTGTTGGGATATCGAAATCTTTTGCATGTTTTGCCACTTTTGTAACATTTTCACCATAGTGGAGTAGCCTACACATAAAAGATAGGAATTCTGGCTGGATGGATGAAAAAGCGTCGCTATAGGTGGATTCTACTCTAATATGATATATGCCTCATAAACCACATACATGTCTTCAGAGAAGCAGCTCAAGGCCTACCTCACCTAGATGTGAGGTTCCTTGCTGACAGCAATAGCTGGAATGTGAATGGAACGCCAAACTTCAGATTTGTGTGGCAGAAGTTGAGCAGTAGGCCTACTGATCCAGCTGACTCTTGACAATGTTCTTGCACAGTCTAGGGTACTTTTTCTCAGTTGGTTTATAAAGAACCAAATTTCAAGTAGCCTACGAAATTTTATATTTTCAAGTCTGTCGCAACATTGCAGAAGAAAACATAATGTACAAACTGTTACAGAAAATTAGTAGGGAGAAAGTTTGCCGCATAGAAGCTTTTCGGGCAAGATATCCTTTGCACACCCCAAAATATTGCCCGCTCCTATGCCTATACATGTTCCTGATGCTTCTCGTTCTAATGACACATCCAGTTTGTCAACCATTTCTCCAAGTAACTTCATAAATACCAGCGAAAGTAACACTGCAAGATCTGTCCACGACTAACTCAATCAGATGTTTTTCAAATTTTGGTTTAGTTATTGACACTGCAACTTTTTCAAAGTGGACAAATTTTGACGTTTCTTGTTTACATACAGCATTACTTCCAGTTGTTTGACTGGTCTTAGCCTCATCTGTTTCTACGACACGTTTGAAAATGTCAACAAGATGTCTTTCCAGGTGGCATTTCAAACAGAACGTTTCAGCGACAAGTTTGGCTCCACAAACATCTCCGTTTGTTTCAACTTGACAGAGAAATTCACTTTTGACTTCCTTAAAATGAAAACTTCTGATGGCGATTGGGAAGTCAGCAGTCTTCTTCTTTTGAGTCAGTTCTTCTAACCACTGCTTGGCTGCACTAGATCTCGGAGCAGGTGTTGAGCAGCCATTCGGTTGTCTCCTCATTCAGAATCGTCAGGTCGTGCAGACCATGAGGAGGTCGATGGATTGGACATTGGAGGGCAACAAGGTGGTTGTGTTAGTGGATTTAGTGTTTTCTTATTAGCCACACAACAGATATTGAAATAAATATAGAATACACCTTATATTTCACACAAACTGTTCAAGTCCTAATCCCTGCATCTAGGCTTCTATACGAAATGTATTTGTGCTACGAACACAGTCAAGCAGGTTTTATCTGTAAAGCGAAAAGGTTTATATTCTTAAACTTTGTTTTACCATGCACTGTTTTGCTGGTCTTGTTATCATTTTTATATAGTTTGCTATTGTTGGGATGAATAGCCACTTGAGGAAGTTTTAAGTGCACAATTGGTGTTGTGTCCTATTTGTGGAACATAGAGGTTAACTGTGCAATATTTTCTGTGTGTTGTTCTGTACTGGTCAAGAAGTACATATTCTCAGTTAACACACCACGTGCATTCAACATTTCTTGGGAGTAGATTTAAGGTTGTATAAAAACATTGTTATATTAAGAATATGCAATATTTTCAAATATGATTTATTTCAATGTAAATGAAAATGTCAGCAAAACTTCAACATTGCAACTTCTCAAAATTTATTGATTTTTTAGCAACGTTGATTTCCTGTGGTTTGAACATTATGCATACTGAACTTTTTTCCTGTTTAAAGCCATTGAAAATAGACGTTTATGCCATGTTGCCGCAACGCAATCTTTCAACCTTGGTTTCAACAGCTCGAAGACCGGAAACAGTGACCCCAACTGTACACAAAAACCTGGCATTTAAGTTTACTTTATATAAGTATATTTACCAAAAAAAGTTGATGAAAAAGTTGAAATATTCTGCACAAAAGAAGTGCTTTCCAATATTTGGGAAAGTGGAGGTACCACACTCTTTTTTATCACCAGGATTCAGCTTTCAATTGTTGGTGCTTTTCATAATTTCGCTGCTGGCTTAGGGCCTCGAATGTGTGGCTTGAAGGTGTCAGTAATCTATCTCCTATACTGGTTAATAGTTATAGCCCAACCTCCAAGCACCAGCTTTATTACATCCAACTGTGTCCACAGCCATCCACTGGAACCAGCCTTATTCTTTGAATAGAATATTTGCTACAGTATTTGTTTTTTGGCAGTTGATAGGTTGTTAGTGTGAAGCCATTGTTTTGCATTCACGTGTAGTGCATTTGTTAACTCATGGGTAATACTTTCAAAATCAGTAACATACATTTCATACCAGTTACCCAGTAGGTTTACATTACTCTGTGTGTAGGCTATCAGATATAAAAAGTGTCTTCTAAACTGTTTGGTTCTGCACTCGCATTTTGTACAGCCACTGTCATCTATAACTTAACAAGGTTGGCAAATTCATTATAGCTGGCAACATATATAGCATTTAGTGCAAGAGATACACTCATATGTATCAGAAATTAGAGATTAATGCTGAAATGAACAAACTGGCATCTAGTACGTACAGCTCACATTTGACGCCTATGTATAGTTCATAATATGTGAAATATAGACACTGCTCATCGGGATTTCCAAAGGTGGCTGGTGATACAGCAGTGTTGCATGAATGGGAATAATGGATAATGGTTTGTCTCTCAAAGCAAATAACACTCAAATTAATTGCTCGCCTATTGCTTTTGAACATTAATTCATATGCACAAGCGTTTTTTATCGTTCATTGTCACATTGCTGTTCTGCAGCTACTGAAAATTACGTCACCACTTTTGCAAACTCTTCTTCTAAAGCCACCTGCTGAATCCACCCCCGGTATGTTTTCCAACAGCATCAACTAAGAAAAATCCGAATTATCGTCCAATGCCCATTTTGCTGCCTTGGAAAATCATTTAGTAGTATTAACAAGTCCGTGTTTTCCTAAGCTGATATGGTATCATTTTCACTTGGCCGTAGTTTAGTTCATGCACTATAACAAAAACGTTTGCTATTTAAATGGAGTGCAAATTGGACATACTTTCTTTTAAACAAGAGGAATGAAATGCAGTGTTTTTTCTGAATTGGCAAGTTTAATTGTACAAAAATTGAAAAGGAAAAAAATAGAGAAGAACCTACATCACGAATTCTTTTCTGCAAAAGAAGGCAACATTGTCTTTCTTTGTCTTTGCAGTTTCTTTAAGAAATTTTGTCTGTTTCACATCATCTGTTTCTTGTTTTTTTCTTTGAGAATAAAGCATAAAAATATGGTAAAAAAGAACNACGCTGAAGAAATTAGTAACACCGTTAGGCATTGGCATGGCCAGAGGGGACAATGGCCTCTCGAAATTTTTGCACAACTGGCCATTTTGTAGTTTGAGAAGTGGTGTCCCAAACAAAAAATTCTATTGTTCACCTAAAGTCAATCATTTTGGGCTGACTTCACCTCTGTCATCAGGCAGGCCCGTCGCCAGGATTTAGCAGCAGGGGGGGACAAAAAACAAAAAGAGGGGCCAAAAACCAGAAGGGGGGCACATTTTAAAAATATATTGGATGAATGCAGCAACCGGGGAGCCAAACGTGAAATAGGGGGGCACCGATTTCAAATGGGAGGCTGGGCACCACTGGCCGATATCCCTTTCATAAGGGAAATGTGTGCGTGAGAGCTGAAGTGGTCAATGGACATAGTAAAAATGTATGGTTTCACAGGTTGCGCACCAAACTACAGGTGAAAAAATGCCTCAGGGTGGTGGGTGAGCAACGTTTCTACTATACTGAAACAACATAGCATTTAAGTAAAAGTCAAACATAGAATGACAGTTGTAGTAATGTTGCAAAGCGCAGGTGTAGTTACGTTGAAAAACTGTTGAAGCAACGTGGATTCCATGTTAAAACGAGTCTACAAAACATAAGTTGGTATAACGTTGCAACGCAACGTCACCTATAGTGGCGTATATGCATTGATTCAACGTTACAACCACATGGAATTGTTAGCTGGGTTTCCACTGAAGTTACAGAAATACTCAGCTTATGAGGAAAAAATGCAAATATGATCGAAAAACGATGGAATAAACTTTGAAACAGATTTTGCCATTCCGATGGATGTTGCATTTTGTGCACTTACTTTCTGCACTCTTTGCATTAACCTTAAGTTACTGCAGATACTAGAAATGGATTACATCAGTGCTTCTTAACCTTTTTCAGTTTTGTTCACCACTGCCATCGATTGCTGTATTCCCATTCACCCTAATGCGAATGCATGTCCCATGTGACTACAATAACCTAACGATATACAATATTGTTGCTGAGTTTGATTTCTGTACAAGATTTACTCAAGGTAAGTAAGTCATTTAAAGAAAGTCATATCCGCATCAACTGCCAAGAAATGGGAAGCTACGAAAGCAACAAATGCAGTCATGTGATGTATTTTAACAAGTGATGACGCAGAACCTGAGAACTACAAGCTCAGTGATAATCAAATTGCAGACCTCTGCCACTGCGGACACAATAACAAAACCACAAAGAAAGATAGGAAACTACAAATATTTCCAACAGAAGGCCGGTTACTAAACATTAGTGATCAACTTTTCGAACCGCAGATGAATTGATTTATTTCCTCCAATGCTACACTCAGCTACGAGTCAATCCATTTCAGCACGTTTCGCGTCTTAGTTCAGCTCCACCATGGGCGTTTGTAAGATATTTTCCGGGGGGGGAGCAATAGCGAATTTTTTCAGGGGGGCAATCATGGTGAAATTTCATTTTACCAAATCAAAACAGAAAAACATTTTTCTCCTGCCTCTATACCCCTTCCGACGCCCATGATCTCGACCAAAATCTATAATTCTTTCTCTGACATGCAGGCTACGTGGAACCCAATTGTTGCAAGGCTGCAATTTCCTTTTCCTGTGGCACTCGAACAAACCAACTCTAAAACCCCATTACAGAGATAGGCTTTGAAAGGACATTCTGATAAGTATCTTGCTGAAGTAAACTTATACTTGACGCTAACCTTCCCTTGTAAACCTGGTTCTTTAAATTGTGAAGCTGGCCTAACCTGATCAATTTGATCTGTTGATTTACTTTTACTTTCATCAAAACATTATGTATTTCGTAGATCTTCTGTAGGTAATATCTAAGATGTAAACACATATTAGATGTTGGAATCGATACCAAACTGGTAACAAACAACTATAAAAAAAAGCTACTCCTTTACGGCCAATCTGATCCAAGTTCATGTGTCTGGTTTACACTAGAGATTGAGAATGCAACTTAGAGGTAATGCTGCATTGATGGCAAGTCAGTGGCAGGACCGTGCATGAACCGTTTTTTTACAACCACCCATTGATGCTGCACACAAGGTTGGACAGGCCGCAGGTACGGCCTTTGAAGTTTTTGGTACCACCCGACCGGAATTAAATCAAGCCTACCAACTTTGGTGGCATGATTAACCAACTGGACCACTTACCTGGTTGCCTTACCTCAAAAGGGAATTTTGAAATTGCTTTTCACAGAATTGCTCATTATGCATGCAAGTTATTTTTTATCAGGTTTATCAGTACAGCAAAAAAAAGTCCTTAACAAAATCACAATATCCATAAATACTGTAACAATAGAAGTTTTGTAACATCTCGGAATATTTTAATAAATTTATGAAACAATCACAAGACAAAGGTTAAAATTTTTGATCATGCTTTGGTTGTTTCCCGGATCACTGCCTGAAATTAAAAGTGTTTTTTCAGTGACAGAATGAACCAAGAATAAGCAGTTAACGATGGCATAATTTCAATCCTTAAGACAAAAACCAAACCACAATAAAATTTTTTTCATTCGTCATACAGCTGTCAACCACACCGTATCTTTTCATATGAGATGTTTACACAGTGCATACAATGCAAAGTTTCTGCAATTCAATAAAAAATACTACAAGTCAACTTACGCTTCGCTACTGTTGAGGTCATTCAAGCTGTGTCTCTGCAATCTGACATTTCGCAAATACTGAATGATGTCTTTCCATTCTCTTGTTTTTGAGCAACATACATCATCATATTTGGATGGATTATGAGTGGAATGATGCTTCCACACTCTGTTTGCACAACTTTTTGAACCAAAAACTGAAACCTGGTCAGTGGGGTGGCAAATTATGTAAGTTTATCACAACTTCCTCTTGATCAGACCAGGCTGTAGTACATACATGGGTGTCGGAAGGGGGGCCTTGGTCCCTCTGGATTTTGAAAATTTCGGCAAGAAGGGTCGTTTTCTTAGTATCGAGTGGGAAAAAAAATGTCACTACTTTTATNCCCCCTAGAAAATTTCAGGAAAAATCCGCTAGTTGCCCCCATGGAAAAATCCTTCCAACGCCCACAAGTCCAAACAGGTTACTTTGCAGCTACATGCTATATCTATGAGTATTCTTACGGTATAACCAGACAACTAAACTAAAAACAAAACTAAAATAAATAGAGCACTTTGACAGGGTTCCTACGCTATTTTTAATATATTTCCAGACTGCTTCGAGATCTAATCCAGACATTTTCCGGACTTTTTCTAGACTTAACATTTCCGTACGACCTATGCAGGTGAAACAGAGGCCCTACAATGTCACGATATAAGTAAAATTATATCAATCTTGAATAAAATATTATGAAAATGTATGTCATAACATCAGGCCTGGAAAATTATGTTTTTTTCCATACCAACAGATCAACAAAATTATTTTTCCATTGGGCCGTACCAAATTTGGGCGAATGTCTCAGATCTCCACGTAAGTTGGTCAAAAGTTGCAGTTGGCCTCATCATTCACAAAAATGACAAAAAAATTGAATGAATTGTTGTTTGACACCTCTATGAGCGTTTCCATGGAAACAAACCGAAAATCAGAAAAATGCAAGATCTCAACAACCAAAAGAGGTAGAACAAAAATTTTTTTCAAATGAACCAGAACTAACATGTTCCTACATGCATTTAATACATCTGACTTTCTTATTTTAATGTTTTTTGAGATATTTAAGATTTCTTGACGATTTTAGGCCTAAGATTTGGATTTCTGATGCTTACTGGTACTTGTATGAAACTTAGGTAGATATTTTTGAAAAAAAATCTAGTTCAACATTGTAATCCACAGTGTAATGATCAGCCAGAAGCTTAATGAGTGCATTTTGAACCACACTATCATAACGTTTCTTTGTTATGAACACTTGAGAGCCGGCGTATGATATATTCGTACTTCGATTTCGACCTAAAAACAGCAGTTTTCGGTTGCCTTACCAAGGTCATAGCTCCTCCGCCGATTGCGCTAGAGAGCTGTTCAAGGGCTCAAACGGATCGACCAGCCTAGTAGACTTCACTCGAAAAAAAAAATTTTGTTTTGGGGGTGCAGATTTTTTGTGACTGACGTCATAAGTGAAGTAGTTTTGGGGTCATTTTGGCTCATGTTCCCTGGCCTAGGGCCCAACCGCTAGGCCAAAGTGTTTCTCTGAAGTTTTCACTGGAAACTGGGCTCGAGTCCGAGTCTTTTGAGCCTTTGATCGACTTTCTAGCGTTTCTGGTTCAAAACTTATGATATAAAATAAACAAATAAATTATGTAATTAGCTAATTAGTCAAAAATTTTTATTGACTTACATAATCACTTTTGAACCCGAAACCCCAGCAGGTCATCCAAAGTATCAAAAGACTCGGATTGTAGACTAGTTTCCAGTAAAAACTTCAGCGAAATACTACCACCTAACGGATGGCGCCCAGGGCCAGGCAAAGTGGGCCAAGGTGGCCTAAAAGTCCTCCACTTATGACGTCACTCACAAAAAATCCGCACCCCCAAGCAAAAAATTTTTATTCAAGTGCAGACTAGAAGACTTGCCGCCTCTTTTGACGCTTCGACCAGGTCC
>JGI24159J19872_10008192_pt1 | contig 13670 bp, 8 predicted proteins | sample Ectturendosymbi4_FD_19872 | JGI IMG/M metagenome (IMG submission 19872) | reverse complement strand
CCACCCGTCAGTTATGCCACTGATCAGGTGCATTTCAAACATGAACAGTCACAAGTTCTTTTGATAGAGTCACACGTAACAATCGGTACGATTCAGCAAACGCAGGACGCAGCCAGCGTCCTTTGAGTATATCGACACAATTGTTGGCGTGCGGCTTGACCAACGGTCCTATTGAGATTCATGGAAACTCGTTGGAAGACTCTGGCGTTATCACCACGAAAGTTGAATAAAACTAAACTTCGTGAATAGTAATTAAGACAAATTTTTGACGAAGTTTAATCTAAAATGATCATATACCGGCAATTGACTCTATGCGTACCACAGTTTGTTGAATGCCCCCTAGGATCTTGAGGCCCTAGGCTTAAGTCTATATAGCCTATAGGTAAATCCGGCCCTGCGAGCGGTTATGAAGTACCTTCACATGAGTTAAATACGTTGCGGGGAATTTACCAGGTCAAAATTTCATATAGTGGAGATGAGCATAAATTAAAAAGAAGTAGGCTTTTCGTAATATCTCGGTATCAGAAATTGGTTGAAGCCTGAAGAGGGCGTGGCATCCTTGAGCTGCTTTCTTTTCAATTGAAACAATCTGTTCTTTCCATGTTAGATTGGAATCGATTATGGCGCCTATGTATTTAATGGAGTTAACTTGATTTAAGGGAACATTGTTGCAAATTATATTGTATAGTTATAGGTGGGTTATGGTTGTTGAATGAAATAGTTTCTGTTTTAGATATATTTAATATAAGTTTATTCTTTTGCAAACAACTGATTACTCTCTTTAATTTATATTGTATAGTTATAGGTGGGTTATGGTTGTTGAATTAAATAGTTTCTGTTTTAGATATATTTAATATAAGTTTATTCTTTTGCAAACAACTAATTACTCTGTTAAATTCGATATTAGTTTTTTTCTCCAAATTGGTAAGATCGTTATCTGAAATAAGTTTGCTGTGTCATCAGCAAAAATATTACAAAAAAAGTTGGACGACAGGGGGACATCATTAATATACAACAAAAATAGCACAGGACCAAGAGTCGAACCTTAGGCAAACCACAAGTGATTTGCATCTTATCAGATTGAAATCCATTCGCATAAACGAATTGCTGTCTATTTTGTAAATATGATGCGAAAAGGTTTAAAGCCAAACCAAAAATTCCATAATGGCTGAGTTTGTCTAGAAATATTTTGTGATTTACAGTATGAAATGTATCGGGGAAGGTGTCTTCTCTTGCCCCCCCCCCTAGTTACTGCACTGGTCAGACTGCGTCGCCAAGAATTTTGAAATCAAGCAGACAACACATTTAGCCACACACGATTTCAAGTAACAACAGAAATCACCAGCCGTGATCACTCGATTACCACCTGCCCACCTTTTTGCTGTGTAAGGGAGATCTTAAACGTGCTTTCTGTTTGTGGTGATATTATGTAATATGTCTCAGTGTGATGTGAAGTCGCCCACCACAATAGTTTGTTGTTGCGTGAACAGTCGCTTTTCAAGGCCTGTATATTGCAAAAAAACATGCTTTAAGAAATTTAAGAGTATTTACAAAAAGCACCTAACGTACTTTAATCGTTTAGGCGTGGCGTGCAGTATTTTAATTTCATGCTGTACAGTGAACCATTTAATTTCATGCTGTACAGTGAACCAAGACGTCGTAATCACGGCTGAGCATTCAAAAGGCCAACGTCCCACCTGGCATGGTGTGGTAATATAGTTTTCGAAATAGACGTCTGCTGGTAACCAATCCCGTCGCTACTGGGGGCTTTGATGGGTTTAGCCTCCCAAACAGAGCTCCAAGCCCCCAAATGTGAAATGCGAAACACTATAAATTAGTGAATTTTTTGTCAAATTTTAGAATGCCAATCCCCCCTGCACAAAAGCAAAGTCTCCCCAACAGATCTTCTAGCGATGGTTCTATTGGTAACGAACAAAGGCAAGCAATAACACTATGCACGTGTAATTGGAAGAGGTCCAACCCAACAGCTAGATTAACTTGCGCAAGTCACCATGGGCGTCCGCAGGGGGGGGAAAAACGGGCATTTGCTTCCCTGGAAATTGGGTCTATGAAGCAAAATTTTTTAGAAAACCTGAAATCAGAAGCTTAATTCCGATGGATTGATTTAATTCTTGCATTGACAGTTTAATTGCCGGTATGACACTCACACTGCACAAGAGCCAGGTTCACTCTGCTGGAGTCATGCATGCAGTGATGAGCTTGCAGTTCCCTCTCAAGTCCACTCTTTTTCCAGCAGAGGTAGGTTGCGAAACTGGTAAGCGGATTTTTTATTGTTGGTCTTTATTGTGTAACAATAACATGGCAACATATCTTCAACGCTTCACTTCAAATAATTGTAGAAGGCGTTTCGCCGCATGTGACTGTTGGACGCAGCCGTCTTGGCAGGTAATGCAGCAAGACATTGACTCAGGGGCGGATCCAGCCCGGTAAGCTTAGGGGGGAAGATTTCAGCAATATTTGGTAGTCAAGTCTCACGGTACGTAGTTTTGTAGTGTGAAAAATGCGTGGGTGAATCTGTAGCAATGCTTCCACAAGTTTGAAAACTCCATTGTTAGTGTGAGAGTGTGAACAATGCGCCTCAACTGAGTTAATAGCTTAATCAAATTGCTCTTATGCAGGCTTCTTTTCGCCAGTTTTAGCGTAACTATAGAGGTTTGATCCAGGGTAGAAACTTAGCTGAAACGCGCCTACTTGCCACTGTAGGTAATCTTCTATCCAACACACAGAAAAAAAACTTGAGAAATGATGGTGAATCAGGATGCGGATGGCTATACTAAAACCCTACATCGCTGGAAAATACTAAAAAAACAAACTTACTGAAAACCAAAAGAATGCTAAAACGGCATATAAGCTAAGTGGGGGCCCATTTTTTACATTTAGCTTGCCAGGGGGGGGGAAATTCTCCCCTCTGGCCTCCCGTCAGTTACACCAGTGGTCGGCAAACTTTTTCGCACGGAGGACCGGTTTTGCCTGGCATTATTTTGCAGAGCGGCCCTCAATCAAATAATGATTGTTTGGAACATGCGAATTTGTTGCAACTCGTACTCAACATGGCACAGATTCATAGGGAGATCTGGGCTTACGTTGCTGCAGTAACATGCTCCGACCTGTAAGGATTATAGCAGTCAATGGCATCCGCAATGTGCTCTTATGTCCGTCGTTCAAGTCACTTCTGGAAGAATTTGGCCTTGGTTCTGCACAGCACGGCAACAATTTCTTCACGGACCGGCACAAGGTCGCAGCCCGGTGTTTGCTGGCTCGAGTTACACCACTGCTTTTCACACAGTATAAAAGTACGTGGTTTGTTACAATACGTTTATGTCGGCTTGTGGGAATATGTCTTAATCTTTAAGAAATTATTTCCGACTTCTGCGCAGTGGCTTAGCCAGCTCAAAAATTTGGGAGGGACCAAAATGTTTGGTTTTAGGCGAATAACACTATTTTGCTTAGAAAAACGTCTCTCAAAGCACAAAATTACTATATTTTCTAAACATTTGGGGGGCATGGCCCCTTTGACCCCCCCTGGCTACGCCTATGCTTCTGCGTAAGAACTGAGTGCAAAGCTACCATTGCTGTGGCGACTTTTCATAATTCATCGCTCAATTTTTTTAAAGCCTGCATGGAATTCTAACTTTAGTGAGTTGTCCAATAGTCCTTTCAATATGTCTACTTGTGCGGTTTACGTATGAAGAGTGTTCTGTGTTCTCCGTGAAAATATCAGCAAAGACAAGCGAGGTTTTATTGAAAGGGTGATTGACTGCTTTGGACGAGATCCCAGACGTTTGCAGATCTTGTTTCTGAATAACGTTGATATTATAAGTCTTATTAGGCAAAATACAGTCGTAATTTGTGGTTTCGTTAAAGACCATGGCAATACTTCTGTGAAAAGAAGTACCCTGCCTTGAAAATCTGCAGATAGCCTATTGTGAAAATTATCGCAACATACCTGGCTATGGCTGCCAACGAAGCGCAGTTTTGTGACTATTGTCGTAACATGGGCATGTTTTGTGGTCTTGTCGAGTAGAAATAGGAAAACGTTTCGTTAACGTACGTCTGCATTGCATCGTCAGCAACCTGACAAGAACCAGTCATATGTTGACGTTGCCCCCCCCTGGAAAAATTTCTGCGGACGCCCATGCAAGTCACTATGAAGACTGCAAGCCAGCGCTTCTCAACCAGAGCCGGTTTTAAACCTGTTTAGTCCCCGCCGCACCTGTACAGGGCTCCGTGCAAGTGCCGACAAAGTTAACGTTTGAAGCCTTCCATATATTCTAAGAGAATTAAACCACCACTGAAACGTGAAGTGAACAATGAAACGTTGTTTACATCACTGAGATCATATTATCAGATTTATTATTGTAGCCTACTATATGCAGTACATATACTTCTTTTAGTTAAAAACGGGGATACTACACAAAAGTTTAACATACGTAAATGTTTACATCTGTAAAATAGGTAGGCCGCAATCACATCCTTTAATTTTTTCGTTTGATCCCCTGGAATGAGTAAACTATTAAAAAGCCATGGGGTTGACTTACCGGAAATAAAAAACCAACAGGGACGAAATTTTGACGAAACATGTCGGGTGTGCATATATATATGTAAAGAAAGCAAAAAAATAGAAAAATTAATGATGAAAAAGGTGGCGACAAGCAGAAAAAGCAAGACTCATAATCGACAATGAAAAACAAGACCCAGTTTGTGAGTGTTTGGTTGTGATTTTCAAGATCCTTTATTAATCCTTGTATCTTTAAATATGCATGAAACACAGGCCCGTAACCAGGGGGAGAAGCCCCTTCTTCAAAATAATCCCCCCCCTATTGAAAAATGTGTAGGACATAGTTAAAATTATTGGACATGATTTAAAAAATTTGGGGCCCTCTCAGAAAACTCTTCTCTCCCCTTGGTGTCCCAAGCTGGAACGAGCCTGACGAAACATCATCTTCTTTCTTTTAAATTTTTCAAGCAAATTTGACGGGTGGAAAGGGGGCTCTTTTATGGTCGGCCCCGGGCAGCACTTAGCCTCGCTACGCTACCCTTGCCAACGTGATTGTAACTGGGTATTTTAAGTGGCTCTTTACTCCGAAAAGTACTCCCTATTTAATACAACACTTAAAATTGTCTACATTCAAATTTACCGGATCCACAGGATTAAAAATCCACTCGGAACCGTCTTAACATGTGGACTAGATGGACACTTGCTTGTGGACCACTCCCGTCGCCATGGGGAGGTTTTGGTGGGCTTAGCCCCCCAAAGTTTCAACTCCCCAAATTGAAATATGAAACACTAAATCAGTGGAGCTTTTATAAAATTTTCAATATCATGCCCCCTTCACAAACGTAAAGACCCCTATTGAAAACTTTCTGGCGAAGGTTCTGTCGTGGACCCACGAGCATAGAGGCCGCATGCTAATCTGTACATTACGAGACTTACAGTAAATACATACATACTGTAGAGTGCTTTTAAATCTCTTTCCGCTTGGCGCTTGCGACGCGACCCAATACTGAAAATTTCTGGCTCCCATTTCCCCATGAAACCAAAAACTAATCACCTGATTTTCAAAACAGGTTTTCGTGGAATACAGAAAAATTGTAAAATTTTGAAATGCTTCGCCGACTTCTTGAAAGGACTTCACGGCCCATTGGTTGCAAATAGTTTAAATCCGATTTTGGAAGCTACATACGAACACAGTCGAGATTGATGCCTGCAAGCGCTCGACTCAGAAAAATTCGTTTCTTTAATAATAAAGCGGTGATATAATCGACACCTTGAACAGTATGGACAATCTTCCAATTTACTGATACATTCATAACCTAATGAACGATTAAGTTACGGCATTAACACTACAGTGTCGATCAAAGCCTTCTTAACTGTAGGGCCGCCAGGGCTTTGACGCCTATCAAAAATTGAACCTCACTTCGCTTCATCTCATTCAAAACAGCCAAATCGGCGCCAGCAAGTGAACGTACTCGTACTCCGATTCAAGTTTCTCATAAAATGCTTGTAACATCTAACACTGGGTAAGTGCACAAGCCCGCAGCTTTCTGATGCTACTTCTGTCAATTTAGTAGCACTTGATGAATGCTGTAAACGTCGTTTTTCTTCACAGCTAAAGTTCTTCGCACGCATCCCGAGCAAACTGATGTTGAAGTAGCCAAAGGCATACCTACAGATTCTTCATAGATCGCACACATTTTGTTTGATTTTGAATTAACGCATGTTCGCAGCATCTCACAAACGTGACAAAACTACGCTTTAATAATATGCGCTACATGCTGATTTACGTTGAGAGAAAATCTAAAAAACGCACTAACATGAACAAAACAATGTAAAAAGAGAATGCCAGGCAAATTAGAAAAACGAAAAAACTGCAAAACAATACGAAAATATGTACGTGGAAAACAGCAGAAGCTAGAGCTCTTCAATATTGCTGCTTAAGAACATAATGAACATGTTACGAAATACCAGCAGCACGCAACAATTGAAACTGGTACTTATTTCACAGAATACGACTGCCTTTACGACATTGGTCACCACGAAATATTTAGGAAGAGCTGGGCTGTTAAAATGTTTGCTGCCGCGATGGAAATTGCAGAATGGTAAGACAGTGTAATATGATTAGTTTGGCCCTCGTTTTAGACGCAAAATTGGTCAAATGTTAATTGTGTTTTTTTTTAATCAATATAATGTATTACACACTTACCAGCAAATGCATTTTATGGTGTATTTCATTGCTTTCTGAGGTACTGCAACAGCGTTACCTAAATCACCAGGGAAGGTAACGCTGTTACAGTAGTGTAAATAACAAATTGCAATCAACGCCGTGTTGGGTGATAGCGCGGCGAAGAATGATGACAATGAAGACAGCAAGAAACCGTTGACAAACACAAGAAAAGTAGTGTGGAAGGAAGGAATCAACAAGCACAAACGACATACCTATGTAAAAGATGCGTTCCAAATTTGCAAAGGCTCTTTCATTGCTGAGTTGGTCTGTTTATTTACTAATGGAAACTTTCATGTTATTGTTTTTTTAGTTGAAATTGCCTGTTTGTTGGATCATGCTGAATGCATACAGGCCTTGATGTGCACGTAAAAATTACAAGCTTGTAATTTCATATTCACTTGTACATAACTGTCACGGGCTAACACAACATAATGAATTTTTGATAAGAAACATTTACCTTTAGCATGTTGTTTTTAAATATAAGGCGCAATTGTCATTCTTAATATTTTCTCACGCCCTGGAACTGTTTAACCAAACCCAGGCACCAATTTGTAATATTTCTCTCAAAATCACCGATTCTGCGCAAAATCAAGTCCTTTCCAGAGAAAAGAGCCAGGACTACAGCTTGTACAAACAGATACCATTCGCCTAGTTTTCTAAACGCTTGGTTAAGTAAGAGCAACCGCGGTCAAGCAATATTGTGTTTCAAACACTGAGAATGAGTAACGATAGGGCATAACTTAAATATTCTTTCATGGATCTGGGATGCAGCGAATAGGTGACACACACAGGTGATGAGACTGCAGAAACTTTTCAGTCCTTGCGGTACTCGGTTTCGGAGATAAATTTCCAAACACCAAAAACCTTGCTGTGATTAGTAATGACATACACAAATTTTTATTGCGCATTACTCTTCTGTCATCGACAAACGTTTTCCTTTTCTTGATACAGTTGAGGCAACTGAAATGCTTGCAGTAACACGGTAGCAATGCCCCTTTTTGTCTTGAGAAAATGAGCCAAACAGCAAAAGGTTTTCCTTTAACATCGCAACAACTAGACCTTCGCTTGAAAACGTTTCAGCAGTTACAAGCACGAAAAAAACGAAAAACAATTTTAATGTGATTTTGGTAGAATTAAAAGGCGTTTGCAAAACATGTGGATTTCGTGCTATTTTCTAAACCACTTGTAGCCCGCTTCCGACAGTTATTCTTTGCAGTGTGCTATTCAGCACAGTTGTACCACAAAATCTGTCTCAAGAATACGGGACCAGGCCAAAAAATTCCACTACATTGATCGTTTTAACGCAAAATGAACGGGTTTGTGCTGCAACCACATGCTTGCACAAGGTCAATGGTGTGAGCGCAAAAAGGCATGGCTTAAGGCATGGGTGTCGGAAGACTTTTTCCCAGGGGGGACATTAGTGGATTTTTCCAGGGGGGGAAACAGTGGTGAAAATTCATTTCGTCAACTCGAAACTAAGAGAAAAGCATTTTTGTACTGAAAAGTTAATAGGAAAATATGAAATTTCATAATGCAGAAGGGCCGAGGCCCATCCTTCCCCCTTCCGACGCCCATGGTTGAAGGTTCATCAAGTGTCAATGAAGTATCCATCTCACTTTGGCACGAAAGAACTGTAAATATGCCGGTGACTCACGGAATTATGATTCTCGATGTGTCCACCGTGGCTTTAATAAACAGTGCATTTCCTTTAAGATAATTGTTGTCTTTTAATTCTTTGTGCGAAATGAATTTCGGGTAACCAAACCCGAGGTTGGAGTCGTCATCCGAATCCAGCGATGGCCTCTGGAAGTTCTTCCAGGTAGGATCGGGAGTGAAACGTACGCTTATGTGGCTTCGCTTAGAAGAAAGCGGGTCGCCTTGGTCCAGTATATTAAATGTTATGTCGTGTGAAAAGGGCCATTCCAGCAACGAATCGTATTCGCCCGGAAGAACACGGATATATAGAGACAAGTGAGTGTTCAAGCCGCTGCCATTTCCATTAACGAACGCTGATAGTTGCAACTTGTAGCCGTACCGGTGAGTAAAAAACGGAGGGCTTTTTGTTTCGATGACTTGTTCGTTCTGGGCCATTTGGAGTTTCTTACTGTAGTCGCTTATTTTCCACAGCAATACGCCGTTCGAGTTTATGCTGAGTTCATTCACTTGACGTTGCAACTCGGCGATCTGCAATTTTTGTGCTTTCACAAGGTCAAACATGCTGCGGACGTGGGCGTTGTTAGCTTCCGCAAGGTGGCGATCAAGATGATATCGAGGACACTGTGGACAAAAATGTTGCCATTCTTATTTTTTCCAAAGCCTTCTGCAATATTCAAAAACTACAAAACAACCAAATTTAACAAAAGAAGTGTCACAAAAATTACAGTACATTGTGAAAAAATATCAAAATAGTGCTAATAAACCGTAAATGTTATTTCAAAAACATCACTTATTGTACACGATTAAAATTACTAAGTTTCATCACAGCTTTACGTCTTCTGCAGTAAAAATTACCAAGATATTAATCAACAAATCGCAAACACCGATGTGCATTTTCTGTTCTGACCTCAGAGTCTTATGAGCATAGCTAGCTAGAACTTCAAGTGAAACAAAAGAGATGACTATTCAATATTCATTACTCTTTGTGTAGGATGCGATTCCCCTGTCTTGATCCATTCATTAACGGGAGAAAAAAACCTACGTTTTCAGGTTTCAAAACCTTACTACAGTCAAAGGCTTTGTCGAACTTCCGTACTAAAAGCCTGCGAGAGGTTTGAATCTAAAAACCCAAACCAATCAGAAATCCAGCAATTTACAAAATAATATTTCATCTCAACACGTTTTATTCCTTACGAATTTAACTTTTAGTGTTGTTAATTATAAATTATTTGTTGCTGTAGCTTGCACACCAGCTTAAGCAGGAAATGCAAGTTCTAAAACGCGTTTTTTTTATTACAACACTGCTTGTCTCAAAGCAATAACAGCGCGTAGTTAAATAAATTCTTTTAAAGTTGCGACACATTTCTGCACACAAACGTAAGTGACCAAATGAATTGGGAGGACGGATAAATTGTGTCCGACGTTTTGAATTTTTACACACATTTCTAGTTTTCACTTATGTTAACAGTTTTTGTCAATGGTTCTCAGTATTTTTTATTAGAAACAGGTGACCGGCTATAAAAAGACTTCACTGTTTGTTTAGATATCTTTTTGAATATATTTCATTGCCCCAAGAGAACCATACAACTAGTAAATAGCACAGTACTGGTTGGCGGTGTTTGCAGTAAAAGTTGGAAATTCTGCTGTGATGAACGCATCAAGTGTTTTGCGTAACTGCCTCGCAGTTTGAAGTGGCCATTGCATGCGTCATAATCTAGGCGTGATTAAAGTATGGTGCGGTTCCCACGGCATGCTACACAAGATAATAATCTTTCTCTGAGTGAAAGCTTTAAGGAGAATTCGCGTTAACTTATTCGCACAAGCTTTTTCTTTGCAGATGAACGACCCGAAAAAGTGAATAGCCGAGGTAACTGTTTTGAGTCATGTCCGTGTGACGCATCAGTGATCAGCTTCGGTATAAAGTTGGCGATACGATTTGACTCTTGGTTTCTCTTAAAATTCTTCGTCTGTGTTCTAACACTTAAACTTAACCGTATGGCACTGGGTGTGATTTTTTATTTCAAACAATCAACACAATGGGACAATGTTACAATTGCTACTAACGGACAGTGTTTATTTCTCACCTTGTGCTTACACCCTGCTTCTTTAAACGGACAAGCAGTGAGGGCAGCTTTGCACTTTTCTTTTAAGTGGACTTCCAATTCTTCCCGAGCAATTTTCATGACGTCGCATCGGTTAGGGCACCCAATGGGATACCTCGGGCAGTTGCCTAAATGCGTCTGTGATGAAAAATGAAATTGTCAAACTTTGACATGGCTGCCCCTGCAGTCGCTACAAAAATGCTTTTGTTGCGGAGTGCGAGAACGACGCACTGCCCTTAGCAAGGTAGAAAAACACTGTCACCGACCTGCAATATATCATAGTTGAAGTCTTTGGCGCAGTAAGAGCATTTCGTCGCTCGTTTCGGGCAGTCTCCAGTCATGTGTCGATTGAGATATTTACGCAGCATTTTTGCGCCGCATTTGTTCTCGCAGTGTACGCTCTCCATTGGGCAATTACCTTCGTGCTCTTCCATCTAAATATTGACATTTATTTTTTTCACATAAATCTGATGCACTCGGACATGTAAACTTTAACCAGCAAGTAATGCGTCTTGGTAACGATTGTTTTGACGGTGCGTGCTGAAAAAACAACCCGTAAACTAGGTAAGTAGAGGAAGTCTTTTTTAACCCATTTTCCTTTACCTCAACGGTATCTACGCTTTGCGGAAAGCACTTACAGTTCCAAAAACCCTAGTAATGACAAGGTCATAGCGGCTGAAGCAAACCCTCACGACATCATAAGCAGTTGCTAAGCCAGCACACATCGATTAGTTACCTTCTCGCCGCTAAAATCTTTTGCGCAAAAATCACATGTCACTCTTCGTTTCAGACACTCGTATTCAAGGTGGTCGGCGAGGTTCATGGTGCGCACTCGAACACCGCATCGGTTCGGACAGTCTCGTTCGCTATGACTGCACTTGTCTCGATGTGCCTGAAATGTAAGGAAACCATTTATTTACTCTTTTTCTAATTTTTATCTCAGAAGCTTAAGGGGCAATTTTCTTGATTCCCGCTATTCACCTTAATCTCTCATGCCGCTTAATGGTAGTTTTTGCCTTTCTCAGAAACGATATTGCTAAACAACAGTCTTGTCTTTTCAAAGAAAATGTTAACCCGGATCACGCTGTAATGCGCAAGCCAATCTCGAGCGAACTGTAGACGCCACAGCTCTTGATTTGGCACCACAGATTACAATACGTTGTGATTAGTTGTTGGCAAACCTTCAGGTGGTGGAGTTTTCCTGTCCACTTGCAGCCCGACGGACAGTTGTTGCAGTGCGTCGTCAGAGACATTATTTCATTCTCAAGGTCAGGGTCGGGATAAATCTACAGCAAAGGTACAAAACCGTAAGTTTGCGCAAATTTTCAACCTTTTCAAGACAAATAAGATATAGCCATCACGTTCCCAGTCGGTTAATCGCGATCTTGGCCTTGCCTGAGCAGAAGCCCTAATCTAACGGCGACAGCTGCTGCCAGTTAAACACAATCAAACATGTGCAGGCTGCGTCGCACAAAGGGATTAACAGCGGTACACGATGCCGCGACTGAATTCATCTAAAACCTAATCCCGGAATGGAATTCGACGCGGGCGTCATTCACTGTTCCGTTCGATCACCGTAGTCCGCCAACTGTCTGCGTTTTACGGCCTGTGTGTTCGTTCAGCCAAAAAGACCTCAGTTCGGCTTAGAAGGAAGTGCTTTTGATGTATAAGTGCAGCAGGTCTGGTGCATAACCGTACGTTACGCCTTTATTTAACAGATGATTGCGCAAGACTGGATATGCTTTACTGGACCAAAATTATGTCACTATCTTAATGATTCCCGCACATTGATTGACTCACCAATGAGGGCCGCACATTGATTGACTTACTTTGACCTCAGCAAAATAAGTTTAATGCAAGTTGCTGAAAGAGTTCGAATCCTAACTGCAATAATAATGACTGCTTAGTACATCCCATGACTCCAAAACTGTAATATCATACAGTAGGTAAGTTTAGCGCCAACGGAACATGGGTAGAAAGGATTGCGGGGACGTAAGCCCAAGGAGGACTCGAACGAAATACATCACGGTCAGCAAGCGCTCATAGTTCTGCTGGCTCTACACCAACGCGGTAACAAGCCAGGTCGGATTTGTAATCACGCTACCTGTTCCTTGGTCCACCTCTGGGCCGCTTTCCGGTTGGTTACACCAACCGGAGTCGCCTCGTCAATCTTCCCTGGGGCATTTTAGTCGCGATCTCTATTCGGAGAAGTGGCTCGACATTCAGGACTTTACGAATTGAACACATGCGCACTTTGTCGCGAAGAGTTGATCCGTGAACTTATCGCAAAAACCCCATCTCTGTCGCTTGCACTTGAGACAGCATTCTTACAATCATTACCAAAAATTCGTGGCCATAGGTAAGGATCGAAACTAACATCAAATTAAAAATTGACAGCTTTGCAGTGTTTGAAAGCTCTCGTTTTCTGACCGCGGAACGATAAAGCTCACGCAGAACTGCGTTTGCCTTACCAACAAAAAACTTGGATTCGGTTTTGTGCAGGGATGCTGAAGCCTCCCGAACCCTGCATTGTGGGTTCGCGTCTCCACAAAGCGACCGTTACAATGTCAATGGATGCATGAAGTCTGCTAGCAAGCAGTATAGACATGATAAAGTGGCGCTGAGGACCGCTGGATCAAAAATGTCAAATTTCAGATTATTAAAATAAGGACAGATTGTCAGTACTTTCAACCGTGCAGTAAAAAGTTTTCGACTGGGTCGCATGCGGCCCGCGCATTGAACATAGCTGGAGCAGTAGCGCAGCCAGAATGAAGCCGAAGAGGCCATTGCCCCCCTCGAAAATAATTGCTAAAAGATATTTGACGTCATATCCTGCTGTAACAGACCAGAAATTGAACTGTGACATCGAAATGATCTTTGTGCAAAATAGTTAAAAATTGACCTCTGGCGACGTTAGTGACTGGCCCTTCCCAAACAAAATTCCTGGCTGCGCCACTGAGCTGGTGTGGGCGATTTTTGCACAAGTTGTTTGAGCCTTTCGTCTACATCAGGGGTCACCAACCTTTTTGAAACTGCTAGCTACTTCTTGTGTACCGATTAATGCGAAGGGCTACTAGTTTGATGCACACTTCTGAAATAAAAATTTTGCTCAATTTACTTTCAATTATTTTAGTATTGATATTCGTTAATGTGAAGACATTGATCA
>JGI24159J19872_10008189_pt1 | contig 13672 bp, 8 predicted proteins | sample Ectturendosymbi4_FD_19872 | JGI IMG/M metagenome (IMG submission 19872) | reverse complement strand
AATGCGGCCGCGCTCCGGTAACGCATTTACGTTTCGCCGACGTCCGTAATGGAGACGACTGGCGGCTGGAGCAAGTGGCGGCTGAGTTGACCTAGGTTCATGGCGACAGGACTGTGGTGTGGCAAACCTTCAGCTTGCTTTTTCATGCAATTGACTCGGAAAAGTACTTAGGTTACGCGATATGTCAAGCTTGCAAGACATGTCAAACTTTCTGTTTATAAGCACGACAGGGCCAAAGTGGCACAACACATTCAGGTAGTGTCTATTCTGCTTCATGCAAAACTTGTGCTGGGACTATTTTGCCTTAATTTGAACACAATTGGTTGAAGTGGTCATGTAGCAAGTAGGCCTACAATACCGTAATACGCAGAGACAATCGGTTGGGGTTTAAAGGGCTNAGGCTAAGGGTTAGCCGTTATGGGCAAAGTTTAGGGTCAAATTTTAGGTATAGGGCTNAGTGTTTAGAGTTAAGGTTTAGTCCACAGTTGACTTAATGCAAACAAGAAGCTGTTAACTGCCTGCCATTGCCAGCCCTAAAACTATGACAACCGTCATCCATGCATGGGACTGAGCTGTTATAGATGTCATGGTCAACTAAGAAGGACATGCGTTCCTAACTTGTCATGTGACTACTTTAACCAATCGTGTTCAGCTAAAGGCAAAATAGCTCCAGCAGTTATCTTGCCTCACATTGCAAAATAGACAGCACAAAAATGTATATAATATTGTGCATCACAATACACTTTCGGATAGTTTTCGGATACAGATACTATGATTTCTACCAAAACAGGATTCAGATCGGATACGGATCTCATTTTTCAAAAACAGGATAGGATCGGATAGTAAAAATCCATTATCCGATCATCTCTGCCAGGCAGTATCTCATAAATATAACTCAAAGTCATTGGCGTCCGTACTTCATAAAAATAAAAGCATTGCGGCCAGCAATAGCAAAGAGAAAAAGGTTGTACACTGCAGTAGACACTCAACGTAAGGACTAGGGAAGTTTAATTTGAAATTTTCGTGAGAAAACACTTCCGTATTTCCTTTGTGCTACATCCCTTTTTCCCTACAATTAGGGTTGCCCAAAAATGCACTCGATTTGATAAAAAAGCAGTGTCTATTTTGCTGCCAAGATGCTGGTGGCAACAGGCTTGGCAGAAATGAAATAAACAGAAAAGATAAACCCTAAAGCTAACCTCAACTCTAACCCTAACGCTATCTCTCAACCCAAATGCTAACCGTAACACAAATGCTAACCGAACCCTAAACCTAACAAGTATGGGAAAAGTTCGGGAAGTTTTAAAAAAGTAAAAAAAAGAAAAGGGAAGTCGCCAAAGGTGAGAGTCGAACCGAAATTCAATGACATATTAGACGTGAACATAACCATTACGCTATGAGCAGCACACCGAATGCATGACAAACTGACCTTTTTATTAGAATTGCGTCATGCCATGAGAACGAATGTTTGACTGACGGCACAATAGCTCCAGCCGATCTGTTACTACCAGAATAGTGGTGGTAAAATAGACACTACCAATAAAAAATGCTTTTCGATTTGTACAAAAAATGCTTCTCAATTTGGTATTTCAGTAGTTACTTGTTTTTTGTACAGTAAAACGTAGTGCGTTGCTGTATTCTTCACTCTATGTGTACCTTGTGGGACTTTCTTTGTTGTTGTAAATTTGCAATATTTCATGTTTCCTCCCCACAAATGTTAGGCTACAAGAAAATATTCATTGAAATCTTTAATTTATTTTCTATGCTCAGGGATCATATTCTCAAAATCTAAGAGTTTTTCTAAGGATAGTTGCAGTAAACAATTTTATTGATGTGTCGTTTTGTCTCTTGAGGAGTTCACAGTTGATTGTTAACAAAGATGATAACTGAAATATTTGTTTACTTTGTTGAGGCAGCTTGAAAGTTCAGGCCTAGAATTTAAATAACTTAAGTTTCTAAAGATACACTTTGGAGGACAATGCAAGAACTATTGTTCTGAAGATACATCTCATTGATTGTTCTTAAGAATATGTTCTCATGTTCTAGAACAGTCATGTTAATGGTGTCATAATGCATATATTTTTGTTTTTTTCTAGATTTCAGCTAGAAAACTTTTAACCTGTATTAATTTGTGATTTAAAATTTTGCAATGAACACTGATGATGCTGCAGCAGAACTTGAGAACTACTCACAAGTTATGCCACATTATTCATACACAGGTCACGATGCAAAAGTTTTACCATCCTTTCTTTTAAACCATTCCCAGCAAATAATACGATTGAACTTAAGTCATAACCAGCTGGATGATTTGAGAGGGCTCGAAAGGTTTATTAATTTGGATGATTTAAATCTAGATAACAATCTAATTAATGATGCTACTGAATTCCCAAAACTGTCAATCTCTTCTCTTACTTTAAATAATAATCATATTGCAAATTTACACATATTGCTTGAGAAGTTAACCAGAGCATTTCCTTGCCTGGAATATTTGAGCCTGTTGGGTAATGAAGCATGCCCAAGTGACCTGATGAATTTGTCGAATTCTAGACAAGATTACAGTCAATACAGGAGTCTTGTTGCTTGCTGTTTACCCAATTTGAAGTTTTTGGACTTTCAAGCCATTACCAGTGAAGAACGTATTTATGGTTATCAGCTTACTATTAAGCTCAATGCTGGGGAACAACCTTTTACGTTAAAAAATCAGCCTATTATATCTGTTTCAAAAGATGCTGAAAGTCACTCATCTGAAACTAGATTTACTGATGAATTAAAGGGAAAAGTCTTACTTGGTCGTGTAAGATACAATTATAGTGGAAAGAATTCTGAAGGAAACCGTTTCATAAGAAATTCTGACTTGTGAAATCGTTTATGAAGCATTTCAAGTTCTCTTCAAGATGCAGATATATTTTTGTGATGTGACATTGAGTGTTATCTTTAGTTCTAGTTTTGATAATGAAGCATGCTTCTTCATGTAGTGCCTAAAAATTACAAGATGCTTATTTCAAGTCATTAAATTTGAGATTTGTGACAGTAAAAATTTCAACCATTTCGTATATCATTATTAAGAAGTTCTTAATTTTCATGTTACCAATCAGTATCTAAACTTTTGTTGGATTTGATCGATCTTTTGTTTTTTTCATTTTGTCTCTTGTGCAATAATGTGAAAGAACTTTTGTTAAATTCAGTGCAATATAACTGAATTATATATTTTATTTAATGCTAGCTCGTGAGATCAATTGCAGTACAAATTCAGATTGTGATTTTATCCATGCATTGTGAATGAAATTTTGAGTGATATATTGGCTCAGTGTTTAAGAAATGTGTAGTTACATTAGTATCAGATATATATATGTAAGCAAAATTAGTATTTTTACTGCCCAACAACTGTGTATGTTAATGCATATGAAGTTTATGCATGTACTTCTAAAAAGATATTTGTCATCCATATACTAGCCTTGCATTAATTAAAAATCAATCAAAACTTCAAGTTCCTTATGTTATGGACTGCATTCTTTATTTGGCCTATCAAGAATGCAGAGGGTGGTTTCTGATCCAGATTGAAGCATTCATTTTGGTGGCTAGATAGACATTTTTTGATTTTGGTGCATATATAAAATGTAAGTGTTGAACAGTCAAATAATTAAAATTATGGCCTAGGAAAATGCCATGAGGTCAAAGACATGGTAGACGCTTCAGTAACCATCACTCGAATCGTGAATATGAATAATATGAACTGCAGTGGGCTTGCAAGCTTTTGGCAAAGAGAGAGAATAGTGGCATAACAATGAACAAAACAAGGGAAAACTGATGACAGGTACATAGTGGTGGGAAACTAATGCTTGACTGCCAATGCAGTCACATGTTCAGTGGGCTACATGCTGGTGGTGATGGCATGTGACATTGCAGGTGATACATAAAACTTTGCTACAGGTTGAAAATAATATAAAAATACTTTTACATTAAAGGATTTTGGATGACGTTATCAGGGCCTGAGAAACAATTTCAAGTGGAAATATCCCATTTTTTCTTAAAATAAACTAGGCAAAAATCTGCATCTTTAGAGCCAGTGATCCCTAGGGGTTTATTAATTAGTTGTTTCTAGGCCATAACTTGCTAACCACTAATGCCAGATTATCAATTACCGGGACTCTAATGATGATGTGAATTTTTGCATAGTTCAAGTTAAAAGAAAAACATGGTTAAATAGCCACTTAACTTTTTTCTCAGGTCGCGATTATATCATCTAAAAATCCCTTAATGCCTTCAGCTTCGGGTTGTTCTTACCTTTAAGACCTGCGTGAGCTGCTTTTTTACCATCACTTTGTAACTCCATAACTCTCCAACCAATTGCCCTAGAGAGCTGTTCAAACATTCAAAAGATGCAGTGAGCCTTCTAGTTTGCATTTAAAACAACTGTAGCATTTTTTTGTGGGTGACATCATAAGTGGGGTAGGTTTTAGGCCATTTTTACTCAGGTTACCTGGCCCTGGGTACCAACTGCTAAAGGGAATTTTTTGACTTAGTTTTACTGAAAACTAGGCTATAATTCGAGTGTTTACAGCTATTGACTGGCTTTCTAGCATTTCTGGTTCAAAAGCAAAAGTTACTGTTTTTAGGCTGTAACTTTTGAACCTGAAATGCTAGAAAGTCAATCAAGGACTCTAAAGACTGGGATTATACCCTAGTTTCCAATAAAAACTTCATAATCATGTCATACTTCTAATGTGCAGAATGTTTCAGTCTATACCAGGGTTTTTTTTAAGGAAAATGTTAGGGACCCGGTATGGATCTGTAGGGACCCGATTTCTCTGAGTTTAGGGACCCGATGATAATTTTTTCTGATTCTAGGGACTCGATTTGAAATTCTAGGGACCCGAATTGGGTCCCTAAAATGCCTTAAAAAAAAACCTGGTCTATACAGATTGACTGTATGGTTGTTTTGTTTTATCATGCGTGTTATGGTTTAGACCTTTCTAGTGTTTATAAAGAATTTTGATTACACTTAGTATGCACAGTTTTTAATTGTATGATACATATTGAAAGCTATTTGCACAGCAAATTTTGTTAAATTGGAATCAGTTAATGGTCCTGTTAACAGTTGCAAGAATATGTTTAGTTAACTGTGCAAATGAACATTAATTTTCCAACACAACTGTGCCAAGTGATATGATTGATTAATTTGGTATGATTAACTTGTACTTCCTGCAATACTGAAATGCTGTGAGTGAATTTTTGATTTTCTTTTAAGTGCAACATTTTTATATTGAGCAATGGAAGTAATAGAAGCAATTCCACCTGTATCTGGTCAAGCTTCTATTCACAATGACAGTGAAACTGAATGTGTGGCTTCTGAAAATGTTCCAGTGATAAAAGGATTTTGTATGGAATCAAAAGAAGTTATGGACGTACTGTCAGAACTTGTAGACAAAATCTCATGTGCTGAGAATCCTGATGGTACCATACCTTCTGATTCAACATTCCAGGCTGAAAATTTAGTTGAAACTGGTGCTGACTTGAGTCAAACCAAAGAGGTTATTGCTAATTCTCAGAACAAGCCTTGGGGGATAGGAGTCAGCCAAACAGGACGTATCATTGATCCAATATGCCTACAGCAAAACATGTGGGTTTGCATGGTTCTGTATGTACTTGGTATTTTTCAGTTAAAAGGCTTGGTATTTATAGCAGTTTGATTTTGGTTATTATTTTAGATTTTACTCATATCCTGTAATCATCAACCAACATGTTTTTCATTCATACATTTTCAATACACATGCATGCTATAGAACAGATGAAAAATTCCATAATCTTTTAAATCAAAAAAAAAATTTTTTGATTTAAATTAATTCAGTTGTGTTATTACTATTATTTGTATTTTGTTCCTACTGTTTTTCAAATACCTTGTTTTCCTTTTTCATTATGCAAAAATATGAATTATATACTTGTTTGCTATTAAAAACTGCCCATATATATAATCAATCTGATTTATAACCTGTTAAAGTATGAGTAATCTGTTCTGTACCATTTTCATTGGCATAGTAAATTCTTTATGATCCTTTGCATGTTTCTTTTTATGTTTTTTGTTGGTTTGTTAGTTTATGTAAACTGTTTTTTTTTCGCTGAGACATTTCAGTTGTTTGTCTCATAATAGTATTAAAACGCACCATAGCAGTATTCAGCAGCCACTAGCTTAATTCAGAAATTATGACTGAATTGACTTAATTTTTTTTGTCATTTCAAAAAAGATTCGGTCTACGACCGAAAAAATAAACTCAGTATGTAAATGCACCATACACTGTTTACATTATTTATTCATTTGTAGCTCTTGTGTTACCTGGACAAAATTACAAATGTGGTTGCAATCTCCTGAACTTGTTCAGTCTATTGTGTCTTATGTACTGTAGTTGAAATCACACACTGTTTGCATAAACAATTAATATGATTTAATTTAAAGTCTCGACAATTGTATCATGTGCATTTTTGTACAGTTTTTCATCAATCAAAGCTGAAAATCTAGTGGAGTATCAGTGGCCTACGGACAGCTCAGGAGAGTACTACATGTTACAAGAACAGCTAAGCACTTTTTTGAATATAACTTCATTTAAAAGGAAGTACCCAGGTAATAGTTGTTGTGGATTGTATTTTTGAATGTTGCCCACTTGAGTACTTTCGCATGGTGTTCAGAAATGCAAGTACATTCTGATTCTGTGTGTATGGAGCATAATACCAATAAATTTGTTTTGGGTTTTGGTTTGAGAAAAGAAGTTTTGTTAGTGCATTTACAGCAGTAATGTTTGAGTTCCATACTTATTATGCATAACTTGCTTGGTAATCATTTGTCCTTTGCTTATTTCAAAGTTGTTTTTTGTCTTATCTAAATTGCTGAATAAGTGACTAAATATGCTAGAATATTTTTGGTCATATCTATAACATTTTGAAAGGATTAATGGAGAAAAAATGATGTTTGTTTTACTCAAAGGTTATTTTTCTTGCTGCGACATTTCAGTCATTTATCCCAAAATTTAGTATTAAAATTCGCCAAAACAGTATTCACTAGCTTACCTGTTTTGACATTATAACTGAATTATTTTGTTGGATATTTAAAATAACATTTGGTCTATATCCGCAAAGTGATGGAAAAAACAAGGTCTTGACACACTTTGACCTTTTTGCAGAAATGTAAACAAACAGTTCAAAAAGGTATATATTGTCCAAGAGTTGGTCCATCATGTTTACAGATTTGTGTGGAATTGTATACTTCCTCATTGTTATGAGACATATATACTTAAGAAATTCCCAAAAATTCTCAACACAGTCGAAGTGCCAGTTGGCACCTGGGTTGTCATATCACTGATAGACAACCACCGATAAACTGTTCTGGACATATGGGTGGGAAGAACTGCGTGCAGTTCTGTGTGGTCATAAACTGTAAGTCCAGTGCTGTCATGCTCATATGCATTTACAGCAGACTTGCTTTTTTTCTAACTATTTAGTTAAAAAACTAAGGTTGAAGACATTTCAAATCTAGGCTCCAGATAATCTGCTTTCACTTTTTACATAAAGAATACTTGTGTATCAGTAGCACAGGGGTGCAAAAAGCTTCTTTGAATGTTAGTAGCGGGCAGAAATTTTTGGTAGCTCATACATAATTTTTTCCATACAGCATTCATATGCATAAAATCGCATTTTTTCACCCCTGCAGTAGCATTACAAGGCCTTGGCCAAGGTAATATGTACGTGTACTGTCGCATCTTTTTTCCTAAAATTTTCTGCAGTAAAATAGTGTCAATGATCGTAATCTTTTTCTACAACTCAATGTTGTAAAATTTCCAGCCCTAATGACTGCTGAAACTTTCCTCTAGTGTAGTTCTGCAGCATTAACCTTTGCTATTTTTTTCTAATACTTACCCTTGGAAACTGTTGGAATCTACTTCGATAACTCGAGGAAAGGTTTTTATAGATCTCTAACCAATACACTTTTCATTCATGCTTTCTACTGCTTGTTAATTGTTAAACTAAACAGTTCAACAACATGCACCTAAAATGTTTTTGTGCTTTAACTTTTCAAGCAATGTTTTTTTACATTTTCGTCAGAACTGAGTTAATGCCCCAAATTCGTACTACCTATGCTTTAAGGACTAAATAATTTCTTTTCAGTCAAATAATGTGTGAAGTAGAATACGAAAGAGAGCATTTGTGGAACAAGTTTGTTTTTTTGGCTGGCACGACGCTATCATGCTCGTTGCGACTACGCGTTTTTCATTTAGAAATACAGCGCAGAAAGTTGGATCCAGCAGAAGTGAATCATCTACTGAGCAATCATGTCATCAGTGAGGTGCAAGTGACACTTGGTTAGTAGTGTGAGTCTTACATCGTTCATATTTACGTCAAAATTAAACTTCCTGCGGCCTGAAAAGTCTGTTGCTTTAATTAAGTCAACTGCTCCTAGACAGGAGCGATTTTGTCAGTTCTGTTTCAACTAAACAGAAGGAATCGTTGGTCTTCGTACAGTTCCAGTTCCAAAGAAAGTAAATGCTGCTGTATTTTTTCTTTGTAATCCTACTTTTATGTCATAAGGGCAAGTGTAAAACAAACGTCAACAGATGCTGTGAATGTAAAAATCCAAGAAACATCTTACATTTTTTGTGTATTGATGAAAAGGATTAACTGCCTTGAAGAGTTCCGACGTGTGCGACATGATGGCCAAAGAATATCCTGATAAGTACAAAGAATATTCATTAGTCATGCAAGAAAGGGAGAAACAAAAACTTCGAAATCGTTACAAGGAGTACGCTTCAGTATGCATGATGTTTTACTGCTTCAGCATTCTTGTTTGCTTTGCTACTGTGAATCTCATTTTTTGTGCCGTTCGCGGATGTTAGCAATGAGTATTTCTTCTGACGTGCAGAAAGAACAGTGGCAACCAGACGTTTTCTGGCAGAGACATTTTTTACCGACTGCCTATTTTTCGACCTCCGCCAATCAACACGAACGCTTTCTCTGTTTTTTTTCAATCCATTTATATAACATTTTGTATGCGCATTTTTCAACAGTTTTACTTGCAGCAGTGATCACTGCACAAAATCACTAAAAACGCCGCTGTTTTATCGGAGATGTTGGAGTCGAAAAAGTAGGGTCGGATAACTTATCAGCTCAAAAATTGCCATTAAACGAAGTCGGCTATGATGTATGTGTTGTGATGATAACTCGGTTTTGATTCAGTTTGTAAGGCTTGAAAACAGCCACATTGCTTTACACGTTGGAATTAGTTTAAAAGGCTTACTTGACATTTGGCTTATCGACGGTTTGTAATGTAGTAAAAACAAGCACGCGTAAGTTCTCGTTGCATTGCCTCCATGATTATAAATCTTGCGTGTTTAGTCAGCAACTGCTCAAGTTGAGAAGTCACAAATGCCCGGTTATACCAAGAGGGCAATGAGACAAGTCGCTGAGTACAACGCGAGATTGAACAAGCAACGCAAAGACGAATTTCCAGCCTATTACGACATGCAGACAAACGTAGGTGAAAACGTCGAGACATCGTTCATTTCCTCTGCTTTGCGGTTTGCCGCTCTTCTTTGACGCACACTTTCCTCTTTCTTCAAGTTAAGCGCAAGCTAATGTAAGTCATGACAAATTTCGTCGACCTGTCGTTGGATTTTTCTGAAAGATAAGAAAGTGCTTGGCTTACCCACGAAAGTTATATTTTTTAAATCTAGGAGAGTTCTCAGATAAAGTCAAAACTTTTTTCGTGTCAGCCCGGCTTGTGAACTTTCGAGGTAGATTTTTCCAGTCTCGCGAGTTTGCAAATGTATCTACAAAATTTTGGTAGCTTTTAAAAAATTTTATTAGTATTTTTTGTCAACAATCAAGTCATTCCTAAGAAGTCCTGACTCGAATCAAGTTTTCAAAAAAATTGTCTCGACTTTTGTCGATTGGGGCACGTGGTCACAGCTCCACGAAAAGGATGATCCCGTTGTTCTGTGGCGAACACAGACTCGGCATTTGGGGAGAGCCGCAAAAGGGACGCCAGAATAATGTGGTCACCGGCATTAAATAGTGCTTCATGTTTTGCTGCTTGCGGTAACCACTTAACATAACGCTGCTGACTGCTTTGACACGAAGTGGTATTGCCGCTGTGCGATGGAAAGCGTTACAGCCCTACCTGTAATGATGCCACAGTTCGAATGGCAAATCTTGCGTTTTGTGGGACTGCGATTTCCCTTCACAATAAACAACTTTTGTTCAGAGAACAAACTTTTTTCTTTTATGACATGCAGTAAAATATTTTTAGACGTGAAAGATCGGCGTCGGAAGGATTTTTTCCAGGGGGGGGCCTCCAGGGGATTTTTCCCAAATTTTTCCAGGAGGGGCCAAAAGTGGTGAAATTTGTTTTTTTCCCACTCGAAACTAAGAAAACAACCTTTTTTTCCGAAATTTTCAAAATCCAGGGGGCCAAGGTCCCCCCTTCCGACGCCCATGGACGTAAGAGATCGGAGCGATGAACGTTTTTTTGCGCAGTTTCTCCGCCACTGCAGTTGTTACATGTAGTGGTTGCCTGTGTTCAGTATACAATTTAAGAGAATGTGGAGCGTTACGTTAAACTGTGTTAAAACTATGCATCCAACTGCAGGTTATTCAGTATCCGAAACACAAGGTGCGCAAATTAGACCCGGAGCTAACCAGACCCAGCCTTTATCCCTGTGCGTTGATTCCTGGTCAGTTCCAGGAATACTGCAAAAAGTAAGTGTCATATCCGTGACCCATCGGTGTTTTGACACATCTGCACTTTCTACAGCTTCATGTGTGTGCCGTGATCTACTTCGAAAATTGGTTGTTATTGTGCCGTGGCTCATATAGTCTACAATTATCTTGAAGTGGTGTTTGAGCTAAGGTAATGTTGGTCAAACTGTGATGTTCGTGCTTTTTGTGAGTCAAGGCGAGGCTCGCTTTCATGACCTGACTGTGAGACTTGAGAAGGGCTGCGTGGTGTGCGTTAAGTATTTGGCATCTGCGTATGAAATTATGAAATTGCAATGTGTTGACGAGAACGTTAAAACCACATATATAAATATCATCGCTTGAGTTTCACTCCTTCCGAATTGCCCGTTAATCTGGTGCCCCGCTCACATAGCTCTGGTTGCAGTGCTGACTGACGACAGCACCGCCTGAAATCCTCCGTGTTTTCCAAGCTCTTCAGTTGGGATTCGAACTCCGCCTGTCAGGATCTGTGGCAGGGGCTCTATCCCATTAGGCTGTTGTGCCGGTAACAACTTCGGTATTATCTGCCAAAAACAACCTGTATGTAAATGAGCATGAGACGAACAAAATGTAATTGTCTGAAGAAAGGACATGCGAGGGGCTTGGTTGCATTTAACATGAACCACCACATTATACTAAAAACTTTCATCACCCATCTTTACGCAAATGTTATCCGAAATGGGCTTACAAAGCGAGGTATATTACTACAGGAATATATTGGGACCAGATTATATTGGGCTTTAGAAGTCTTATGAAGTGGCGGCCATTGTATTACTTTATTGCAAACGGGATAAAGGCAGTGCGATTTCGCCAGTTATTATTACATAGAATCAGTAAAGGGTCACAGGTGATCTAGCTATGAACAGTGTCTCAACAATACTAGTGGCACAGCGTTTTAATCTCAAAAAAGCTTTAATAGGCGTTTAAGCTTAGACTAAGTTTGAAATGGGAAGAGGTTAATCTAACGTTAATCTGATTTCATGTTTTGAATGGTTTGAAAGAAGAGAAACGCTACAATAAGCCTCAACGGAAGTATTTTAATTGACAGTCGTTACGGTGGTTGCAGGTACAGCAAAGACGAACTGATGTACTTTCCACTCAACACTGCTGTGTATGGTCCACCTCAGCCACCAGTTACTGACAATTACATAGAAAGTTCTGGATCTGAAGTTGACTCGGTGGGTGCAGTTTCGATCATATCAAATGAAGACGTTAGGATAGGCTGTGTACTTGCAGAGATTGTGTGCGAATTGCCCCAGTTGGGCTTGCATTGGAAACTCTTTAGATAAAATTTGTGGGTGAACCGGTTAGTGCAGTGTTTCCCAACCTTTTTAGTCTTGCGGCACCGTGGAGAAGAGGAATGCAATTTGCTGAACCAAGTGGCAAACCCATAGCAATTTGCTTGAAGGTTTGATGACATTTTGAACACATATATATTGAAAAACGTATTAACAATTTGGTACCCCTGAGTATTGTAAATGGCACTCTTGGGTGCCGCGGCACCCCGTTTGTTAACCACTGGATTAGTGCAACACAGAAGCAGGATTGCGTTTCCTTAGTCGGGTCTGCTAAATGCGGTTTACACGACTACGTATGCGACAGTACATGGTCACGGGCGTGAACCCTGCTGTTGGAAGCTTTTTTATTCAGTTAGGTTATTATTAAGAAAAAAGGCTTTCAAAACTTTGTTTTTTTATTGAATTTGAAAACTCACCCATCACTGAGGTTAGAGATCTGCTTCTTGTTTCATTTGCTGGTGGAGAACGTTTTTGTGTAAATTGAAAGTAAGCCCGCTGTAGAGCTTAGAACAGACGTGAATACGTCGGTAATTTTATTTTGGCGTTGAGAAAAACCAATGTGCTCCCAACCTTATAAGATTAATTTCCGATGCATTTCCTGGTCAGTTGATGTTTCCTNCAAATTNGTCGCAACTTAAGTGTCAGGNGAATAATCTTTGNTGGAGTTGTCGAAGTCGCACGCATTGAAATTCTTTACTCGATTGCACGCCTGAAATTATTTCGGTATTGACCATGCCCCCGTTGTTTATCTAGAACGCGCCTCGCCATTGGTGTACGTTAATTTTTCATTCACTCTCCGATTCTAATTCCTTGCGTGAAGCAGAACTCCCACTATTGGTTTACAGAGCCATGGCAGCTTGTAACGGACCCACAGGAGCATGTCCGCAACCAGGGGGGAGATCGGGTACTTTCCCCTCTGGAAAGCTTGTAACGGACCCACAGGAGCATGTCCGCAACCAGGGGGGAGATCGGGTACTTTCCCCTCTGGAAATTAAAAAAAGCATGTTTGGTTGTTAGATCCAACATCTCGTTACAATGATTTCCCCCCCCCAAAAAAAAATATCACAGGAGTCCTGTTGTAATGCTGTAGCAGTGATGCGTGCGGCTGCCTGGTCCGTGTGACATGAACCGTGACGAGACCTTACTTTTGCGAACGCGCAGGAACCGGATTCTGTGACGTCATTGTCTTCCGCTCCCAGAAGTGTTAAATCCGCCTCTTCCGCGAAACTGAGAGACAAAACAGGTGCGCTCGTTTAGCTTTTATTCCGACGTGGCTTGCTTCTTGTCCCGACTCTCCAAACATCGCTTTCCAACTTCGTTCGGACGTTTCTTTTTTAATGTATTCGCGTGGAACAGTGGTTTTTAACCAGGGGGCACGCCTCCCCAAGGAAGCGTCAATANATTTCCAGGGGCGCAAGCAGGAGTGTAGTGGGGTGGGAAGGGTGTNCCCACACCTTTTTCACGTTTCGCTTTAAAATGGGTGGAAGCTGTTTTAAAATGGCTATTTTTTGATGCGTTCCCACACCNTTTTTGTTAGCACTACATCCCTGGGCGTAAGACCTTACGCGCTCTACAACATGGAAAGTTTTTGAACGGGAAAGTCTTCCGTCCAATTT
>JGI24159J19872_10008187_pt1 | contig 13673 bp, 7 predicted proteins | sample Ectturendosymbi4_FD_19872 | JGI IMG/M metagenome (IMG submission 19872) | reverse complement strand
CGAAGACACAGACCTGTTTGCAAGCGCTGAGACTATTTAGTGCTTACAACACAATTGGCACTGCACGGTGCAGTGAGTGCACACATTTCCAGTGATTACGCAAAAACTTAATTTTGATATTAGCATTCATCAAATATTACTAATATCAGAATGCGGCATCTGATATAGAATTTATCACAAAAATTTTGCAAATGTGTAGCCAAAAAGATGGAATAGCAATATTGTCCTTCATAAGAATCTGTTCTAGAAAAAAAGTCAAAAAAGAGCCTAAAAGCCAAACACATTTTTTAAGGCCAGCTAACTAAAGATGAGGCCAAAAAGCCAACTACATTTTTTTAGGCCAACCAACTTGAAACGAGGCCAAACTTTTGAAATTTGGCCTAAACAAGGCTAACTTGGCAACCCTGTGCACAACCGTTTTGGGCCTATTTTGCCACCTAAAATTTTAGGCATATTTGTCTTAACTGCACACACTGGTTTTATATGATATGTCAAAATCGATTGATGGAAGCCTCTTCCAGCTTTGCGGATATTTACTCTAACTTGATGGACACATAGTTTTTTCAGCCTAATTGCGCAGACTAGCACTGACATCATTAGGAATTTACTGCATGTGCAAGTTAACTGTTTGTTTGAAATAAGTGCGTAGTACCTACATCTCGCCAAGCTTATATATTAATTATAATTATCAATGATCATTGCTTCTTCTCGCCGCTTGCAGGCTTGTTTACTTTCATACTTGATACATCACAAATGATCCTAAAATTGTACCGTCAAACTTTGTGGCCTCAGCCATTTAGCAGCCGTGTGATGCAACATGAGCTGAACGTGGAACTTGATAACAGTCGTGATAAGCCAGACTAAAAACAAGTTTTACTGTCCTTCAAAGGTGCACTATACTTAAAAAACAAGTTAGGTTGAGGGCCACTATGAACGACTTAGCTAATTTGTGCCAGGCATCTTACCTCAGGTCAGATTTCACAAAATCTGTTGATTCTTTTGAAGTTTAGATATTACAAAACATGTCTGAGGTGCCGCTCCAAGACTTTTTTGAAATTGCTTCGCATAAAGTTACACTCGCACGTCACAATTTTTGGGTGCACTCGCTGTCTTAATGTGTCCAGATTCAAAGCATTCTTATAAAATGTGAAAGTGAAGAACATCACAATGTGCCCGAACAACCCAGCAAAGATTTATGGACGTGCAAAATTATACACCGTGGACAAAGCATATTTACAAAATGTTGAAGTCAAGAATGTTTGTTTGCGCGACACATAAATCGTGAAAATGCGACCAGAACTTTTTTATCAATCTTGCAAGCGGAAACTTGCCAAATGCGTCTGAACTCAACAGCGAACACCTTCGTTTTTGCACACATAAATCGTGAAAATTTGTCCAGAACTTTCTCTGTAAACCTTGGAGGCCGAGAACTTCCGAAATATGTCTGAACATCACGGAAAACAGTTTAAATTTTGGACGCAGAAATCAGGATAATGCGCCCTCAACATTTTTCATAAACCATGCAAAGCGAGAACTTCCAAAATGCGCCTGAAGTTTTTGGAGGCATAAATTGCAAAAATGCACTCACAACTTTTTATACAAAGCTTGCAAGGCGAAAAGTTCCACAATGCGTCTGAATTTCACAGAAAACACCTTCGTTTTTGGACACAAAAATCGTGGAATTGCGATAAGAACTTTTCTGTAAAACTTGCAGGCAGAGAACTTCCAAAATGCGTCTGAATTTCACGGCAAACAGTTTTGTTTTTGGACGCATAAATCGTGAAAATGCGGCCAGAACATTTTATATAAAGCATGCAAGGCAAAAACCTCAAAAATGCGTCTGAACTTCACAGCAAACGGCATCGTTTTTGGACGAAAAAATTGAGACAATGCGCCCAGAACTTTTTCTGTGACCCTTGCAAGGCAAAAACGTCCAAGATGCGCCTGAATTTCACAGAAAACTACTTCGTTTTTGGACACATATCATGACATTGTGCCCGGAACTTTTTTCTGTAAACCTTGCAGGAAGAGAACTTCCAAAATGCGTCTGAGCTTCACAGCGAACACCTTCATTTTGGACGCAAAAATCGAGCAAATGCATCCAGAACTTTTTTATCAAGCTGGCAAGGCAAAAGCTTCCAAAATGAGTCTGAACTCAACAGCAAACCGCTTCGTTTTTGGACACATAAATCGTGAAATTGTGCCCAGAACTTTTTACTGTTAACATTGCAAGCAGAGAACATCCAGAATGCATCTGAACCCAACGGCAAACAGCTTCACTTTTGGACGCAAAAATCGAGAAAATGCGTCCAGAACTTTTTTTATAAACGTTGCAAGGCAGGACTTCCAAAATGCGTCTGAACTTCACAGCAAACCGCTTCGTTTTTGGATGCACAACTCGTGAAATTGCACCTAGAACTTTTTCTGTAAAAAGTGCAGGCAGAGAACTTCCAAAATGCGTCGAACTTCATGGGAAATACCTTTGATTTTGGACGCAAAAATCGAGAAAATGCACCCAGAACTGACAACGGCTTCAATCGTGAAAATATGTCCCGTACATCTTTGAAAAAATATTTAAATTGTGTTTTGTGAAATTTTCTCTAGTGAAGGTAATTGAGTCCAAAAAATGCAAGTGCCTATTTTCAAAATTTTTGTTTGCTGGCGTCCAAAAAGGGTGCCGAAAGTGCTGTTTTTTTGGAATAGAGAGAACACTGGGCCTAAGGCTTATTTTGTTGCATTAAGCTGCCCCAACCTAGGGATTATAGTAGTCAATGCAGTGTTTTCCTGATATTTCTTACCTACTTCGTGATTTTGTCTTGGTTGTCGTCACCACAGTTTTGCATAGCCCAGGAGCAAATTCTGTACAGAAAAGTGGTGAGCTGTGCCCTGATGATTGCCGACCACTGGTATAAACCAAAGAATTGTGATTAGGGTATTGCAACATTTTTTGAAGAACCTGGTATTGATTGCCTTGATATTTGTGAAAATATGTGTTGAAATAGAATTTGAAGCTAGCATTAATCAGTACAGAATAAATTTCCTTGTAGATAATTTATTTCTTGCTTGAGCATATTTGTTGGGCTGAACAATTATTTAAACTGTTAAAAAGAAGTTGTTTACAAGTGAAAGATAATTATTTGTTGTTTGCTGAGTATTATTAAGAGTTATCCATTGTTTTTGCAAGCATGCCAATTTTAATGATTGTGTATCTTACACACACAATTGGCATTAATAGCATTGTGAAAATTGATTTACTTATTGTTGGTTTATCATGCTCAGTTTGTAAAAACTTCAAATTGATTTGTTTGCACAGCATCAACGTACAATGGTTCTGATATTTCGTCATTGAATTTGCTTGAAGTTGCAGTTCATTCAACTTGTGATTGGGACCTGAAAAAAGCATTTCGGACCATATGTAGTTCTTTCATTGATGCTTACTCGTTGGCAAGATGCATTACAAGCTTAAGCAATACTACTATTTTGGTTTCTGGAATCTCTACAGGATTTAAGTAGCAATTTTGAACTTTGATGCTTGAACATAACATTTGCAAGAATTTTCATTTGTGTTGCTAACTCATATGAGACCCTTAAGCAAGTTTGATGTGTTGCGTTGGTGTTTACATTGAAAGTAATTATAATGTACAGTTTAAAGATGATTATTTTATTTTTTCTGAAGTGATTATCACCTTGTTTGGTATTCTGAGGTATTCTTTGGGGACGCATATAATGGAATATCGATTCCTATGTGTTCAAATTGTTCAAAATTTGAATAAAAAAAATCAGAGTTTATTCAAATGTTTAGATTCAAAATGAATTTGGATTAAATAAATGTGAAAAATTACAAATTCGGCAAAACAAATGGTTACAATCAGTTCTGCAGTCGCAACAAATTTTGCTGCGGCACCCTATGCCCCAAAGAAAGAAACATTCAACGAGCTCATGGCACTGTGTAGTGAGGTAACAAGCTAATTTACAGGTCATGTGATCACAGACTGGTATTCTAAACCTCTGCATGATAGCAGGCTTTTATCAAACGCCCTCAACTAGGCCTAGGCTGCAACGTTTTTTTTCTGACAAATCTGGTTAATTGCATAGGCAAGTAACCAAGCTTTTTATGCATCAACTAGAACATGTGATTATCAGTATCAGACAAATATCCGCAAGTTTACCAACTTGCTCTATTTCTGTCCGCATGCTTCCCAAGTTGCTACATGCCACTATTGATATCTGGTAGCTTGACACTGAACACGGAGAATTTCTAGAACTAAGGATATAAAAGTGCTTCTAGATGTTCTAAAATTCCCTTGGTCCTGATATTTCTAATTCTGAAACCCTGCAGTGATTGATAGACCGGCAGTCACCAATTGAAATGCAAATGTGAAGATGTTGTGGGGCTCTGAATTGCATGATACTGTATATCATTAACTCTTGGTGTCCGCTAGGATTCGGGGATTTTTGGAAAAAAAACGCCTAAGTGCACGTGGCTTTGTGCGAGAATTTCTCTGGTCCGGTATGCTCTACAGACCCGGTAAATGTCTCAAAAGACGCGGCAAGTCTTCTAGTCTGCACTCGAAAAAAAATTTTTTTGCTTGAGGGGTGCGGGTTTTTTTGTGACTGACATCATAACACACAAAAAAAATTTGCACCCTCCAAGCAAAAAATTTTTTTGAGTGCAGACTAGAAGACTTTCGTCTTTTGAGCCTTTTACTGGGTCTGTAGCACTGACTGGACTGGAGAAATTCCCGCGCAAAGCCATGTGGGTTTAGGCATTTTTTTCTCGAAAATCCTTGCTGGACGCCAAAGTGTTAACAGGTTGTGTGATCGCTGATCAGCGTTCTAAACCTTTGCGTGGTGAGTTCATTTTGTTTCCAGCAAGTTATTCTGGAATAGTATTTCATTTTCTGGATTTGAAATAAAGGTTCTGGAATGTTCCAGAACATATAAATGTTCCACAATGCACATCCGAAGTCATTGCCAACAATTCTTATGTAGAATGAATTTTTCTAAAGTTTTTGCATCTTTATCTGCACGTCTTTGAACATGACCACTAATGGTTTTGGCTACACTAAAATTTTGGCTTTCCTTGTTCTGACGTAACAAATGACCCCAGTAAAACATTATTAACACCTCAAGAATGTGCTGTGAAAAAAAAAAACTTTTCACAATGTGTTAAGTGTAGACATAGGTTCAGTGGTTTCTAAATTATTGCAAAAATTGTGCTGCAAAGCTAATATATCAGCTCCTGCAGTGCCTGAAGAGGTTGTCACTGATGCATAGCACTTGACAAGACTGCAGTTATTCCGAAATAGCACTTGATATTCTGGATTCAAAATAAGGAACATCTAAATTTTGCATAATGCACATCTCTGGTGTTCTCGCAGACTTATATAACAGCTTAGTTTTCGTTGTTGCACGGTTGTTTTGTTCGACAATCCATGTTAGTGTTACTTTTACTTTCATGTTTTCCAGTGTTAATTGCTGTTGTAATGTTTTCAAATGTTCTTGTCTTGTTTTTCAGTGTTACTGTTCCAGGGACATATGATGGAAGTCGATCTGCATATAACAGTGGTTCCCGAACTGGAGTTGCAAACATAATTGTCTCATACTTTCTGTTTGATTTGAGTTTCTATTTAGACATACTCATTAAATTGCGAACAAAAGTTTTCACATCTAACGGTGAGGGAAGTTTGTTTGAGTGACTGACTTTTTTGAAAAAATCATGTGCAACCTCTCGTGTACAACTATAACGATTTTGCAGTTATTCTTTTGAAGTGTGATTCTTCCAATTGTAATCTTAGTAGAATGCCCATTTGCACTCAAGACTCCTTTTAATCATGCTTCATGTTCTTGATGTTCTGCTCTTATTGGAAAAGCCACTATTGTCATCATGGGGGTCTCCAGGAAGGATAAAATAGGCATTTGCCCCCCTTGGAAATTGTTACTAAGAACCAAAAATTTCTAGAAAACCTGTAGTTAGCAGTTAAGTTCCGATTAATTCATTTGATTGTTGGAATGACTGTTTATTTACTAGTATGACACTTACCTACTTTACACTGCACTGTTACCGGATTGACGCCTGAGCGATTCGTCACCCTTTGCTTACCTTTGTGAACGCACTTGCGAACTCGATATTGGGGCGTTTTTGCACCTCAAGATACTCAAAGATTTGCTTTGTGCGCTTGGCCTATGGTGTTGCAAAAACTGGGGAATAGGTGAAACTTGATTCCACTACAGAAAGGTGATTTTCAAATGTGTAGTTGGAATCGCTGAGACGTGGTTTTATTTATTGCGGTCTGAAAGATAACACCCAGCAGAAAAAATCTTAGAGAACTGCTGGGTGATGCAGTTATGACAACTGTGTCACATCATAATTGCACTATTGAAGTGACTTTAATAGAATTTGAACAGCTTCTACAGGTCAGGAAATGGGAGTTTGTTTTTACATTGCAAAGCCACTTTGTTCACTTCAGTCAAGATCATTAACCAGTCTATTCTCTGCAGTACAATATAACAGTGTGAAATATGATGATTCACAGCGCTTTGTAAGTCGTAATCTGTGAACAGTAGGTACTGCAATTCACAAAATTGCAATTATAACCTATTTCACAAATTTTTATGACACATTTTATGCTACTCCACGTGTTCCAATATGAACTGAGAAAATCATAGCCACATAATTGGGATACAAAGTTGAAAGTGTGGCCTACACTGAAGTCATCCACCTCCAATATTAGGCTACAGATATTTTGCTCAGAGGTTGAGTCATTGTGCTGTGCCAAGGTGTAATGAAAACCTATTAATCAGTATTGGGGTAATAGTCCTTCAGTCCAATATCTGATGTCTTTTAACCTACCGAATGATCTTTCAGTTTGCTTAACTCATTCAATTTGCTGATTGTTTCCCTAACTAGGTGTAGTTAGCCTACAGGCAAAACTATTAAATTAATCTGCCTTTCTTGCTACTGATTAGCTTGAATAGGCTAATCTGTTCCGCGGTAGTGGTTTTAGCATCAAACAAGTACAGAAAAGGTTGTCCAAGACTTAATACAAACCACCCAACCTCTTTTTTGCTCGAATCCTTTATTATTAGATTCCCAACCTACATCTGCTAGTTGGATGAACTGAATCGCATATGGTTGAAAAAATGTGCTCTCCAGCAGCTTGGTGAGACACTCGCGCTCGTGCTTGAGTGATTTGTGGGATTCTCAATCCAACGCAAATCTGATAACAGTGCAGCGTAAAGTGGGTAACTGACACTGCATAAGAGCCATTTACTATTGTGGTGTCATACAATGGTGAGATTGCAGTTTTCTCATGTCCACTCCTTTACCTGCAGAGGCAGGTTGCAAAACTTGCTAGCGGATTTTTCTACTGTTGGTCTTTATTTTGTAACAATAACATGGCAATAAATCTACAAAGACATGGTGGAAAAGCTTGGTGCACACAGAATTTCGAGAAGGTAGCCAGTTGCATCACAGAGCAGCTCATCTAAATCTGGAAAATCATGAGTGCATTCAGTGCCGGATTAAGGTAGCGTGGAGCCTTTAGTATATTAACAGTGCGGGACTCTAATTTGAATATACACTTGAAAAAGTGAACAACTGTTAAATCAGAAATTCTGTGTGTATTCATGTGGCTACCATTAAGAATACTGAATTTCATTACTACGAAAATAGCAACTGGTGGACATTGCGGGCAACATATCTTTTTGCTAAAATGTATATGCGTATTTTTCTACCAAGAAAGCATACATTACTGTGTAGTGGTCCATGCACCAGCCTGCAGCTTAACATAAATATCGAACGCAATGCGTGCGACATGCCCTATATATAGGCATGCTCATGATCCGCGTGCTTTCTTTTCTTGGAACCAGCAGAAGAAGAAAATGTAACGCAACAATGTAACTGATTGAGTTTTTCCTTGATTTTGCACGTTTCTTGTGTGAGAGCCAGCAAAAGGAGAAAACTGCGTGTTTTCTGTGAAGAGTAAGTACAAAGATGAACCACAAGTTTTCTCACAAGATAGCCAGTTTCAGATAAAAAATGTGCTGTGTCAGGTTTTGTTTCAACATTTCCTCCTCGATATGTTGAGCTTGTCGTTTCGGCATTTTTGCTTACACGTAATACACCAACTGACGATATTCAACGTTCCTGTCGTGCTTGCAAGGCGAGTCTATCTGGGAAGTGTGTGTCCAAGAAAGGGTTTCATTATCCCAGTCGTGATCAGGGGCTGAGCCATGTCGCCACATAAAATTGGTTCCCAGACCGGGAACCCTACAACTGTATAGCTCGCAAACACAGTACAGAAACAGTAATTAATGCTTCCAGAATCATTGCTACATCTAATCAGCGCAGCCTAAACATAAATGTCGAAGTCGATTGTCAAGGCAACAAACCTACTGCTTATGATTATATTTTCTGGATTTTGCCATAGCGAATTTGTGTATGATCCTGGTAGTTTCACATGGAAGTTCATGTTCTAGTCCAGGGGTGACAAACCTATTTGCTGTCGTAGGCCGCTTTGTCAGTTACCACTGAACAAGTGGGCTGCACAACTTTTTAGTCTTATCAGACGGAGCTGCTATGACTACAGTATATATATGTACCATTAGTACCGAAAGGGCAACAGCTAAATCCTGAATTAGATGAAAGGTTTGTACTACATTTGTATGATTCCTGAATGATTTGCGTGTAATTCAATCGGACTATCAGCTTTTGATATCACATCGCAAAGATTAGAAGCAGGTCAAAGAAAGTTCAGGACTACTGGTCTCGCCTGAATGCTTCTCGGGCTGCACAAAATTCTTTTGTGGGCCGCATGCCGTCACCTCTGCTCTAGTCTATACTATTCACAATCAGATTTTTCAGCTTGTCTTGTCTAATGGTGGTCCGTTGCTCATTCTGCCATCTTAAGTTTGCAAAATGACCGTTTTCCACTGCTTGGTCACCATGAGATTTAAATAAATATGCAAATCATTTAAATAAATGTGCAAATCACATTTGCAGAAGAAGACTGCAAGTACACTTCCCGATGTCCAGTGAATAAATGCCAAATCCAGGGCTGCCAATCACTTTTTTGAAACACATGATACAGATTCACCAAACAAACCCAGATTTAAACAAAAAATCTCAGTTTGACACAAAATTAGGTGAATATTTCTACTAACTGCCATACTTGAGCATCTGTAAGTCACAAAACGTGCTAATGAATATTATTATCTACTGTAACTTTGCTAATGAACTTTTGTGTCTGTCGCAATGATTATATCGCAGTAATATCGATTCGTTTGCATTTTTGATGGCGATCTGGCAGAATTTACAATAATTAAATCTTAATTTTCAGTGTTCTGTACCTAACCTTTGAGATCTGGATCTTTATCTTTTTATTTGAGCTTGGTTAATTAGTATTTCTTTCACTTGAACTCATTACACCTAGCTAATATTTAAAGCTTATGCACTGCCAGCTGCTTGTTCATCAATTATGCTGGAGACTAAAGTGTTTCAACGAAACAAGACGAACAAAGATGACATTGGACATAAGCCAATCTTAAATCACCACTACACAGTTAAATCATGAAAACCCACTGGCCTAATCATTTTGAAAGTACCAACAAGTTAATGCAAATCATAGAACAGGCTAATGTGATGGAATCATATTTTTAAATGCCATTCATAACAATACAATCAAGCAATATCTGGAAATTGCTGCAATTTGGCTTCATTGCTTGAGTGGTCCCATAATTTGCAAGTAACTGTAAAAGTTTTCAAATGACAGAAGTCTAATGTAAAAGCATTAAATTAAAAATTTTTGCTTAATTGTCTGTGGCAAATGTAGCAAAACACTGACTTTCTGCACTGAGAAAATTGTAAACATATAATTAGGCGTGGATACTAAGAGAGGTGAAGGACGTAGTTATCTTGGGCACCCTTTTTCAGAGTTTTGCACTTGGTTTTTGCAATTGTTTTGTTAAAAAGCCTATTGATCACTCTAGAGGTACATTTAACTCTTGGGCGTCCGGCTGCTTTCAGGGATTTTCAGAAAAAAAAACGCCTAAACGCATGTGACTTTGTGCGGGAATTTCTCCAGTATGCTCTACAGACCCAGTAAAAGTCTCAAAAGATGGAGATAGTCTTCTAGTCTGCACTCGAAAAAAAATTTTTTGCTTGAGGGGTTGCGGGTTTTTTGTGAGTGACGTCATAAGTGGGAGGACTTTCAGGCCACCTTGGCCCACTTTGCCTGACACTGGGTGCCAACCATTAGGTGGTAGTATTTCGCTGAAGTTTTTACTGGAAACTAGGCTACAATCCGAGTCTTTTGATACTTTGGATTACCTGCTGGGATTTTGGGTTCAAAAGTTACGATGTAAGTTAGTAAAAATATTTGACTAATTAGTTAATTAAATGATTAATAAATTTGTTTGTTTAACTTTGAACCAGAAACGCTAGAAAGTTGATCAAAGGCTCAAAAGACTTGGACTCGAGTCTAGTTTCCAATGAAAACTTCAGTGAAACACTTTGGCCGCTTCCTAGGCCAGGCAACATGAGCCAAAATGACCACAAAACTACTTCACTTATGACGTCACTCACAAAAAATCCACACACCCCAACCAAAAAAATTTTTTTCGAGTGCAATCTACTAGACTGGCCGATCTGTTTGAGCCGTTGAACAGCTCTCTAGCACAATCAGCGGAGGAGCTAGGGTGTTGGTAAGGCAACGGAAAACTGTTGTTTTTTAGGCCGAAATCAAAGTACGAATATATCGTACGCCGGCTCTCAAAGTGTTGATAAAATTTGATAAACATATGTGGAAACATCCCAAAAGGGATCCCCAAAAAGTTTAAACTGTAAACAAAGAGCAATTTGAAACAAAATTACTTCAAACTATTTGCAATGAAAAATGGACTTAACATGCAGAAGCACATTCCCAGACAAAAAGAAATATTTAACTTGCTTTCAGCGAATGAAGCTTCTGTATTGCATGTGCAAAATTTACAGCCCCTTTTTTGTGGTTTGCCTGGTGCACCTAAATCATAATATCCACCCTTGCATATAACAAAAACATTTGAAACAAAGGGCTAGAGCGCCCCCAAAACACGGGGCCCGTAGCTTTTGCTACATTTGCTACTACTGTTAATCCAGCACTGAGCGCATACACTTTGTACAGCTCAACATTGTGTGGGATACCTCTTATGGCTTTTTATAATGTGATGAGCTTTCTGTAACATAGCCATGCACCTGCATGATAATGATTTTCTTCTACTGCCATGTTCTTCTGTGCTTCAACGGTGTCTTTTTATGACGATTCAACTGCACTTGCACCACACTCTTGTTGAATGTGAGACAATGTTTTTGAATGTGGCTTGGCAACCACAGGTCACCATACGCATGCAACTTCTCGGCCAAAGGTATTAACTTATTTATGCTGCGGGTCTGTGACCCAGTTTTTTGCAAAAACTTTTCCCAAAAATCAGCGTTGACTTTGGTTGGAATTTTTTGTTACAGTAGTTGCGGTCTTGTGACATAATCCAAGCCAAAAAAACGTTTCGTAAAAGCTAACAGGGAAGTGTGAAAATAAATTTTTGAAATTTTCTGAAACTTGCCAAAATATTCTGAAAATCAAAAATTCGCAAATCGATTTTTTTTCTTTTGAATCTGAGGATGTCTTCACTGATCTTGTTGGGCAATCCGTTTGCAAGTTACAATCGACAATAACTTCAAACAGCATGATCGTGGGCTTTGAATTGGTGAAATGGCAGTGAGAAACATGCAAAGTCAGCACAACATTGGTCCTAGCACTTTGACCTTTTCTTCATACATATAGTAAGCATGCTTGGACCAAAGTTGAGAATCTCAGTCATGACCCTAACTTGGTGAAGGTAAAAGTTGTCCACAGGAGACCTTTTCTTCATCCATATGGTAAATACACTTGAGACAACATTGTGTTTAGTTAGCGAATTTCTTGCAGACATTTCGTTTTGTTCTCATTGCATAGGCTAACTGGATTTATGTTCTCATCTCCCAGCCTAGCTGCTGCTTCTATTGAAAATCTATCACCACTGTTGCATAACAGTCCCATTCATTCAATAAGATCATCGTCCCTTTAACATATCTTAAACTAGCCTAGATTTGTCAAGTCTACCTATTCAAAACTAGCATCTCATAGTTTGTAGCCAACCCCTGTGATTATTTCTTGTTGCACCACTGCACATTTGTGCTAGTCCTTAATTGGTATTACAAATGTGTTGTGAAGATTCAATAACCAACGTAAATCAGTCATATATATTAAATCATCTGTGGCAGCTGCAGTTTTTACAGTAGAAGGGCAAATTTGTGTTGAATGTTGAAACATTGGAACACTGCTTTGGTTTTGGTTTGTAGGTGCATGTTGTGTATATGTATATTTAAACGATTGCAAGTCACTTTTTGTTATTATTTTCAAACTGAATATACTGGTAATATATGACACATTCGATCATGAGCTAAGCAACCAACACATGTTTTAAGATTTGAACAAGTATTTTATCAGAAAGCAAAAATGTTCATTTTATTGATTTCAACTTGTTAACATTTGAAGTTGATGATGAAACTATTGCTCCATACGGTATGTGCAATGAAACAAATTGACTTTTTATGCATTTTAGGTTATTTGACAAACTTCAGAGACATTTTTAGGAATTACAATCGGTGGAACAAACTGTGGTATGATGTTCTTGCCATCTTTCCATTTGAAATTTTTGGAAGGTTTCTTTCCTGCAATATAATTACTTCTTACAATGCTCGATCTATGCTAAGACTTCCCAGAGTTTTATTCTGCCTTCGAAATGTACCATTGTTTTTTGCAAGATGGGAAAATACTTTACGAGTTCACATTGTTGAAGTGCGAACACTGAAACTCATTATCTACATATACTTTGTCACACATTTGTGTGCTTGTTTTCTTTATCGACAAGCATGTTCTTATGAAGTGCAAAGGTAAGATTTGTTATGGGTTTAATTTACTGTGTTTTTTAACATAAACATCATATCAAAACTGAAAGTTCCTCTACCTCTGCTACCATGACCTGATATAATTACATATATTGTTAAGTGTCTTTATTGTTTACTGATGTTGTAAAGCAACATGTTACATTTTATCAAACAAAAAATGTTTGTTAACCTTGGCTGCTGAAAAATTCATCAAATAGAAGTGACATCTAAAACTAAAAAATACAGTATTTCAAAGCCATATCACGCTGTACTTATACAGATATTTCATACAGTGAAACTCTTCAAGTTGAGTTTTTATATTTTGTTTACATAATGTTTAATTTATTAACCCTTTCAGTCCCGTGTGCGCCACTTTTCTTGAAGAGATTTGCAATCCTATAACTCGCCAGGTGATTGAGCTAGAGAGCTGTTCAAACCCTCTACGGATGCAGCAAGTCTTGTAGTCAAAATAAAATCAAAAAATTTTTTTGTTTGGGATTTGAGATTTTCTGGGGGGAACGTTACAAGTAGGGGTGTTTTTGCATTATTTTGGGAGCCATTTAACACTTTGAGAACTGGCGTACGATATATTCGTATTTAAATTTCGGCCTAGAAGACAGCAGTTTTCGGTTGCCTTACCAACACCCTAGCTCCTCCACCGATTGCGCTAGAGAGCTGTTCAAGGGCTCAAACGGATCGGCCAGTCTAG
>JGI24159J19872_10008186_pt1 | contig 13673 bp, 7 predicted proteins | sample Ectturendosymbi4_FD_19872 | JGI IMG/M metagenome (IMG submission 19872) | reverse complement strand
TTTTTGGCTTAAAAAAAGCCAATATGGCAACCCTGCACCACACCGCGGGTCGCTCCGATCACGTGTCTGAGATACGTCACCTTTTGCTTAGCTCGCTCGCCGCTTTTAAAGTGTGGTGCTGAAGCCTGTTGCTGTGTCTATTACACCTTTTGTAGTTTTTTAAAAGTACCGATTCCCCGGCAATACGCTTGCACAGGCCACCGCTGGTCATTAAAAGACATTTCTTCCTATTCGATTTTTTGACATTTCGGGATCATTTATGACGATCCGATACTTTGATATTACGCGGTCATGCGTGACGTGCATTGGTTTTTGAAATGCCGCTTATGAGCAATTGCTGAAAAAGATAGCGGTGACCATGGTAACCGATTTTTGAATTTAGCATCATCTCGTTTTTTGTGTGTAATTAAAGGAAATTGCTTCCTGATTGTGTGTTGACCGTGCAGGATTTATTTCGTGTAAATTGCTTGAAATGATCCTCTCTGCCGCTGCAAAATTTTCAAGGCAGATAAATGGTTCAGTGCCGATACGTGTAATTTCGTGTCGTCTTATTCTTCGCGCGTCAAACGTACAATTTCGGCCGTGACCTCTGTTCCTGTACGTCTGGTGAAGATGACCTAAACTATGACGGTATCGAAGGTCAGAGGTCAAAAACCTTTTTCGTTTAAGCTAAACTTCAGGCTGGTGGCAACTGAAGTTGGAATATAAAGTACTTCTATAGAAAGCCTGGTTGATAGGTAAAGGGCGGTGCGTTTGCATGCTTCGGTCAAAGATGAGCAAACGTTTGCGCAATTTGCGACTTTGTTAGATTGCAACTCCACGATCTAGAAGCGGCTGCCTTTGCATTTCAGGTACTTGCAAGAAGTTGGATACAGCGACACGATTCTCGACGTTCGATCGCAGCGCGTGAAGGCGTTGCTTGGCAACAATTACGACGTCAGCAAACCAGTCGAAAACGACAACAAAAAAAAGCAACAACAGATGGTGAACGGAGGAATTAAGGAGGGTGACACTGAAAAGTATGTGTTAACGTTCAGTTGCTGGATTTGATTTGTCTTAGTAAAGCAAAATCCAGATGGTTATGCGTTGAATATATTGTCCTTGTGCCATTTCAGTCGTGCTGAGATTTTGCGTGTGGTTCTTGGTTTTAAGGCAGGTAGGATTATGCAGCCCTTTCGTTTTCAACGTTTTTTGAAGCCTTTATCCATTCTTGACCCCGAAAACGTTCGGCAACGAGATGTTTTTGCGCCACGCCCTGCCATTCATGCGAAACATCACGTGCAGTGCGGAAAGCTGATCCAATTCCGGTCCTGACCTGTTACAATCGTCGGTTTGGGCGGGTCTCGCGTTTCTTTATCACAACTGGTCTCGATCTAGTGGCTCTTACCTTTCTAACCCCGGGACCCCTATTTCTAAAGATATTGCCTTGGGGACCAATCGTCAGTGCAACCTACAAAAGAGCTACATGATGAAAAAGAAAACACTGTTGTGATGAGGCGGATAAGTTGTTTACTGTGGCATTCAGAAAATATTTTAGCACTTTTTCTGGGGACTCTCGGATTTTTTTCTTGGTTTCCTGGTGGTGCCGTTAAGATCCACTAATTTAAACATTGTCCTCCCGAATTCAACTGGTCTTTACATTGGCTCCGGAGGTCCCAGTCACAACCACTGTGCGATAATCTGCCTTTGCTGATTAATTCAAACTCTTCACCTGTGTGAAAACCAGTTATTTGACCTTCAGAAACGAAAAGCTTGGATATTTGTGAAATACAAAGCTATGGAACGTGCCGACCAAATCCCCACATGTCCGCATTGTTTCATCAAGCTTTAGAGATTTACTCTGACGTCGCATAGTCACCATTTCATGACTACGCAGAAATTTCTGCTGATGCTGGCATTCCAGCATGAAACCGTTTAAGTTCCGTGCCGAAGTTTCCGCTTGAATTCATAGCACTGCGAATGCTGCGTGGCGTGGTTAAGGAATCGTGTGAAATATCGAAATGCTTAGACGACCACGCTTGTCATAAAATGTCTTGAAATACTTCGTATATTGCATTAAAATTTATCGAGATGTTTTACTTCGTGGCATTTTGACCAATGACTACCTTGTGTTCGTTATTCGTCATTGGATTGTATCGTCAACTGCAATGCTGCAGTTCGTTCTTTATTTGCTTCTTGCCAAGCCAGTTGCGTCGTAAGGATACATGAAAAAGCATCACATTTTCGGCTGTGGTTCAAATACCAGCATCACCCTACGTACGACATAAGGTCATCGTGCGCATTTTTCCCTTATATTTGAAAAGAAGACGCACGGAAACGTGCATATTCCTAAAAAACACTTGTCCGTTAACACATAGCTTCACATTTTAAACTCCTGTGATTATTTGGGCCGATTTGCCCGTTATCAAAAAATAAAGGCACTGCACTCGAAGCTTCTTGATTCGACTACTACTTTGTTGTTTGCGGTTGAAACCGGTTTCAAGACCGGAATCAGCCTGAAAGCTCTGCTGTGTCTTGTTTGCTGCCTGTTTATTTCTAAATCCCTAATGGCAAGACCGTGTTTGATGCGCTATAAACGAATCTTCGTCACTGTTTTCTTTTCACTAGTCCTGGTTTTCCAAATGGTGATTTCTGAGCTTTGTGTTCGAATACGACAACGGTATTCTTGATTCACACATCACCACGATATCGCGCCGGGATTTTTTAAGATTTAACGTTGCTGACCGCAAATATAAAGACCGCAAGCATTTTATCTGAATACCGAGAGACCGAAACGGTCGGTCTCTCAAAATACTTCGAAAAACACTGATGTTACATACAGCGTCATTCCACCCTATCAGATGAAATGGTGTTACCAGCAGCAGACCTCGCATCCGTTGATTCCCGAGTCAAGTTGATCGTTCAGGATTCGATTCAGCGTGGAAGCGCCTTTAACCACAGAGAATGCATGTTTCAAAATGCAAAAGTTTTGAGGATGTCCTTGCTTCGTAGCAAGCGGTTGCGTTGGAGCGGTCGCTGCTTACAGAGTTTCTCGCATACAGATCTGGCGCATCAAGGCTTCAAACCTTGAGTTCAACCATGTTATAACGCGTGCGCGAGGCAATAGTCCCTTAAAGTTTCGACGCCTCAATACCCCTAAGACAAATTTTCGTTAATCTGGAAACCCCTTTTCAATGAAGCTTACTGACGAAGTCAATGGAAGCAAGTCCGAGTTCTTAGAGAATGAGGCTTAGAGTCCGGATTCTGAGGACTTGAGTTTCTTAACTTGAGGACTCGAGACAAACAATCTCAATACCGGCACCACTTTAAGACCCCTGCATGAGATTAAAGCATTAGCGGTTCGCACACGAGTCTTGTGTGTGTGTGTGTGGGCTGCGTTTCGATTCTGCGCCGCCGTTGAACGGTTCCGTTCAATCACAGCGTCCGGATCGTCTTAAACGAGTCGAGGGAATTGGACGTGTTGAACGACTTCGCTTTCCTGAGCGCGGCGGAAGACGAAGAGGACGACGACATTCCAATGCCGGACGATGACAACGAGTACAGCGGCGATCCGCAGCGGAAAGCAAGAGCCGGCAAGGTGAGTGAGGGGGTGGTGGAGATGATCAACAAGTAAAACACTACCGATGCTTCGTCGCACGTATTACTACTTTCATCATTATCACTTTTGGTGCTGCCAAAATGTTTTTTTTGCCTGAAACCCGCGAACAGGGGGGAGAGCGACCGGTCAATTGCCCTACCCCGAAGTTTTCAAAGACACCTTTATTTGTTAGGTACGGTAACAAGTTACATCATTTTGCCTCCTCCGAGGATAGCAGGCCCGCAAACGGGCAATTGCCGCCCCCGAAACCATCAGGTAGTTACGGCCCTTCTTGTAATTGCTACCTCTCCAGTCTGCACGTGCCCTTCGAGTTCTTGCGAGCAAGACGTACCTTTGCTTTTCTTTAATGTCAAATGGAGCAAACTATAGAAGCTGCAGTTGCAATTGCCAACTGGCGTCCAAGGGTGTCGCGCGCGAAACTAATAAGCGTCGTCGTTTTTCATTTCGTTACACGGAAGACCGGCTCACATAAAATCCGGTAATCTTGCCAACATTTCACTCTAAAATCGGTGAGCTATTTCATTCTGATCTGTTTCATGTAACGTGCTGAATGGCCTGCTGCGTGAAAGCAGAGCTGAGCGTGGAAATTTGACAACCTGCTTCTTGTATTTTCTGCCGAAGCAGTCCTTCGGGCCGCTGTTCATAGCTGCCACTGGTCGTGGGCGGTCCGACCCGACACGGTCTGATGGTCAAACGATGACGCGGCGTGTCGCGCGATTTCGCTGACGGGCTTTGATTGCGCGATTAGAAATGTAATGACGCAACGTGTCCACGTCAAACCTTTGACGAACAGAAGATGCTTCGATCTTCGGCTCGCCATGACAAGCGAAGGCAAAGATGGCCACTGGACGGCGTAGCCAGAAAAACCCCACACTTGTGTTTAACTTTACTTTTAGTTGTTCATCGTCCACCCTTTTTTAAGTTTTGACTTCGAAGCACTTTATTACGTCAAGTTTTTTCGTTGGCCTGCAACCACTGCGCACAATCATCGGCGCCTTTATCCGCAATTCAGCATTTCAACGATGCTGACGCGTGGCCCGAGCTTAAGATTCTCGACTCGTGTTTAGGACGAGTACGACGAGTTGAGCAAGTTTGCCGACGTTAATTCGGCCATCGCTGAGTTGGATTATCTGAGCACAGAACCCGACGAAACTGGTGAGTTGGTTGCCGCATGGCGAGTTGGCCGAGGTGCATGCATACAAATCAATCGTAAGCAATTGAATCTAACCCTTTGTGATGCTTGGCCTTGGTTGGTTCCAACATGAAGGCGGATAAAAAAGTTAGCACTTTCCACTCGTTGGAACATTGCTTATGAAAGCAGAAAGCAGTTCAGATGTGTTGCTGGAAGATATTGCAGCTCTGAATTGACAGCATATATTTTTTTAATATAAATCAAGTATCAAAAAACGTCAAACTTGGACACCCTTTTACTGCCGTGTTTGCTCTGATACACTATGTCGTTTTAAGAATGCTGTGTAACTTGTAGGTTTGTTAGACTTTCTGGTGGACCATTCACTAATCTCTTCTTGCTTACTGAAAATAACCAGTACCTATCGTGTTTCCATGGCAACCGTGCTCGATGTTCCATTTTCGCCTGGAAACACAGTTTTTAATATGGTGTTCGTTGGAACACATTTCAGAGATCTGCTTTTAGTCCCCGGCGCTTCTTTTTTGCTGAAACTCCAGCCTAGCGCTTCCACGCAGTGTTTTTCACATGTCTGTTGTCGCAGTCGGACTAGCAGGCGTGCGTTTATAAGTTGACATTCGACACAGACAACGTGATTTGGACCCTGGCTTGCAACTTCGCTTGAAGTCATGTTGAGACTTCGGTTGCGACCGGCGTCTTACTGGCAGACTCCAGCACGACGTAAGCACAATGTGGAGGAAAAAAATTAACATAGATATACGGTATATTTAAAAAAACGCATCTGTTTTAATCCAAACTTCCGAGAAACCATCCATGGTGAGCGAAGTTAATAGTTCTCTCTTTACTTTCTCTGTCTCCACCCACGCATTTGACTGTCGCATCATCCCACTCTTGCTGGCTTGCGATAGAAAGCTGTGTCGTGTTTGCGTAGACGCCGTGAAGTCAGGCGAATGGCCGATCGACCAAGAGAAGTTGACCGCTATGAAAGAAAAGTTTTACAACGAAAAAAAGCAGATGAAAAAACGCGGCATGAAAAGTGAGTTGTTCTCTGTGTGTGCGTGTGCCTGGTCGAGCAAGCCGCGCGTCACGTTCGCGCGTTTCTTTTCAATTAAAAAAAACAACATTTTAAACCGTGTTCTCTTGATCGACAAAAAAGGAAATAATATTTTTCTTTTGGTGTTTGCGGCCCCGCCACCTGCTAGCGCTCGAGAGCACCGGACGAAACTATTCGCGGTTCTGCCCCCCCCTCCATTTGCGCTCTGTTCCCTCCAAACAGAAGCGGTTTTTTCCCCAGGGCTGCAAATGCTATAAACACGGTGCTCGTTTGGAACCACACACTGTACGAATTGTGGCCGACTGCGGTGGAAGCTCGAGCGCGCGAAACAGCGATTAGACTGGCCAGGATTTTTTAAAGTTTTTTTTTGAGGGATTGAAACGGCCTCTCAGTTTTTTCGAACCGTCTCTCAAAATACAGCAGAAGCTCGTTGCACAACCACGATCAAAATATGCAAATTATGACCATCTCGGTGTTCAGATGAAATAGTTGCGTTCTCTTAAAATATATTTGCGGTCACCAAAGGTCAAACCTTAACTGAGACTGGCGGCAATCTGCCTGTGCCGCGAAGTGCATTGTTACGTGTGTTCGAAACCGATCATGCGTGCGATCATGCGTGCGACGCTGTCGAACGCGCACCCGGCCGCGCATCCGCCTAATCGATCTCGCCGACGTCACTATGCCTTGCGCTGTGTAAACAAGCCGCCCTCCCCATGTCGACAAAATAAACTCGCGTTCGAATGTGCGTTCACGTTCGCCGTCTGTCTCTCTTTGACCTCTGAAGCCGACTTCAAAGCGGAGCGCGCCTCTTTAACGTCGCCATTCGCATTATCAAGGCTGGTTCGCATAATATCTGGCTGCGTTTTACGATGCGATTTTGTCAAATGCGGTGTCTTCCTTTGCATGGACAATTTTCCAACTGGCATGCGTGTGCGGAGGAGCCGGATCCGTGCATGCTAGAGAACGGATGCGTTTTTGTCGCGGATTTGCATGAGCGTTAGAGACTAACTTTTCACGTGGCGTCGAGAAACCCAGCGCATTGCTAGTTATTATCCGAAAACTCACTGCGTCGCGGAGAGAGTTAAAGATGCTCGCCAACTTCATCAGCGAAAAATGCAATTTCAATGAGATCCATCGTGAATCATACATTGCTGCGAAAGGATTCGTCTTGACATGAATGCAGTTTCTCGTTCTCACTGCGCAATTTTAAACAAAATGGTTGCAGCAGGGTGATTATGGTGCTGCCGCATGCGAAGCTGCTTTCTACTCAGCCTCGAACTGAACAACTTGCCCGGTCCGGTTAAACTGCACACGGCGACAGGCCGTCGGCTCCTCGTGTTTAGCGCAATGGTGGCATCTGGCTCGCTTGATCGCTTAGTTGTTCAATCATTTACTGCAAGGGTCCGCATCCTTTTCGCTATTGCCGGCCGCATTACGTTTATTTATATGAATAACGGCCGCCAGCGAATTCAAGATATTTTTTTTAATTACTCCTGTTCTGCTTTCATACCATGAACCAAGCCTGCTTCTTCCACACGTGTGTTTGGCCGTTTCTTTGCTAAGGATCCTCATACACAGTAGGCAGAGAGTTTTCGTTAATGCACGGCCGCCGGTGATTTAGTCATTTGCAACCCTGATTTAGTCGTTGAAATGTTAAAAGCGCTGCAACTCGCTCAATTGGAACAAGGAAAAAAGCACGAGTCGTACTCGTTCGGTGCTGAGAGTTCTGTGCCCAATAACAGTAGAATCGCGTCGCAGCGTAGCGGCTTAATCCCATTCTGTCACAGCGTGACTTGTGCTGGAAGTTGATCGACCGGCTGCAAACGCATCTGTCAAACGAATAGCGTGATGAGCAACCGCAGTCGACGACCACGGTTGCTTTTCAAACGTCTTCGCAACCGTTGCGAAGCAATCGTTGCTTCTGAAACGTCTTCGCAACGGTTGCTTTTCAAACGCCTTCGCTCGAACCGTAGAAATTATCGAGAACTGAAGAGCTTGTCGTGTGTTAAGGGCGCGATTTGACTGCTTGTCTTTCCCAGGGCCGGTGAAGAAGCATCTGCAGAGCATGCTGAACACCCTGCAAGGGACCGATCAACAGAAAGACGACGACATCGACATACAATTGCCGGACGATGGTCAGCGTCCTCGTTTTGCATTCGCACCGTTGCCGCGGAAACAAGCTGCCCGGCAGCGTCACATTCACGCAGTGATTTCGTCACTGTTTCGCTTTATATTGAAAATTTTTAAAGGAATACGCAGCAAGCGTAAAATCTGCTGGTGGTTCTGCGTGCTCCACGTTGGCACAGGAAATTAGAATATTTTGAACCAAAACAAAACACAAGCCGAGCCACAGCGTGTCAAACGCAAACTTTATTCACGGTCTGTGTCGCTTTTGATTCTAGCGCAACGTAGTGGATTGCTCTGAGAAAGCGCAAGCGTTTCTGCGGTATAGATTTTGCGCCCTTCGAGGCAGGGGGCGTACCAGGGTCAGATGGCGCCCGGGGCAAGGAACAGGTTTGGCGCCCCCCAAGTTCGAACTTTTGGGAGCAAATGTTCTGTATTGAAGAAAGCAATTGGGTCATTGTTGGGACTTTTCGACGCCCGGGTCGTTGAGCACCCCTTTCCCCCCTGAATACGCCCTGCTTCGACGTTGGCAATATAAAATCGAATGTGCAGATGCTCTAAGTGGGGTTCTGATACTTAACATTGCGCTGCGATAGTATTTGATATGCACCAACAAGCGAAGGTATGGCTTGATGAGAAGGCACTGTTGTAAATTCCTCACGTATGCGGCTTGTGAGAAAGAAGATTCATTCCTGTGTTGCAACTCGGCATGTGCACTGCTGGCATTGAAAGGCACGTTTAACTGACATACTGGGTTCCGCTTCGAAACAATGAAGTCTTTTCTTCCACTAACTTATTTCCTCCCACCGCGGCGCGTCATACCCAGGCGCAAAGACTCGAAACATGTTTGTGTGGCAAAAAAATAACTTCTCAAAGTAATGGTATTGACTCATCTTGATGGTGGTTACTTTGATATTTTTTGACGTCTTCCTTGTTTTCAGAAAATCTTCCCTTCACGGTCGGAGGCCCGCCCCCCGGCGAGGAGTCGATTGAAAGCGCCCTCGGGCCCCTCGCGGGCCTGACCGTTGCCAACGAAGCCGATCCGCTTGCGTACGACGTGAGTCCGGTTGTGGGGGCGAGTTTAGCTGGTGACGCGCTCAGACACAGAAGCGCGCGTAAATTTCGGCCCAAACGGCGACAAAGGTTGTCCGCGAGCGACGCTTTGTGAATCGTTCATGGAAAAAAAGTCGTTTTCCTTTCAATCTGCTCGAACTGTTTCAATGTGACAAGCTTGTTGTGGGTTGTGTCGCACTGACAAGTTTTGCAAAGTCGTCCAAAAACAGTAAGAACGCAAAAGCGACGATACAAATGCAATCATTTGCTCGTCTGTTCATTCCAGATGTCCCGATTTGCTATAACCGGGACTGTGGAGCCGGAGCCCAATTTTTAGGCTCCACTTCCGACTTCGGCTTCACCATACAACAGTTTTGGACCCCGGCTCCACGGGCCTGGTTACAGCATACCGTTCGTCTGTTCGTTCATTTATATCTCGGGCGATTAACCCCCCCACCCCAACCCCCGTCTCTCGTTGCGCAGGTATCTGTGAACAAAGACACGTTCCGTCGCACGTGGAGCCCGAAATACACGCTGCGGAGCCACTTCGACGGAATCCGGGCCATAAAGTTCCTGCCCGGGGAGTCGGCCGTCCTGACCGCGTCCGAGGACCACACAGTGAAGCTGTGGAACCTGAACAAGCCCGTACCGAACAAACGGAGCCAGGCGCTCGATGTCGAAGCAATCTACACCTTCCGCGGCCACGTGTAAGTCAGCGCGTTAGGATGCGCGTTGTTTCATTGTTGCGTCACACTGGTCGCGATTGCCGCTTAAATTCACTGCGGTCCGGTCGCTGCATTCGCCGTGCCTGCAGCAGCGACATAAGCGCTGTTGTAGTTTCGGCTGTATTTGCTGCTCGACATTCCCGTAACCCGGGCAATGTGGCAGAGTTGGTTGAGCACGCGCCACCGGATCTGGCAGGCTGGGTTCGATTCCCGATGGGAGGGAGGGTGCAAGGTAGCGGTTCACGCGCGGTGCTGGTACTTGACACCAGGGCAGCGTTCACGGCGAAAGTTGCCGCGGGGCGAGCAAGAGGAAAAGGGACGCCGCAACTGAATTGACAACCTGGTGACTTTTCTTTCGGCGCTTATAAATTGAATTCATATGATGTACAATAACAGATGTCATTGTTATGTGTTGTGTGATGCAACGATAACAGGTGTCATGATTAAATGTTGCAAGTCGTTTCGCGAAGCTTTTTTTGACGAGTAACTGTCTTTTGCTGCCGACATTGTGAAGGGTAGCACCGTGGGTGATCCTTCGCACACTTTGATGCCCAGTTTTGGAATCCTGATCTGCGCTTTGCAATGTGCTGTCGCTACGATAAATATTTGTCAATGTCAGTCGCTTGTTTTAAATGTACAAGCGAGCTAAACAGGGAAATGCTCAAAATATTCTGCTGTTTTTCTGTCACGTTTTACGAAGCCCATCGTTACGTGCCACCAAAACTCACCTTCAAAAGCTTTTAATTGTCCCAGCGGTTACCGTTCTTCGTTTTTCTACGTGCAGCGGCGCTGTGCTCTGCCTGGAAGTTGACGCCGACGGCGCAGTGTGCTTCAGCGGTGGTTGTGACGCCACAATCAGGTGTTGGAATGTTCCGGGGACCAACATCGACCAGTACGAGCCCTACGGTAAGGTGCTCCCCTTGCTTTTATGCTGTGGGGGAGTCAAGGAGTGTTTTACCTTGTGTTAGGAATATTTCTGGATTTTATTTTTGCATTGTTTCTGCGTATTTTGTGTTTCGGATTCTTTCTTTTTCGCAAAGTAGATTTTTGAAATTTTCTACCCGAACTGGAGATGGGCTTTGGCGGTGAGTTAAACTGGGGGGGTGATTGACGAAAGCGTGCGAACAATTCGCGCATCTACATAGTGTCGCTTAGAAACTTTGGAAGGAGTTCGTCAGTGATGTGTGACCAAGCGCCGTCTGCAGTTGATCGAATGTCGGTCACAGCAAAGCACTCTTTTGCGCTTTGACGAAAGACGGAAGCCTCGAAGGTGGATGATGTTTACTCACGCAGGAACTGTCGTGTGCAGACTTACACTGGCTCGCCCAAAAGCTTAGACGCTTCAGATCGCTGTTGAGGTGGTCTGGTATCTTTCGGTCTCGGCCGCTGTGGCATGCAGGCAAAGAGGCCACCTGCTTGACAACAACGACCAAGCCTGGTTGCCAACGTCTTCAGCGAGGAAATCCCTCCCCAGACAATGACCCGCGCGGAATTGTGATCTTGGCTGGCTGGTTCGCATCGGCGAGGCACCGACACATCCTCCCATTTGTTCCACACGGCCGATTAGTACCCCCTGAGCTGAGACATTTAAAACCAAGCTTTCGTCCGACACTCGAGGCGTAGCTAGGAGGGGGGGAAAGGGACCATTCATCCCCCAAAATTTCTAGCATATCTTGTCATTTTAAGCTTTGAGAGGTGGTGTCCCAAACAAAATACTGTAGCTCGGGCTTAAAGTCAAACATTTTGGATACCTCAAAAAAATTTGAGCTAGCTACGCCACTGTTCGACACCCACCTTTAGCCATTTTGTTGTAAGCACCGTGCTTTAAGACTTGCGTTTCTTTTTTTTCTTCCTCCCCTCGCCTCCAGACCCATCAGTGACCGGCAGCGTGTTGATCGGACACACGGACGCCGTGTGGTCCCTGTCCTACTCGGGCACCAGACAGCAACTGATCTCAGCCTCGGCGGACTCTACGATCCGGCTGTGGAAGCCATCGGCGAGCGACCCACTCGTGCAGACCTACAGCGACGAAGGTTTGCATTTGTTTGGCGTTTTGACGCGCGCGCGACTGAGACAACGCGTCTCAAGCCCCCCAGTCAGGTTTCAAATCGTCCGTACAGGGTTTCTGGGGAGTATGGAAAAGCCCGGAAAAAATTTTTTTGGTCTGTTAGTGTGGAAAAAGGAGAAGTTTCCAGACTTGATCGTTTGACATGCATTCTGATACTTTTGACACGATCGATATTTTCTACTTTCGTGCTAACTATGGATATGTCATTTGGAAAAGCTAAGTCTGGAAAAGTCTGTAAATTTTTATTCGTAACTGCACAGGAACCCCGCCTGTAGCAATGCCCCACAACGTTTTCCACAGCGATGAGAAGTTGGTTGTCCAAAGCAGGTCACGTGACTTGCAGTGTTTAACTCGCGTGGAGCGATGTCAAATGTATCTGAGCTTGTTAAAAAAAACTGTAGAAAAGCCGTGCCCGCGAACCATACTCCGTAGTTCATTGACTTTTGTGTGTCTGCTGAACATACAACGTCTACTGAGAAGTTTGCCTGTACATTTTATTATTGTTCGTTGGCTTGTTGTCTCAAGAAACGCTTTCGCCCAGCATCAGAAATGCGTCGATTTTGCACACTGATGACGTGGTGTTGTTTTCAGGTGCGGCTGCGCCAACTTGCGTCGAGTTCGTGCAGTGCGAATCGAACCACGCGGTGGCGTCGTACGCGGACGGGAAAGTGGTGCTGTACGATCTCGAAACGGGAAAAGTGCCTGTTGTTTTAGCGGAGGGCGGCGGAGGTAGGCGTTCGTTCTGCCGCATTTCGCGCTTTTTCTACGTCACAAAGTAGTCTCAGACGCCTTCTACTCCGCTTCGTCACCCTTCATTGGTTCCTTTTCTTGCACAGGACGCGTGAACGCGGTCGCGACCCACCCGACCATGCCTCTCACAGTGACTGCGCACGACGACCGACACATAAAGTTCTTTGACAACTCGACCGGTGAGCATTTCGTTGGATGCGACCTTTTGCCGACAGTTGGTTTTTTCGTTGGATGCGACCTTCTGCCGCGCGTTGATTCTTTCGTTGGATGCGACCTTTTGCCGCGTGTTGATTCTTTCGTTGGATGCGACCTTTTGTGCCATGAGTTGATTCTTTCGTTGGATGCGACCTTTTGCCGCGTGTTGATTCTTTCGTTGGATGCGACTTCCGCCGCGAGTTGATTCTCTTCACGATCGCAAAGGTTGCTCGTGTTGCGCGTATTTTCGTTATAAAGCAACGACGCCGTTGTCCTATGTATCCTGTTGGTCAGCAGCCCAGTGCTTTAACGTTTCTTTCGTTACAGGCAAACAGGTGCACTCCATGGTCGCCCATCTCGATTCTGTGACCAGTCTGGCGGTGGACCCCAACGGGCTCTATCTTCTTTCTGGAAGTAAGTAAAAGTATCAGCGAGTGAGAGTTTGCTCGGACGTGTCCGGGAATGACTTCAGATCATTCTGTGGCAATTTTCGAAACCTTTTTTTCGGCCGTAAACGGTAGAGAGACAAAAGTACTTTTCAGACTGCAACGAATTGGTAAAAACGTTCAAATTTTGAGCGAGACGTTTTGTCGTTTAGGCAAATCTGAATTTCTCAAATTGTAATTCTCAACTGGTTACGATTGTAGCATTGTCTGCATTGCGAAAGTTAAGTCGACGTGACTATCTGCGTGCGATATTTCGACAATCAGCGTGGAGTATGCGCACGTATGTACGATGAAGCGGTCACTTTTATCAGACCGGCCTACAGAAAGAGCTCGCGGTTTGGTTTCACTGGCAAACAGCATTGGCGTCCGTCAGGCCCGCAACCAGGGGAGGCAACCGGGCAATTTCCCCCTCCCCCAATATTTTCAAAAACATGTTAGTTGTTAGGTACAATGACAAGTTGCAATCATTTAGCCAACCCCCCCGAAAATGGTAACAATTATGTTGCACCCCCC
>JGI24159J19872_10008185_pt1 | contig 13673 bp, 10 predicted proteins | sample Ectturendosymbi4_FD_19872 | JGI IMG/M metagenome (IMG submission 19872) | reverse complement strand
CTTACCATGGTCACATCCTGGTAATATTGCGTTAGGTTGCGCGTCGGACTTCGACCCTTCCTCCCCAAGTTATTGATGTAGAGAGTTCGGTTCGTGGCCGGTTCAGTTACATTCGAAGCGTGGTGGACGCGACCCTCCTCAGTGGCGGCGTCAAGGAACGTGACGTCGGGTGATGGGGGGAGCTTTTCCAGATACACGGTTCCTGGTCCACCAACCTCGTATCCGTCACCGCCGGCTGATATGAACTGGCCTGAAAGAAAAAAGACACGGGAGTTATGTTTTCGTTGTTTCGTTACGATAGAAACAACAAAATTTTCGCTGAAAACCATTGTAGCGTTTGGACAGGTTCAACACGAAAAATGTGAACAGGGAAGAAGACGGATACCGGGACTACGAGTGAAAACATTAAAACATTTCCACGATAGTTAAATCTCTTTACGGACGATAGCAGTTAATGTGTTTTTATCAAATTGCTGTTTCGGTTTAGTTTCCAACATGTCTGATGTTTAATGCAACAAATGTACATCGAAATACCAAGGAATCGACATTTACACGACCCGACAATTCATATATTAGAACTTAAAGCAAACCCCCTGTTGATTTCGTCCACTTCGTCTACAACGAAATTCTTAGTGAAACTCGGGGTGAAACACTCGTCACGCATCTGCACTGTGTTTCGTTCAAAGCAGCCCAAGATTAGTCCAGTAAGCTTGACGCACCGACAAAGTAGTTGACGACGTAATACACGGCGATCCTCCCACCAGAACCTCCCCCGCCCTGAGCGCTGCCGGAAGTGTAGCCGTTGCCACCGGACGTGTTTATGACGCCATCACCTTCGAGCTCTCTTGTCGTCACGTGCACACTCCCCCCACTGCCGCCACCAGCGCGCACCGACCTCCAGTTTCCGCCTAAAGAAAAATTTCTTTGAAAAAACATCAAACGTGAAGTCTACACGCATTCAGAATCAGGATGATTTTCACTTTCGCATATTCGCGCCTGGTACTGCACGCTATTTCAAACCTGGACGTCGTCGAAGCGCTTGTGTACGTTGCAAAAGGCAAGCAGCGAGTTACTTGAAAATTCCCGAAAAAATTTATGTAAGCAAAATTGCAACAAACTAAACATGGTTTACACGTTTTGTTATCTTTTAAACACAAAACATTCAACAATCTGCTTCTTGCTCGTGACTCTTACGAAGATTTTTAACACGTCACTTATGTTGATGTACTTTTCCGCTGCATTCGAAAGCTTTACAAAAAGTGTGGAAAACGCACATTTGGGAATGTATGATTATACATTTTATATATATTATGATATACATAAAATATACCACCTCAGTTTCGAATCACGAAGTACAATTTTCCTCAGCCTATCGGAATAAAGTTTGAGCCAAAATTTGACAATAAGCTTGCACAAAAACATGACTTAAAAAACATAATTAATCTTAACACTCGTTCACACTTGCTGCAAGCTCCATACCCTTCGCATCAATCGCTCCATCCAACTTGAAAAAACCGGTCACGTTTACGTAGAGTCGTCCGGAGCCACGTCCGCCAGCGTACGGGAAAACCGAGAAACCGCCGTCCCGGCCAAACTCGAAGGCGTCCAAATAGGAACCATACGGAAGGCCAGTCCGGCTCTGGCCTTGGCCTCTCCCCCCAGTTGCTCCGTGACTTGCCCCTGAACTTCCGGATATGGACGATTTCCCACTTCCGATGTCTGCAATAACGAATCGAAATGACGGAAAAACTTACGACAACGTCGAGTGATTGCGTTTTGATGACGCAAGAAGCAGTTTGAGGGGGTTTAATTGTCTCCAACAACTCGCCTCTCACGCTGTCGCAACGGTAGTACGATTGAAGTAACTGGTATGAGGAGTCGATGGCGCTTGAAACTACAACGTTATTGTCGGATACCTACCTAAACGCTTCACTTAATATTCAGTATTTGGTCCCCCTCAGACCAGGACACCAACTGAAAAGATAAAAGCTCATCTCTGAAGGGTTTCAAAACACAAGGGTTTCTAACACGTCAGCATTTAACACGTTTGAAAACATTGAGAAAAAGAAAACCAATTTAAAATTTTTAGATTCGTCTATTTGAGTGTATTCCACGGCAGAAAATTTCCACACGCTGTTAAATGAAAGCAATTCCAGAGTGGACGTGTTTTTCATAAACAGTGTCTTGCCTGATTCTAGATCGTCAGGTCGACCTTCAGACACTGATATCTCAGATGCAGAATGCATGGTCAGNTTTGTAAACTCCAGACGAAGGTCGTTTGACGTGATTCGCGCTCCACTGCGCATGTCCATCACCACGCCACGTATCGTCGTGGTCTGCTGACCACGCGTGCGAACGTCGAGTGAGGAGAAAGTCTTCATGGTCAAGTTGTGCAACTCCATCACTGATGACGTGTGATGGTGCTCCAGCATCACATTGCATTGCGATCCAATGATCAAGCTGTCCATACTCTCAAAGGCTCCTGAACAGCAAACAAGGGGTAGGTAAGAAACCGTTTTAGACAAACAACGGTAAGTGCTGTTAGGCTTTGGCTGCTGAGAGGTAAGACAACAGAACAACTGGAGCGACTTCCATAAAATGCAATATTGAAACAATCGTTTCAAAAGTAAAAGAGTAGAAACGTTTGCAGTCATTACCCAAAACCCATTTCGCTTTTTTAGCGAATGACTGAAAGGAAACATTCGCTGCAGCAGGGGTGGGGAACCTGCGGCCCTCGTGAACATTGAAAATGGCCCGCATCAGAATTTTCGTTACCCAGGATAGAACACAACATCGCATCAAAACGAAATTCCGCGATAAGCAGATACTGACAGTCAGTCAAGAGAAGCTTCCCTCGTTCCTTCTCGTAGATTTCTCCCCTTATTTTCCTCAGGAAGACAAGGGTAAAATTGTAAGATAAAAGAAATTATTTTTGCGGCCGGCCAGCGATATTCCACCTCACATACGCGGCTGTGACAGTAAGTAGATTATCTTCCCCTGCGTCCCTTGAGCTATACTGTAGATTCGATTCCCACATTGCGTTAAATCTCACAAGCATCCAAACATTTCAACATTCATCCTCAAACTGCCCACGAAAGCCAATAATTGCCTATCACAGTAAACAAGTGCTCGGGGTCAACTAACTGCAGAAATAGGAAATCCCGACATCATCAGCGCCTTACTGGCAAGCAATCTGCCAACAACATTACTTCAGATACAAACGTGAATCAATAGAAATCGAGAATTGCGACCACTGTTGCCACATCTTCCAACTTGAAAGTCTTATAAATGTGGCATTTGGACTACATGTTTCAGAAAGAAAAATTATAAACCGAACACCCAATGATGCAGGTTAGAGTGGACTAATTTATAAGACACACATTTGTCACTTGCTTGTTTGCGAGATATGTTTTTCACCATCACCACCACTGTCAAATCAAATACACTTTGCTTGCAGTATTCTTTTTGCCTAAGACGACATTTTCGACACGAGTTTTGCTGTTTATTGTGTCTCACTTTTACAACAAATCAATCTTTTTGTCCAATTACAAGAATTTCACTTGAGCTTTGAAATGTGTGCCTCATGAGAAAAGTGCGGTCGATTGGCAACAACAGCTTGTGTTTTGAATCAGCGTGAGAAACTGACTTTCAGGCCCGTGGACTACTTCAGAAAAACAAATCGGCCCACTTGAGGTTGGAACACTGTGACCTGCTTTACTACCTCTTGCGGTGGCCGCCATCTGACCGTTACGTTTCACTTTAACTCAACAAAGGCTCTTGGAAACTTAACTACAGCAAACATTTTGATTATTTTGTTCTCACCTCTGATGGTAACATCTACTTCACGACAGGACAAATGATCTGGCAACTTGACCGTGGATTCTTCGTGGGTCAGTAGAGCCACTGGCATCACTTGGCCATTGGTAGAGTCGCTGTGGAAAGTCTAAAAGAAGATATTATTTTACAGCGAGGCAAAAAAACGTAAAACATACATCGGAACAACATGTCACTGTACACCGGTAGGGTATGGCATTAAGTAAACCGACAACGTCATAGACTTTTACCTGGTTTGGCCTCAAGACAAGCAAAGAAGAAACGTCACCGGATATGTCGTCAACAAACAGGTTGCTTCCAGAACCTTCCATGTTCAGCACCGATCCGCCTCTAATGTCAAGCTATAAAATGAGCGATACTTGCAATAACAAAAGTCACGAAACGTGAATGCTGAATCACAATTCTCAGAAAAAGAGATCTGTCGAGAATATGATGAAATTTAGAATAACAATGTTAACAAATGTTTGTACTTTACGCATAATTTTCTTTCAAACAGGAGAAGTAACATATGATGAGCGTTTTTTTGCCAGTATATGTTAAAACTCACTATCAGCAAGTGTTTGCATTCAGGTAAGAAATAATCAAGATTTTGATGGCATTAAAAATTTTAACATTAATTGCACACATTGCCTGAAGCTCATCGTAAATGTTTGTCACCACTTTGACAACTTGCATTGAATCACAGATGAACCATCAGACAGGTTTTTCACGCGCAAAAGCAAACCAAAGTGAGACAACATTGCTGACGATTTGTAGGAATCTAGAGCCTAAAATGCTTTTGCCCATGCAATGTCATCGCATGCACGTCAGTGGCTTCGAATCGATCCATAAACTCGGTTGCTGAATGGAAGGAGCTTTGTCATCACACAATCGCAAGTATACGAAACTGACAGCACCTCGTGGTGTAAAAATACAAATATAAATCAAGCAATTTTAACCAGATAAAAATCAAGAAGAGTTTTATGAGCACATGGTTGCGACAACAGTTTGCTTTAGGAGGGGGGAACATTAGGAAATTAAGAGCTGCTGGCTCCATGTTTTTCACAAAACTTACTCCAGTCACGCTGCGCCACGCTGCGCCGTGTGTACCTCATGTAAAGTTGACTTTGGAGAACCCAGCAGCCAAGTGGAGTCAGGTGTAGGTGAATACAAATGCTGATGCATGTCGCTTGGATCTTCGCTAGCCCAGAATTCCACTTTGTTCAGCACAACGTAAGTTCCACCGCGCAATGTCACGTATATCTGCAGAGGAAATAACGAAAGCAGAAAGTTTAAGGAAGCACTATTTTCTGCAAGCTTCAATCTGCCAACTTCATCAGAGCACAGCAAGACTGTTGCCGGTATTTTCTTAGCTTTTGGATCTAACTCATGATCAGAAACCTTGTCTGCCTTGCAACTAACTTGTTTGGAGAGTTGCAGTTTGCAAATTTTCTTGGTGTTGTTCAGCGAACTACAAAAAACTTGCAAACAAGTGATTTTTTTTAAAAAAAGCAGACTATAAATACCAACTGTTGAGCTTAAAAAAAGGCGCATCGCTCAGAAGCGAATTTTGCATCACTGATCCCATGTTGCACATGCAATAACAGCTGCGTAATGGAGAATGAACTTGTGTTATCTGATGTAATCCGACTGCACTTTACATTTCGCGACAAATCACGGTCTTTCACGTACATCCCAACGGGATACCGACCTTGTCTACTTTCTTGTTAACAGCGTATTCCGCATGGTTCATAGAATGCTGCTGAGTGCCGCAGTACAAAGTGTTGACGTAATCGTTTGTGATACTTCTTCGCACACCTTCAGATTCCACTTCAACTTTATGATCGGTATCATAGTCGCCACTGATGAAGCAAAAACAGGTGCGCCATTCACTTTTAAACGTTTAGATTTAACCCTCTCGAAGACCCAGAATAAATTTGAGAGAACCAGAAAAAGATTTGAAAGGTCAATCTCGCCACCGTCAGACACTTTCTCTCCAACGAGAAGCAAATCTCCACCAAAACGCTACATCAAATCAAAAGTTCGATACAATTGCGTGGAGCAACTCCGAAAGCGGAAGAAGTAAAGAAATCCTAATTCCCATGATTGAAGCAAACGGTTCGTCAATATAAATATGACTTTCCTCGTTTCATGACAAGTTAAAGAAGCTTTCCAAACGACAAAAACCTTCAGATGTGAAGTGTGTCAACCCTTTAAAGGGTTAAAACAAACCGAAACGAACAAAATTCCTTTAAATTTCACTGAGAGCAAAGATCTGTTTGTCATCAGATATCTTATTTTGAATTTAAAGAATTACGATGCCATACCTGGTGACGCAGTGGGGATACATTTTGATGTGATCCAAATAGACTGGGAAAGGTAGTTCGAAGGTAATTGTAACCAGGCCTTGGTTACTTCTGGCTTGGTAATAATATTGTGTATCTTCTCCAGTCCCGACCACGACATTCATCAAACTATTATACACAGGATTGGTTGAGACAAACTGATCGTTCACGAAGTACCAACGTCGCCGAAGGTCGCAAGTTGTTGCATCAGAATTACACCAATTAGCGGTATTTTAATAGGTCTTTAAGTCGTTGTCAGCCAACAAAATATCAAAGGTATTGATCCATTTGACGGCGCATGCATGCAAAGCAGTTATTTCCTTCTAAATGTTATACAATGGGCGCGTACCTATATGTTTGCAGACGCCTAGATTTCAAACGTCCATGTAAGTCCTAAACCAATCTCTGACGCCATTCGCGAGTGACCAGTGCTATTTGTTGCAAAAAATCCGAAGCAGAGCCTTTTCCTTGACGAAAACACACGTTAAAATATGAAGTTTACGGGCGTTTTGAACGCATGAGGTTGTGATTCTCCTGGTTTTCCCAAACGACCTTGAGCGAACAACTGTTTTTTCGTTCTTTTGACCTATATGCAATAACACCAGGATCACGTAGAATTACATTTTCATGATGAGGCTTCTGTTTCAAGCAGTCCCTGACAAATATCTTCCAACGTTGACTGCACAATAGCCCTTATATTTGACATGCTGATTCATCACCTGTGGTAGCAAGTGGAGCAGTACGTTCCGTAGCAGCAGTAAGACTGCGGGGCGTGAGTTGTTGTGACTCTGATCCCGTTGTACAAATCCAAAGTCGTAGCTGACGTCGTGGTCGTAGAATACGGACCAGACATGTCAATTTTTCTCACTTCCCTGATGCGGTGAGCGTTGTTCGGATTTTGTGCGTTGTCAACCTGCAGGGAACCAGCAAGCAGCCACTCACACTAAGCATCGTCTCGCACTATATGAACAGAAGAGAGCAATCAAATTCACCAGCATCTCCGCCAAACGCTTAGTTATAAACATCGCGGCAGAGCAGAAAATGTTTAGATCGTAATTTAGTACACGTTTTCAAAACAAACGGCCACCTTCTATTCAGGCAGTGTGTATTAAAACTGAGCATGCTCTCATAACAGTGTAAGAAATTTCACCCCATACGTTATAGAGCATTTTGTATGCTATAAAAATAGATATTGTTGTAAACAGAAAAAATCGGCAAAAGGTGGAGCAAATATATTAATCAGTGTGAGACAGCACATCCACTTTTATTTAAGCTGAAGACAATCTGAGCACAGGTTTTCTTAAACGCCTATGTGCGTCGCTAGCGACCCGAGCGGAATTTTACAAGTGTGTATTGCCCATTACAAATAGTTGCTTTCATGCACTCCAAATTTGCTTGTTGTGAATTTTATAGAAAAAAATACAATTTCTCCCGAAAAAAACTTGCCTATAGGGTCGGTAGCTACACATGTTGGGTAATAGTGCAACATTTTTTTCAAAGCACATGTGATACGAGCCAGTGAGGTCAAACATTCTGCCCAAGGGCCACATGGGCCCCACGATGTGTTTCCGTGGCGCCAGCGAACTGATTAGCTGGGCAGAGTCAAATTGTTGTGACGTCACCAACGAAAATTAAACGTCAATCCTTCTCAAGACTTGGGGGAAGTCTCAAGACTTCCACCTTGGGGAGCTGATAGATTTCCCTGAAATCCATGTTTCTTGCGTCACTTAGCAACACCACACCTTGCCAGGCGATTGAGCAAGAGAGCTGTTCGAACCCTCAAAAGATACGACGAGTCACGTCCTGTCGCCACGAGGAGGATTTGGTGGGCTTAGACCCCACAAACAAAACTCCAAGACCCCAAATTGAAATATGAAACACTATAAATCAATGGAGTTTTTGCCAATTTTTGGAATGCCAGCCCCACTGCACCAACATAAAGTCTTTCTGGCGACGGTTACGGGCGAGTCTTCTAGTTTGGCTTTACAAAATTTTTGAAAGGTTTTGGTTTCGGATTTTTTGTGGGCGATGTTATAAGTGGGGCAAGTTTGGGCCTTTTGACCGAAGCCGTCGGGTCCTGGGCCCCGGCCACAAGACACAATTTCTGCCTCATGTTTTTAGTGAAAACTAGGCTCTAATCCGAGTCTTTTGAGCCTTTGATTGGCTTTCTAGCGTTTCTGGTTCAAACGTTATGGCCAAAAAGCCCTACATTTGGTAAAAAAACAGTTTTTAGTTTTTACCAAAATTTTCAGCAATTTTTAGATTTTTTTACCAAACCTGTGGGGAACCATGTTGCAAACGAACATAAAATTGTCACAGTACTTGTTTGTGCTGCACAGAGTAACCGAACACCTTGTTGCATGCTGTTCTTACCTCTATCGAGTGTTTACAGGTTTTCGTTTTTGAACTTTCATTCGTCAAACCCTTAGTGGCATTCCTGGAATTCGTTAAATATTTTTTAAGTTTTTTAAGTTCGCTTCTGAGCTTTCCTTCATCACGTTTTTAAGCGACATTCATGATATTGCAAAACACTTCCAATGTGCGGATGTCCTTCTACACGCTTGCCAGTATATACGACACGGGCGATCCATGTTAGGTAATAGTGATTGGCAAAGCACCTAGGCGTAAGAGTTAAAGTATACAATCAGGTCATGGCTGCAGATTTCGGTTTACATGATTTAGATCCTAGGTTTGCTTGTGTTTCCTATGTTTTTTTATTGTTTTCGACGAACAATAAGTAAAATCATGAACTTTGGCTCCTTTTTCTATTTATGCTCTTAAACCTGACAACAAAAACTTGGGTCGTTGTCAGCAGTTTTACTGCACAAAAGCAAACCTGGCGAACAGTTGAAACGCTGATGCGTTGATGTTCGTTTTGTATATATATTATCAATAATCCGATAGGTTTACGCTCAGTCCAGTTCTTACAAAAAGCACAGTAGTGAATATAACCAATATGTAATGTAAATCTATTTCTATAGACAGAACGATACCCAGTCAAATCAATAACCTTCAGCGTTTTCTTGACAAGATCCTTGTGGAGGTCGTTGGAAATGATATAAGCTGTTCCCGACCCTCCCCTCCGAGCAATTCCTCCCTGGCCTCCCATGGTAAACGTTTCCCCGTGGAATGTATAAAGCTCTTCACTGTCTATGAAAATCCGGCCGCCGCCACCTCCACCGCCGTAGCTGTAACCTAAATATGTAAAAGAAAGTGTCCGATCCGCCCGTTACGCACGAAATCGATTTCACGGCACTTGTTCTTTCCGACGCGTGGGCTGCTGCACGAGACCAGTCAAATCACGTTAGTTTGTATGTTACAGTTCCTATTGTCTGCCGATGACGGTCAGCATCGTCAGCCCATTTAAGCATGAGTTTAGAACATCGTTGCCACAGAGAAAGCTTCTGCGAAAGCGATGCGCGTTCTTTGAAACGAAGAAGCGCCAATTTCCCACAATTTTGATTTGGAATTGATATGACGAAAACTCACCATTTCCTCCAGCCACAGAGATATTTCCCGCGCCATCGACGTGCGGCGTCTTTATTCTGATCGTTCCACCGCTTCCTCCCCCACCGCCGTAGTTCGTGTTCGACGTAGAGGGGTCCCCGTCAGCGCTCACTTGCCCCTCGATTCGCGCACCACCAGTCGCGAATATGTTCAACATTCCTAAAGAGCTTTTGCGTGTGAACTCATAGCAAAAGATTAGACCAAAGTGATAACCGCATTGAATAACAAAGTCGAGAAAGTTTGGCACGAAACAGAAAGACGTAATTCGCAAAAGTCATTGTTTATCTGCTGACATCACTAAACTGTCAAAAATGTGAGCGAATCCCTTTTAACAATTTGCAAATCCACGATGTTCAAAGGTTTGTCAGGTAAGGAGTTGACACTTTCAAACACTTTCACATCTTTCCTACTATTCACAACAAACAAACAGTTTAGTTATCGATTCAATGGAAAAACGTCAGTCTTTCTTTTATCTGATGTTTGTTTTTGGTTAAAAGCGGCTCTAGCACAAATTTCGCCTTGACATTTGAGACAGAAGCACTTATACAGTTGAGATGGTTTGTCAAGCATGAAATCTAAGCGTGGATATAAGAGATTATAACTTTATTTTTCAGATTAAGTCCCGTAAGCACTTGAAATGCACTGAAGAATTTCAAATTAAATTACCATTGTTCATCCTCACCTCCTCCACTTCCACCTTGATTTCCTCCTCCGCTTCCGAGTTGTTTTGGATCATCGAAGGAATCATATGCAAAAGATGACTCGAGTCCGTATAGAGGAGGACTGCCTCTTCCACCGTGAGCCCCACCAGTTCCTCCTCTTAAGTTCCTAACGCTAGAGAACCCAGCTCCCGGCCCCATTGCGGGGTCATAACCTTTGCCATCGGCCGTGAGGGTTCCTGTTAAATTGAAGTCAAACAGTCAGAGGGGACAGGGGGGGCAATAACAGCAGCAGAGGCTTGCTCGTGACTCGCGTTGACATTTTCTTGTTGAGAAACTTCTGAAATCATTTTAGTCGAAATTACCGGAAACCTGACACTCAACAGCACTTTTGAATCTACTGCCACGTGTCGGCATGACCTCTAAAATTAATACGTTGCTGACGTGACGGAAAGCACATCAACACTCTGCCTTTATTGCAATATTTGTTAGTCGTTAAGGTTGGAAACATTTGTAACTCAAACCAACCAAATATCTTACATTGTATGCAGTTTTTTTAAGGTGTTTTAGGGACCCGATTTGGGTCCCTAGAATCAGAGAACATTATCATCGGGTCCCTAGAATCAGAGAATCGGGTCCCTGCAGGTCCATACCGGGTACCTAACATTTTCCTAAAAAAAAAACTGTGTATGCGTTGACAGTTCAAAAAGATAGTGGCGGGACACAGGTGGTGGACTGTGACCGTCACCTGAGATCATATCCGGTTATATTGTTTTTCTCCTGTTTGTAAAGTTTTGCGCAAAGCATCATGTATGGCAGAATGGTTAATTTCAAAACAATCATTTGCGAAACTAACAATTCCTCTTTCAAACAAAATAATTTGGATACGTACCTAATCCGATAAAGATTGACACTGATCTAATCTGATACTGCACTGCTTCAGCTGATGTTTTAAGATGGTACAGCCTTTGACTGCATTCACTTTCGATAAATAGATTCACTTCCGATTGTAGCTATCGTAAGTAACGTCAGAATAGCATTTGCTTGTAGGAGGTTAAAAGAACCAATGAGCTGAAAACTAAACTGAGTAGAAAATCACAGTACCTGGTAAAACTAACAGGTGTGACACAAACTACCTAAGTAGATTCAAGTGTGAGATACCTCCGTGATCAACAGTGATGTTCTTTGACAAGAGTTTGAAATTGTCTGTGAAAATGAAACCTCCTCTTCTGATTTCGACCAAAGTGATGGTCAGTTCGATGGCGTGGTCCAGACGGTCAGCGGACCAGGCGTTCACCTTGGAAAGAAAAACATTAAATGCTATGAAAAGAATTGCATCGGTGAGTTTCTTGCACTTCACTCTCGTGTTCTTTTACGGAAAAATCCGCGTAACACATTTTATTTTGTCTTTCTGTTTCGGAAACACCAGGTCTTTTGTAAACAGTACTTTCGCAGGTTCTACTGAAAGTGAAACGTAAAAAAAGGTTAAAAAGCTGGCCAACGTTTCAATAAACGAGAAAGTACTGTTTGCATTTTACTACGTCTTCGTTACGTTTTGAAGATGTGTACACGGAAAGTAGTAACTGCCTTATGATATGCTCAACTTTAAAAATAAACTAAAATCTGGTAAATGTATCCATTGCAATTTGGAATTGTACAGTTTATTTCAACCCTCTGTTTGCAAACAAATGTTTACAAGTTGCACATGAAGAAAATGGACCCGAGTGACAGACTCAATACCTTTTCACTTTTGCCTGGAAATCAAACCATAGAAAAAGCGTGTGAAGCCGAAAAACGAAGCACAAGTATACCTTGCCATCAGCCTTCACTGTGAGCTCATGCAGTCTAAAGGCGGATGGTACAAGACCGTACGAAGTGTAATGCGCGTCGGGATTAGCATCTTGTTCTGCCAGTTGATGAGGAGTGGAAGCTGCGTGAGACCACATTGTGACGTCACCCTGGCTTTCGACAATCAGGGTTCCAGTGTTTTTGAGGATTCCGTGGAGTTCCATCCATATCTCCCGGGCAGTGATGTGAGCAGGTAGAGTCATGTTGCCGTCTCTGCAAAAGATCTCACCGGTCGACAATCTGCTTTGCACTACGGGCTGGTTTAAGTTAAGCATTATTTCCATGGACCAGCCTGCAAAGTATGGCAGATCAATGCACCAAAATAAAACAACGAATGTCAGTTGCACGTCAATTTAATGCAAGTCTCCACAACGCTGAATCAGCGGAAGCCTTGAGTTTGTTTCTCCGCATTTAGATGGTCCAATCTTGGGGCGATGGTAGAGACAGTGCCACCCGCTGTGTGTTTTTTATTTTTACAGTCTGCTCCGTGATATTATCTTGGTTGCTGTCGCTACAGAAAATGCCGCTTCACAACAACATTTTGTTTGGTTTCGGACAAAAATTCATTCTTTCTGTGCTGACCGGTAACAAATGCCTTGCGGACCAGTCCCAGGACCGGTGGCTGTCGACCGCGATCTTGAAATATTGTGTGAGTCATCGAGAGAGTCGACATACATGAACAAAATTTTCTGGGTTTTCAAAACAAAACCGAAGACTCATTTCTGTGAACCTATTTTCTTGGACAGTAGCACACTCAGAACTGCCGCCAGAAAGTTTTCAATCGCGGGGCTTTACGTTTGTTCAGGGGGGCTTTACATAGACCTACCATACGTCCCGGTTTGACCGGTACTGTCCCAGTTTAAACGTCTGACCCGGTGTCCCGTCCCGGTTAGCAAAATGTCCCGGAATTTCATTTCGGTTAAATTTTCAAAATTAACTCCAGCCTGATGATGCATTGTTATGAAATAATTCCGCTCATTGGCCATTTGTAAAATTGGGGCTTATTGTTGCGTCATTTTTCCATTGTCTTCAATGGAACTACAGCAACTGCTGCAGTTAGAAGCCATTTTGTGTGCTTTGAGAAGGGAGGTAACTTTCAGTCAATTTTGGGTCATTTTATGCTGAAAGTAAGTTAGAACTTGACTTAATCCAGAGCAATTTGTCAGGCTAACAGCGCGGTATGGATTCCTTTCACAGACAAGCGCTAATTGAATGAGGTTAAAAAAGGTTACCTTGAATAGCGTACACTGCAAAAAACTAGTTCACAGCTAGTTGTCCCGGTTTAAGCCCAAGAAATTATGGTAAGCCTAGCTTTATATTCTGAAATTTTATAAAAACTCCACCGATTTATAGTGCTTCATAATTCAATTTGGGGGCTTGGATTTTGTTTGGGGGGGCTAAGCCCCCAAAAGCTCCCCGTGGCGACGGGACTGAGCAGACTTACTGGTAAAGCAGTAGATTCGCCGGCAAGTAACCACGATCCACAGCATTAAAGACCACA
>JGI24159J19872_10008184_pt1 | contig 13674 bp, 11 predicted proteins | sample Ectturendosymbi4_FD_19872 | JGI IMG/M metagenome (IMG submission 19872) | reverse complement strand
AGTCGGAGGTTTTTGGGTGGAGTCGGAGGTTTTTGGGTGGAGTCGGAGGTTTTTGGGTGGAGTCGGAGGTTTTTGGGTGGAGTCGGAGGTTTTTGGGAAGAGTCAGAGGTTTTTGGGTGGAGTCGGAGGTTTTTGGGAAGAGTCGGAGGTTTTTGGGTGGAGTCGGAGTCGGACATTTTACCTCCGACTCCGCAACCCTGGTAGACATGACGCTAAACGTGCGGGCACACATTGAACAGCACGTCAGAAGTGTGCAAGGCGAGAGGGTCAGGCGGGCAACTCCAGATTACCTGCAGGATTCCTGAGGTGGCCTGCTCTCTGCCCAGGAAGGTTCCATTGGCGTCGTATTTGAAAACTACGATGTTGAGAATCGATGTCTGAGGATTAAGAACTTGGAAATTTTATCAGCTTGCAAATTCAATACAGTTCTCTAGTTTAACAAGAAAACAAATCATACTGTGTCTCTTGCTGCGTTCATGGCGAATTGCATATCAACGACACGCTAACCGAGAGGTTGCAACACTGTATGTTCACACATGCAAACTATGGGCACTGATTAATGATTGCATTTCCTGGACAACAGCGCCCGTTGGCAGGAAAAAATTTGAAATACTGTAGTTTTAAAACAGACAAATAAAACCAATTTCACTCATAACTCAGTTCAACTGGGAAGTTGGGCGTAAAAGGCTTAAAAGTCGTTTAGAGAAGCATGAGTTCCGATAACTAACGAAATGGAACTAGCGACAAATACGTGTAATATCGTTTAACCACCCACGCGCGATGGCCTCAACACCAAACGGAATTAACCCAGGTGTGCAACTCTTGTTAATTGAAGTGCTTTTAGCCTCCAACATCAACCCCGGGAAACCTACTGCAAGTCAGCAACATAGAAGCTTGCTCGAAGATTAAGCATCGGCGGGTTGAAACAAGTACACATGTCCAGTATTCCCCAATAACTGGCCACAGTTTGAACTCACCCCTATGAAACTGAAAGTTGTTGGGATAGCATCTGAAGTAAGCACGTCGGACGCGACAGTTGATGGTCCGTTGATGGCAGAGACGGTCGCATAAGAGTCATAGAAGAGCCACGGTAGGTCAACAAGCCTGAAGGAACGTGCTGCTGGTTAGTATCTTATTTCCAGCATGAAATACAATTCAACTCCAAAGCAAGAACACCGCTCTCCTAGGGGCCAGCAAAGCATTGCCAGGTATAATTTTGTAGTGAGAAAAATAAAAGTCTATTTAAATTTTAAATCACACGAAGAAATCTCTATCCAACGTCAGAAGCCGATTTTAATAAACCAAGTTAAAGGTGTGACAAAATTTCCACACGAAGGCCAGTCTTTACTCAGGCAGTCTCAGACACGTACGATGACTTTCAAGGAACGCTATTCTTTGCATTAACACAAGGTTATCCCTCATTGGCCTGCATTATTCTAACAAATGTATTGTTCTAACAAATGCATTGTTCTAATAAATGTATTGTTCTAACAAATGCATTGTTCTAACAAATGTATTGTTCTAACCATGCAATGTTCACGGGGTTGACGGTTTGGCGATTCGAAGTCAGCTGGCCGTACAGGGAGCAAGCCGTCTGGCGGTTAAGTAGAATCCGATACAATTCCATCGCGCACATGTTCGCCAGTGCTTGGCAAGCCGTTATGTTTCGGACCTGCAAACGGTTCGTGTCTGACATAAGCGGCGATACTGGTCGAAAAAAGTATGACGTGAGCGTTCGTCGGTAAAACGCCCCGAGTTGTGGAAGAGATGAGCAGCGGATAATAAATCTTGTTTTGTGACGTCACAAAAACAAATTCAAAGCGCGCATTGGAAGGATTTTTGCAACGGAAAGTGGACTTAAAGCACCGAAGAACCACCAGGCCGGCTAATGGGCGTCAGAATGGGGATTTGCGGGGCATTGGCCACCCTGGATTTCGGAAATTGATTTTCCTTTAGTAACTTTTCAGTAGAAAATCGTTTTTCTGTTAGCTTCGAGTTGGCAGAAGTGAAATTTCACCACGGTTGCCCCCCTGGAAAAAATCCTTTTCGCCACCTCGTGGAAAAATCCACTATCCCCCCCTGGAAAAAACCCGCTTGTGAACCGGTCCACGAACTTAAAAATCTGAGCTAAAAAATGCTACGTTCTCATGGAAACCACTTGAATGAAAAGTTTTGTTTTTTTGGCAACAGTTTAAAGCGGTTCGCGCTGTTTATATTGAACCACGACACTGAAGACTGTTGACATGTAAAAATAACTAGGAAGATAAAACAGAACCTCTTTGCTCACCTGACATCCCTGGAAGGCTGCGACGGCCTTGTTGGCGATGAAGAGTGAGTCCTGCAGATAAAGTGCGAGGTTGAAAATAATTGCGGAACTCTGCATACGTTAAACTTTGTCAAATATTTTAACGGCCGCCCGTACCGGAGCAGGGTTCAGTGTCACGGTGGGAGTCGAGGCGAAGCACACTCCGTCAAGAGGGACGCAGTTAGAATTGCAAGTGGCGCATCCAACACACCTGAACAAACACCACAAACGTTAGCCAAACTAAAAGGGTTGAAAAACGCAGAACAACCTTCGGCTTTCTGGCCAGATCTAAGCGTGGTTCGGCAACAAGCCGGGGCTTTTGTTGGAAGCGATCGTGGGTCGAACGGATTAAAATTGTGGAATCAAACGGATTAATGTGAAGCGCAACTGCTGCGTCGGTTAAAAACACACACGATTGTCTAAAAAACTGTACTCGGCAGACCCGCGTCGAGGGCTGTTAAATTTTAGATGATTTTACTAAAGTGATGACATCATCAGCCAACATTCGTTGATCAGACTGTCGCCGTCTTGACCTGTGCCAAAAACATGGTTGCACAGAGGAACCAGCTCTAACTTCACTGGCCAGAGTTTGTCCTATGCGCAAGAAGTGTTTTCGCCGTAGACGAAATTGAGCTTAAAGTGCTTCTAACCATTATGAAACGGCAAAAAAATCCTGCTTATTGCATGCTATCTACAAGATGTTGGCCAGTGCATCAAACCAAATTGGTCAACGTCATGGTGAGGATCTGTTTACTGTTTCAAAGCGTTGTTGCGTGCTTCGATAAATTAGAATTCATGTTTGTTTCGCCTTGCAGCGATGTTCGCTTTTGTTAAACCGTTGCTGTACATGTTGGACGAAGAGTAATACGAACGTAAGTTGCAATGCTGGCGACGCTGTAATACAACCAAACCACACATTGGCTACAAACACCACTTACAACATCAACCAGTTTGTGGAAACCACAACGAAATTTGCGTAATTTAAGCGCTTTGGAATGATTGCTAAATGTCAATGTTACCATTTGAAAAGACATGAATTCGCTGAACGTTTTCAAGAAAAAATGTTTGACTTTAGTTGCATAACAAACCTTCCGAGAGCTGCAGATGGTTCGGTGTTTGAAGAACAGGTTTGGCAGCTGGGATTCTCCAGCAAACCACCGGTGCTGTTTCGCTCCAGGAAGTAATCCTGTCCTGCCTGGCAAGTGCAAATTCCATTTGCTTCAATCGCTGGATCAGGGCATGAAGTTACATTCAGGCATTCCGTACCGTCAGTTGTCGTCAGTCGACTCTACACAGGATGGCACCAAGTCACTCGCCGCTCGGGCAGACATCGTCTTTCTAAGGCCTTGTGCTGGTACACTTTAGGCATGACAGGCAAGGCCTTTAAGACCTGCGCTGGTGGTGAATGGCTCTCGTCTCGATGAGCCTGGACTTGCTTTTACGTTAACCAACGTTGAAAACAGTTCAATTACAAAGGTGCTCTCGTCACAAAACGTATTCTTCAGATAATATCCATAGAATTTACGGTTTCACCGCCATCTGCTCAATGTTCAGTGTAATGGAACAATTAAGATCAAAACCAGAAACAAGAATACGCCAAGACAGGAAATAAGAACGCAGAAAAACACAAATTGACATGAGAACTTTCGGGCGGTTAAGAGACAGCTTTTTTCACGGCTCAGTAAAATTTGATGACTGAAGAATAAGATGGTAAACCACGTGCGTACGGGACAGCACGAAAAACTGAAAAAGGGGACGCTTGGTTCTTGTTGAAGTCGCTTTCAACTGATATGCACTCTGTTGCGAGGCGAGACTGAATGCGCTTTTCACAATTCACCATATTCTCAACAAGCAGCAGATACGCCGATGGCAGTTCCTGATAGCATACAAGTTACAGAAGCATGACCAGAAGATATTGCACACAATTGCTCCTTTTGGAGTATGTTGCAACGAACCCTGTTAATATGATGCTTTTGATTCAATAAATTTTCTTAGACGATGGTAGTCTTTGAAACGACCAGCATGATTTAACGAAAATATATTGTGCTTTGAGCGATGTTGTTTCTCGTGCGGCTTTGCAAGACGTCTTGGTGTTGCGCTGTTCCGACATGCAGCTGCAGCAAAGTTCGGCAACATCCCAATCAGCGCCGACTATTCAAATACGAAAAACTGCAAATTTGTTTGCCAAGCGCAGGTTCCTCATAGCGGTAATGGGACGCCAACGCAAAAGTTCCATATACGGTGGAGAAGGAATGTCTTTGGTTCTCGATTAAATTTTCGCTATTAAACTCACTTACCGGGCACAGCAGGCAATCAAAGGGCCGTGTGGTGGAAGGTGTGACGCGCCGGTATCCTGAGGCGCATGTGCACGACAGAACTGAAAAAACACACTTGTTAGTGCTACGCTAAAGCACAAGCCCATGTTACCTATCAGGGAAAGGCGCTGCACAAGCCATAGCAGCACGCTAGAAGAATCAAACTTACTATCCGCTCTTTGTACTTGCGAGGCCGGGTCTGGGGAATTTCCGACGACGCAAGGGCTGCAATCTTGATTGGCAGTATTAAAGAACTGTTGAATATTGGTGCATGACGACGGCAGCCTTGATGGATACTGCAACTGGCCTTGGACGGACAGAAACAGAAGGCAGAAGAGAACTCGGGTAATACACAGACAGGTCATGATAATGCAGTAACCTTCTTATATGTACAACACATCCCAGCATTGAGCAGAACCAGGCTTACCACAGGACTACCTGAAAGCACAGCATGTAATTCATTTCCTTTTGATCAATTCAGTCCAGTGACATCAGCCAATCAACTCAATGTACTGACCGGAGTTGCAGAAGTGAAAGTAACAGTCTGCAACACTGCATCGATTTAAACATAATTGTGCAGTGATTTTAATTACCAGGTTTGACCTGCTTTATCATTGCACATATGATATTATACTTGGTTCTAAATGCACTCTGTACAACAAATGCCCCCTAGGACCGCTGCTACCCAAGACAACTCGACCCAGATAACAGTCAGTTAGGATCAGGGTTTTTTTCAAGGTTTGATCTTGATGACTGTTAAGACATTTTGAGAAACAGCAATTATTTCATCTGAATACTGAGATGGTCACAAAGCGAGGTTTAAGTGTACTTTAGTGGTAATACACCAAGACTCTACTGTATTTTGAAACCATTGGAAAAATTTAAGAGACTTTTTGGTCTCTCAAATCGCTTTAGAAATTACACTGCTTAGGATAATTTTTGTAAAGCCACAGCAGTGACACACACCAAGCGAATCGATCGCAATTTATTTTCGTTGTGGGCCATCTTTGCTTGGCCCTGGGCGCCGTCCCAATGGGCCATTTTTTGGACACAAAGTTTAGTTTAAAACTAGGTCAAAATCAGCGTCTATGGAGTCTTTGATTGACTTTCTAGCATATCAGGAGCGAAAATTATGGCTCATAGACCAAAATTTTGCTCCCTCAAAAGTCACTCTTGGGGGCATTTCACCGCAGCCAATAACTCGCCGTCAGATTGAGCTAGAGACCTGTTCAAACCCTCTAAAGACTCGTGAAGGTATGTAGTTTGCAAAAAAAAAACCTTTCAGTTTAGGATGTCTGGGTTTTTTTTAATGCTTATATAATGATAGGATGTTTATGTTATTTTTGCTGACGTAAGAATTTTTGCCCGACCTCCCTTTAAGACCCGCAGGAGCCATTTAAATGACCTACAATTTTTTTTAGTTTAGCTGTTTTTTGGTTACTATTCGGGACTTTGAAGGGTCCGAACAGGTTTTTAGCGTTCCTGGTTCCAAGATTAGGGTCAAAAAACTTTAAAATTAATTTGGAAAATCCCCCAAAAGTATTGAGAAAAGCCCCTTACCAATCAGCTGTTTTTTGGCCTAACTTTAGAAACAGAAACGCTAGAAACTCAATCAAGGGCTCTAAAAACGCGTATTCTGCCCTAGAATCCAAAAATACTGCCAGCCAAAATATTGGCGCGTGGGATCGGATGATGACGTCATAATTAACCAAAAAACATGCCCCTGTCATGATCCCATTGGCCCAAAACCCCCCAACCAAATTTAAAAATTCTTTTTTAATTCTAAACTACACAACGCCACTAGTCATTACGGGGTTTGAACAGCTCTCTGGCTCAATCTGCTGCTGAGTTATAGCTGGCCAAAGTTTGCCCCGAAAGGGCAAATTATGCCTTTTCTGAATAGTTTTGAATTAGGCCAAAAACTGAGTTTTGACCCATAATTTTGGCTACATCAATCCAGGGCTGTATAGATGCAGATTTTGACCTAGTTTTCAACAAAACTTTGAGCCAAAAGAGTGGGTGAATGGATTGGGGCCCAGGGCCGGCCAAATGTGGCCAAAATTTCCAAAACATGCCTTCTTTGTGACGTCACCTCCAGAAATCCACCCACCAAAAACGAAAAACGTTTTTTTTCGATTTTGACTACAAGACTTGCTGAATCCGTGGATGATTTGGATAGCTCTCTAGCTCAATCACCTGGCGAGTTATTGGATTGCAAAGCTCTGCACGAATTGGGGCTTTCGCGGGACTGAAAAGGTTAAGTAGCAAAAATAACATCCCACAATGCAACCAAAAAGACAAATTTTAAGAAAGTAAAAAGTGATAGCATATCATATGTAGGCTAACTGGCACTTGCTGTCTGACTACAAAAACTCTTCAATTAGGGTCAGACACTTCCTGAAGACAAGAGTGAATACAAAACATGGCCACACCTACACTAACTCAGATACTGAGTGGAAAAGTGGTTTACCTTTTATATTTTTGTCATCACATTGCTTTGATTAGAAATTATCTCTCCCACTTTTCAACTGTCACGTATTTCGTGCCTTGGACTGCAAATTTTAGAAATGCTACATTCGTCCTCAAGCGTATGATAAATTATATGTGTTTCCAAGATAATGACACAAAAAATGTTAAAAAATTCTGAAGCGCACGCTTGTGATAGAATCCAATTGGGAAGCCAAAGAACAACTGATGAAAATTTAGTTTAACCATCAATTTTTTCAAAGACACTCAAACTCAAACAATGCTTTTTGTTTGATTTCTCTTCATGAGAAGAGCTATAACGTTAGAATAGATGATAAAGTCACTTTTCATATAACACTTAGTAAGTTGAACTTTTAGTAATATTATTGACAAGACAAGGAACCAACCCAAAAACATTGAAATTTTATCCATACAAAAACAACTTCTGTATGACTAGCATAATTAGCATGTATTGAGAACATCTTAACATCAAAACATAGCCAATAGGCTACACAAGCTTTAAAATTAAAACAAAGTGCTATTGAGCATACATCACTGACCTGCCATGAACATCTTTCAAGCTTTCTCATTTCATACTACTTTATTTGCTGATGATATTAACCTTTGTACGTCCAACTCTTGTTTCAATGTTCTTCAGGCAACTGCTAACCTTGAACTATGTAAAACTGACCACTGGCTGAGAGCCAACACACTTCCTCTTAATAAAATTACACTCCCCTTTTTTGTTTTTCTTCTTTTTACCTCAAAATTTTTATTTTTAATGCTTTGTTTAACATTTTTTAACCACATCAAACTTCCTCAATAAAACTAGATCTACTCCTTCATGTACATAGGCATGCTCTCTTCATCTTTATTTTTTCTTCACCATGTTCTGTGTTTGTTTTTCTAACTTTGCTTATTTTATTTCCAATGCTGTCAAAACGTCACAAACGGGGTTGGTTGACTGAATGACACCATGATGGTCTTTTACTAATCCTGTGACACACTGACGCTAATTGTTCACATTGATCTTCTCAGTTATTTTGCTATTGTTTTTATTTATTCTAATTTCCACTGACAATTGGTTACATATTTTTATGATGACTTTTTGTATTCTTTCTGTTTGTTAGCTAAGTCATAGGAAACAATCAACCAGTCACTTAACAAATCAATCAAACAACTGGTTCTCAACCTTCTCATACATCAGACCTATTTTCTGATCAAAAAGGTTTTTGAAAACTCCAACCACAGAGCGAAATGAACATTGAGTTTCCGCTATGACAACCTTCTAAAAACTCCAGATTGGCATCATAACCACATGACAATTCCTAGACCAACTTGGAATCATCTAGTACAGGGGTGTGCAAATAGCAGCCCACGGGCCAAATGTGGCCCACCACAGCATTTTCAGTGGCCCGTGCAAGCATTCACGAAAATCTTCAAATCTAAAATATCCTCCAACTCAACACAGCAAACGTTGGTGCTGAGGCTAACTTGAACCGAAATTTGTTTCTGTTTCCAAAAGTTGTGGCCCTCCACTGATCACGGCCTTCTCAAAGTGGCCCCAAGCCAAAATTAACTCCCCATCCCTGATCTAGTACATCTAAGGAAAAATACAATTAAGAGGCAATATTTTTAGCAATGGCACATCAGTAGTTCCTACAATCACCTGGTTGAACTGCATAAGGTACAGTCATTCAAATACTCTATGAATCAGCAGACTCATCAGAATTTTTTGCAGACTAAAACTGAAATTAGCCAGCCTACTTGAGGCTGAGCTTATCTCATCAAAAATGAACTTTTGCAAATGAATTTCAATTGTGTTGCATAAATCAGCAGTTAAGTTTAATATCAATCAATCAATCTACATATTTCTTGTGGTACCAAAGTTGATTTTAGCTAGCTTCTGTTAACTGGAGTCAAAGGTCAAGTTTAGCTCTAAGTTGGAAAAATAGAAGGCTTGGTGTATTTTAATTGAATTTTCCATTAGTTTCATTCACACGTAATATGGTCCAAAAATTTTTTAAATATTGTCAAAAATCTAGTTCCAAGATGTTATTTTCAGTTTTCAGTTAGTTTCCAATATTATTTATAATCGTGACAAGGCTATTAAATAGGTCACACAGACATGATCCATTATTTTTCAGAACTTCTAAGATAAATTGGCTCGCCCTTTTTTGGCCATAAATTGCCAGCTGCTAGAGCTAGAGAGCTGTTCAAACCCCCTACGGATTCAGCAAGTCTTCTAGTTGACATCGAAAAAAAAATTTGTTTTTGGTTTGGCGTTTGCTGGGGGAAACGTCACAAATGGGGAGTTTTTGCATTTTTTTGGCCACCTTCACCTGGCCCTGGGCCCCAATCCATTGACCCATTCTTTTGGCTCATGTTTTTTTTGGAAACTAGGCAAAAATCCGCGTCTTTAGAGCCCTTGAATGGCTTTCCAGCATATCTGAAGCCAAAATTATGGATAAAAAAACAAAAATTGGTGAAAATTTATGCACCCACAAACCCCAATTTAGGTTGGAACACACCCCTTCTCTATATGGACAGCACTCGCCAGCGGATCGAGCTAGAGAGCTGTTCAAATCCGCTTTGAATCAGGAAGGACTTGTAGTTTAGAATGAAAAAAACAATTTTCACCGTGCGATTTCAACCTTTCTGGCCATGTTTACAGAACCACAGGATGTTTTGACAGGTTTTAACAGGTCTGTCAAAACAATCCATGACGTCAACATCCCGTGGGAGTTCAAAAATCAAGCCGAATCACTGGCGCGAAACCGCGCGAGATTTAAATGCTTTCTAGGCTATAGTACAAGCTGTTACAGGGTTTGATGGACATTCTAGCATTTCTAGTTGATAAGTTATGGCAAAAATGATAGAATATTAATTGGGGAAATCCCCACTAATCCCTGCTAATCCCCTGGGAGTTTCCTGTCATATTTGAAATATTTTTGGCATAACTTTTGAACCAGAAACGCTAGAAACTCAATCAAGGGCTTTAAAAATGCGTATTCTCGCTTAGAAACCAAAAATATTGCTAGCCAAAATATTGGTGCGTTGGATCGGATGATGACGTCATAAAATAAACCAAAAAATATGCCCCTGTCATGATCCCAGAGGCCCAAAACCCCCCACCCAAATTAAAATAATTTTTTTTATTCTAAACTACACGACGCCACTAGTCATTACAGGGTTTGAACTGCTCTCTTGCTCAATCTGCTGCCAAGTTATAGCTGGCCAAAGTTTTCCCTGAAAGGGAAAAATATGCCTTTTTTGAAACTTTTTGGATTTTGCCAAAAACTGGGTTTTTAACCCATAATTTTGGCTACAGATACACTAGCAAGTCAATCAAGGGCTCTATAGACGCAGATTTTGGCCTAGTTTTCACGAAAACTTTGATTCAAAAGAATGGGTCAATGGGATAAGGCCCAGGGCCAGGTAAAGGTGGCCAAAAATTTGAAAACATGCCCTCATTGTGACGTCACCTCCAGTAAACGCCAAACCGAAAACGAAAAACGTTTTTTTTTATCTCAACTAGAAGACTTGCTGAATCCGTAGAGGGTTTGAACAGCTCTCTAACTCTAGTGGCTGGCGATTTTTGGCCAAAAAAAGGCCGGCCAATCGCGGTCGTTAAAGAGTTATTAGGATATTGGTGTTCAGGTTTTTGGGTTATGGCTGTAGGATCAAGATTTTAGGGTTTAAAATTCTGGCTATCAAATCCTTTCACATGTTGTGTTACGCAAAGTTACACAGGCTATTCAATATCATTACATCACTTCAACTAGAGTGATGTAGCTGCCAATTGTCATGTTTTTTTTAGTTGAATTAAAACTGGTCCCATGAAAAGTATAACAACTATTATTAAAACGAAAAGTGCCATGGTGAGAGCTTAACCGATAACCATTCACACACTTCGCATAGACACGTCTGCTAGACTAGTACCATGATGATGCCGCTAAAGCAGGGGTTGGCAACCTTTCCCTAGTTGCGGGGCCAAGAACAAACTGCAAAGTATGGCGGGCCGTACTAATTTTCTACCAACAATTCCGTTCCCTTACTATTTATGATATTGATAAACTTGAGAATTTATGGAATTCAGATTAACAGCTGACTTTCGCAGTTCATACCGGAAGCCCAAAATACGACATACAGCAAGCATTTATAACACAGTGTGGTTTCTCATAGGTAGCTCCTGATTAGTATGTAATACATTATACATGAAGTTGCAAGAAGGACAGATTCATAAAATAGAACACTACTGGGCAGGCCATACAGTTAGTATATTTGTAAAGGGCTGCAGGCACAATGAATTTTCTTGGCGGGCCACTAGAAAAACATAGACTTTTGATTATAGCACAGTTGACAGTGCTCTTCAACCTTTTTGTTATCATGGAACCCCTGATATACTTTCGCGTTTGTCATGGAACCCCCATTATTAACAAAAATTAAAAACACACAAATTATTGCAAGAAAATCAAAATATTTCAGTATTAGACACTTCAACAAATAAACAGTGATTACAGAAGTTAAAATGCAGGAAATTCAATGACTTCAAAGTTGTTCTTGCATTTCTGGAATCTATCTGCTACATTCCAATTATAGTCATCCGTAAAAAAGAACTCGTATCTCAAATATGTGTGGTCCCATTTTCTAACTTTAGCAAGTGAATTACAATTGGTCTCCTTCAGAGGCAGTGCCTTTTACATTTGAACTATATTGCTCAAAACTACTGTCCGCACCTTCGCTATTGTTATTATATCACTTTACATAAGAAAATATGCTAATTTTCTTTATCTGGCTTGACTAAATAGTAAAAAGTTGGGTTTCACACTGTCTTGACTTTATTCCTACAAAGGTTGAACAGCAGCTCTAGTCTGTGACTCAATCTACTCTCTACTTGACTCAGGCTGAATCTGCTTTCTACTCAGTATACTGTGAACTGTACATCTGCAACATCCTACAACTGTGATGCAACAATAACATTCTTCTTAATTGCATGATAATGAACAACAAGTGATGCAACAACTGTCAATAGTTTCTTCTTGTTCCGCTATCTGCACTCAGCCTTCTATATAACTACTGTAGCTGGCCTACTGTACTTGGAATCTGAATGCAGCACAGTCATCTGAAAGACTTCATAATAAATGACGCATCAACATAACCTAATGAAGCAAGAAATCATTTCACCTAAAAAACAAGCAAAAGTTGAACGGAACCCGTAAAACTCATGGAACCCCACCTCTTTCTGCAGAATCCCTGTTGAAGTTGAAACTTGAAGAGCACTGTTATAGCATACACCATGACTGATGCACTGTCATTACGGAACTCATGGATTATTCAAATGTGCAAATGACGCAAAATCTATCTCCCCGTCCTAGTAAAATGCTTTGCAAGCAGATTCAACTGTTCTTGCTTTACCTCTGTGGTACTCTGAAACTCGAATATTCAAATTCATGAGTGCAGTCAAGAATCCTTGCTGAATTATAAAGGCACAGCATTGCAGAACATTTTTTTCACTTTGCAATTGTATGAGGGCCACTTAACAAAATCAAATAATATTCAATCTATAAAATAATATCCTAATGCTTTTATAATAATTCAATTAACCAATTAAGATCGGTGGTGGATGAAATGTAACACTGCAATTTATTTACAGCAATTCTTCGATCAATATGGTAATCGTGTGCAAGCATACAGTTTCAGATCTGGTGCATTTGTAAAAGGCTCACAGCAATTAATGTTGAGCTATATTTCTTCCCTAAAGTTTCGATATTTATTTGATACTATTATTTAAACAAAGGCAAACGAATATAGCCTAATATTCACTAGTACACCAGTTTCTCTACTGTAGTACAGTAGTAGTAATTGTATCGTTATTAACCTACGAAAATATTTCCTTCATTTTCACTTTTTGTGGAGCAGATTTCATTTTTGGCTTGCCAGAATACCCCCTGTGCTATGTTATTACCAAACTGGTCTCATAAAATCTACTCGTAAGTCGTAATAATGTAGTGTGTACCATTTTATCCACGAAATTAGTGTTGCCACTCTGTTATGAACAAAAACCCCAGAATTTACCTTGAAAAAACCCTAGAAAATCATTAAAAAAACAGAAATTCAAAACGTTCAAAAAAGTCAAAACCGAACTTGAAATAAACGCTACCGGTACTTGCACATAAAAATGAAAGTATTATTTGCATCATATTTTTAACAAGTTCAAGACTATTTTTGAACATACTGACAATTTTTGAATTTACAAGTAGGCTAGCAGCAAATCAAATGTATGAAGTACCATAAAAAAGGTTAGTTATATCATTTCTGAAAAAACGTTTAAATATTTTCCTTTACTTTCACAAAAAAAAATAAAATAAAATAAAAAAAAATGCACAAACTGAAACAGTAGCGTAGGCCTACATGATACATTCAAGGTCTTACAGTTATCTTTTCACCCTAACCATTGCATTCATTGCAACATTTGACTACTACTAGTAATTTAACATTCAGAATTGTACATTCATATAACAATGCGCCTGTAAAACAATGAACAGACTGAGATTCTCAACCGCAGCATCTTGAAAACAAAAAAAA
>JGI24159J19872_10008183_pt1 | contig 13677 bp, 13 predicted proteins | sample Ectturendosymbi4_FD_19872 | JGI IMG/M metagenome (IMG submission 19872) | reverse complement strand
CGCCACTTACGCTCACCCCCACTAATAACCAAGAGGTGAAACACCCCGCACCCACATTGTACAAACGCCGTTCACCCTGAAATAAGTTGCTGTTGGCGTGGTGCCTTTCGCGATGCGCACTACGCGAGATTCGAACCTTCGGCTTAAACCTTGACGCGCATTCGTCCTCAAAGAACGCCTTGTGTGAAGCAGGTTCATAAATTCCTCACTGCCGAACTTTGCTTTGGTTGTTGTTCAACATCCCGTGGTCGTTGACCTTCGTGTCCCGAAACCGTAAAGCGAAGCGCTTTTTATCGCCCGTTGTTGGTTCAGTGTTTCGGCCACTGAGGATAAATCAAACTTGTGCAAACACGAGCCGGGCGGCGGAGGATTTATCCTTTCTTGACGGGAAATAAGTGCCCGGAAACGCGAGCGCCGTTTGGGTGTACGACCTCGATTTGAGGCAGTGGCTTTCTTACCAACGCCGGAGGCTTTTTACGCAGCTTTCAAAGGCTGAGTATACACGAAAAAGCTGGGTCTTCCGAAAAGTGAGCGTGCAAATGTTATGACCACGCAAGGGTCGGCACAAAGTCATGCCTGGCCTCTTTCCAGACGGCAGCAGGCCAATTTCCTGCCTGGCGTTATGCGGGAATTTATATCGTCTGGGCGAGTATACTTGTTATGGCCTCAGCGATATTCTCAGAACTTTCGCCGCAGCAGCGTGACTTCGGACACGCGCGCTTGCTCTTTGGCAACACCGAGCCTGTTTCTCGGTTTGAGGTAGCAGCAATGTCAATCACAATCCTCGTTGACGTTAAGCAAGCGCGACACTTGACGATTTGGCCGACTGCTTCATGGCTGTCTGCGTCGGATTTCGTCTGTAACGCTCCTTTGAAGTGGCGCGCGCATCGCTTGCGAGTGCGCCGTTGGTGGTTTCGATTCAGTTCCCAGGACGTTTTTCGCTAATCCTTCGAAAAATTCGCACCTGTGTTGAGGTTGTGTTGGCAAGCTAGCCGGCGTGAGCAAGCGCTCCCCAGCTTGCACAGTCGAAGTTGTGCGCGGCCGCGAGGTTTTCTCGGAACCCAGGGCGTTTCGTGTTAATTTCACCTCCTTCGGTTCAATTAAGCCTCGCGAAGGTTATCGTGTTTCGGTGTCGAATTCTCGTCGCCAGCCTCTTCTGCGTAGCAGCGTCTGGCGTTTTGAGCTTGATTTTCTGTCACAGGCGCCTCGCGATGATTTTCTTGTGTTCCAGCGTTTTTCAAGCTGTTAGTGGTCAATCAGTTGGTGGTCAATCGCGCGCTTACTCCTGTTAACTTTCTCGTTCCGCTTAACCAGCCAATGCTCTGGTTTCCCTCCTCTCACTTCACTTACACGACACCAGTTCCCTTTTAACGGCTTCTCTCGGTAAAAATGGAAGCATTGCTTTGTCTCGGCCCACGTTGTCAGAGCTGCGACTGCAATTAAACGCTGCTGTGCGTTAACCAGGTAACAACAAAATTCCTCGCGCGCTTCCACTGATTTTCACGTCCAGTATAATCGATTGTGCAGAAAGCTGACCGGTGATATGGGGGCAAAAGTGGCAGCGGCACTATCTTCGCGGTGCAACGAAAGCGACATGTGTAATGAACCATATCGTGGGACTGTGACCGCATTGACGTCAAACTGGCCGCAAATTGCTGAGTTGAAGTTGTGGCTCGGGGAAGTTAAATATGGTTATGATTAAATGTAAGAGCGTTCTTTACTGTAGTTCGATTGCATGAAGCTGCGAAACACGACATTGCTGTAAAATTTTGCAAATGAACTGCGTGCAATCATATTTCCCGTTTGCTGCATTCCTGTGCTTGATAAAAGTTTGTCCCAAACCTTGCGATGCTAAATTCGTTGTTCGCCGTGCTTGGTCTTTTCTTGTTTGGCTGACTGATCTCGTGCGGTCTTATTAATGCGATTGTGTCGTTAAAAATAGCATTTAGTTTGGCTCCAAACAAAGCCTTATAAAGCAAGCCGAGAAACACTTGACTATATGCGAACATACAGAACTTGCGTTAATAGAACCATTTGCATATTGAACCCTGTGTTGCAATGGAGTTATTGATCAACTCAACACTCGAACAGGCGGGCTCATACGGGTTTTTCTTTTTTTACAACGAAATCGAGCCCGCACGCCATTACAGTCAACACACGGTTCCGCGTATTGTGTTTCAGGGTTTCGCGTAAACCCCCGCATCGCGTTCTTCCACCAATACTTGTTGCTACTCTCTTTCACGTATATTTAGCAAAACCCTCGCGAGAAGCTTATTAAAGGTCGCGCTGCTTCGTATAGCACGCGAATCGCCGGTAATTGCGTATTTCACGAGATATTGGTGTCCGCGGGCCTTTCGCAGGCAGCTTGTATTAAAGGGTTCCCATCGACGTGTAGAGTCCGCGCTTACGACGAAGTGTTTTTTTCACACGGGTTTTGTGGTTTGCGATTTTCAAAATGCCGAAGTACGTCGGGTTCGTCGCGGGCGTGGCATTGCCATTCGGTAATGAGCGGCAAGTTCTGCTGTCGCGATCACGTTAAATCTAGCGGTTCACCACCCCTTGCTCCATTTTCGTACGTCTGTGTGGCTTAGCAGAGATGCCTTATCTTCGCGTCGGCAGTGCAAGGGCCTTGCCGTCAGCGAAGCTCGACATTTGGTGACAAGGTGCTAAACCATTGCGCAAGTATGCCCAGAAAGGGCCGGTGCTCGGCAATACGTGACATTTTGCCCGCTGGTGCAAGGTCGCCTGCTGTGCTTAGGTGTTTGCGGTCAAGAAAGGATGTTTTATGCCGGCTCGAGGTGTATCTTTGGTATCTTTACAGGCAGTTTCAGCCTGTTTTATCTTTTAATGATCCCTACGTTTTTTCATAACCGTAACTCGCTGCAGACTTAATTGCATTGCTTTAGCAGTCGTGACAGTTTTACAACTTTTCGCGGTTATTTGGCGCTGGCACGATCATCGCAACAAGAGCTTTATAGCCCGTCAACATCGGAACAACTGCCATGAACTTTGCTGCTAGCAGCTGATTGACGTGATCAGCGTTTATCACGAACCCCATCAAGGGTTAATGTCAACCTGCCAGTGATTCCAATCAAACCGATGCAGACTCTCTCGCGTGCAGCGAACTGTGCAAAGCAACGCAACAAAGCTGCTGCGAGTTTTATTGCAAGGCTTGTCAGCCAAAGTTTCCCACCAAAGGTTTTCGGGGTAGTGTGTACACTGTCATTACCGTGCAGGCCTTTGGTTGCTGGGAAGCTTTGTCTGGAGCGAGAAAATGCTGCAAATTGCAATTGCTCGCTGAACAGCAAATTTCCTGCCTGGTTCCCTGCACCGATCCAGCTAGTCCGTTGCCTTCAGCAACGAACACCCGCTCTTTCAAATGCATGCTTATGTGTGCGCTTTAAAATGCCGCGCGCAGTAGTGAGTCACTCTGGAGTTGCCGTGATCACTCTGTACTACCACTACCAGCGTCGTCTTCCTTTCAGGGAAGCCGCTCTTTCAGTCGCCCGGATCGTCCGAGCATATCGACCTGATTCTGTCGTCGGTTTCCGTCACGCTGCAAACCTGGCGAAGCGTGACCGACGCGGCATGCGACAACGAGGATTGCTGCCGATTCCACCGATCGTTTGGCGACCGAGAAAACTACGGTCAGCCGCCTGTGCCCCTGTCGTCGCTTCTGCCTGAAGCTTCCGCCAAAGGTGAGCTCGCGCGATGACCGTTAGTTGTGCGTATCACAAGACTGGTGGTGCTAGTGGCCGCACGGTCATAACCCTTATTGCTCAGCAGCGTCGCCTTATTTTACGCTTTGATTTCGTCCGCGATGATAGATCGCCGTCGGGCTTTTTCTTCCCCAAGTCGCTGGTCTGTTAATAAAACACCAAATAGCACCGCTCACCTTTCCGCGAAAGAGCATCGCGCAGACACTCCTTTTCATTATTGATAAGCGAACGACGGTTTAATTAGATCAGGAGCGTCGTGTGCGAAGACTTGGTCCCTCACGGCGCATAAAAAGAGAGAAGGCGACGCTACGCATCTTGAAAGCCCTGACCGTTTCCTTGCCAAGCTTGACCAGCGGTCCGAGCAAGTCAAATGTTAATTTTTTGGAGGGAAGGTCGACAATCTCAGGCTTTCTTGAACGCGACGCGTTTGAATTCTGGCCGGACCAGTCGCCTTGCTCAGTTTCGCTTCAGTTGCTGTCCAAGGCGCGGATTTCCTTGTAGCCTTGTTCCCCGCATAATAAGAGTTATTGTCGAAATAGTTTCTGCTGCTGCTGCGGGGGGCGAGGCTGCGCAAGTGGCGCATAAAAAAAACCGCCGCATGCCTCAATTATAAAACCCTCGTTTGTGCGCCTGTGCGGGACAGATGATGATCGCGGCTGACTTCACTCGCTGTGGAATTCGCTTGTGACGTAGCCTTTCGCCGTTAGTTCTTAACCTACTCTCAAGCGACCTTCACGTTCGCTTGCTGAATATGTTGTTCAATATGGAAACAGTTTTTTTTTTGGCTAAATTCGTGGTTAAACTCACTTAATAAGCGAGCGTGTATACCGCGTCCGATACCGAACCGATGTTTTGAACACAGTTCTGTTCCAACATCGTCGATATTTAGCGTCGTTTCACGATCACCTCTGTTGCGTTCCGAATCATCGACGACGTTGCCTTCCCCAAGTGCTTCTGCTTTGTTTCACTTTTCAGCCTCCGGCCTCGCTCGCGGTTTGGTGGTGACTCACCCCTAAGCGCAGACAAAACTGTTCGAGGTCGTTCGTCGTTAAGTGCTCTCGGCCAGATGTTCGTCTCTCATTCACGGCGTTCTATTTTAACCAAGCTACAGCGTTGCCGTTAACGATTGAGTGCTTGCTGCGCTACGAACCCTTTGACTTTGATGCTGTTTACAAACGGCTAAATACTGTCCCTGGCTTGTGTTTGACCGTATTTCTTTCGCTGTGTTATAAGGTTTTGTATCGCTTTGTAGCTGTCACAGCGAGTACCAGCGCAAAGCGTCTTGCAGAGCGAATGTCAGCTGTTAGTTTAGTGTCTCCGAATTTTCTGACGGCACTTGTTGCTTGGCGGTTATGGGAAGCGTTCCAAATCCAACGTCTGCAAGTGATGGGCGCGAATTAAACGGCAGCTGTCCACCACGAGGTCTTAAAAAAGCCAATCAAGTACAGAAACTGCATTTTGGCCACGGTGTCCCTACAGCCCATGTGTTTACTTCGAAAATAGTTTCAGTGTCACCGTACATGGTGGCCCTAAGCAGGCTTTGTTATTTAAGATCTATAACAGGTTCTGCCGTCGTGGAAAATCGGCTTGAAGTTCTTGGCGGCGGTGACTGATTACCACCGAAGTTAATCGCATGAACGCCGCGCCTCCTAGGCACCACTGGCCGCCTTAATATTTACGGATGTTTTCGCGATTTTCGGCCACACGAAAACCTACACCTTGCTTTTCCGGTAACGATACGGCCACGATCTTTGAACAAAGCTTGGCCGTGCGTCAAAGGAAATGCGATTATGACGTAAAATACTTTTCGTTGCGTATAAATCGGTCACTAAGCGATGCGAAATCGCGAGGTTTTTGTTGTTGTGCGAGAACATAAGGCAAAGAACACGTTTTTTTGTCATTGTAACTTCGGTTCAAACCGGCACTTTCAAGCAATTAGTCAATTGCCAATTGACGTCGTCAGCGCTGCGGTTTTGGCGCTGAGAAATGTCACGGTCGGATGAAAAAGCGGTCAAGACGTGAAATTCGGCCAACACATCGAGAGCGATGACTCACACCGTTCGCGACAGTAATTGGCGCTGCGTTGGCCTTGAAACGGCCTCCTCCGGGTCGGACGCCGGCACCCGATTGGTCATCGGTGAGCTTTCTCGCACTGCAATAAGCCGCTGTGTAATTGAGAGCTTGGCGGCGCCGCGGGCAATTCTCAAGCTGCGAACGAAAATGAGCGCGAAATGTGGTTGTGTGTAAAGAACGGTGCTGTGCTGCGAAAATTCGCCTTTGGTGGACACAGCGGCCGAATTAGCCGTTTTTTCGTAAGATGGGGGTTCTTAATGCACTGCGGGTAAACTTAACGAAACAAAACAAGGACATTCGTTCCGCACAGAAAAGCTTCAGTGCTTGAGTTTCGGGTAAAAGGCAAAAGAACGCAGCTCGTGACCCGTTTACAGTGCCCTGGTTGTAATCTAACGCTGTCCGCATCTCTTTGCAGCCCTCAACCTGCTTCGGCAGCTGCTAACCTTTGACCCCATGGACAGGGTCACAGCGGTCGACGCGCTGATGCACCCCTACTTGGCGCCGTTCGGCAATCCGGCCGACGAACAGGTCTGCGCGGAACCGTTTCACATCGAAGACGAACTGGACGATTTCAACATTTGTCACTATCAGGTGAGAATATATCTCTCGTTTCTTTTCCTGTCTTGGATCGATTCAACTACGTCACCGTTGCGGGGACTATAGTTTCGCGGATATACGTCGGGGGCGACAGTCGTGGAAAGACTTTTTTGTGCAGACTCGGTAAAGCGCGCTATTCTTCTATTTCGGTTTTCCTGTCGTTGAAAGGGTCACCGTGTCGCGGCTGCTTCAAACGCCCCGCGTGCTGCTTTGGCTTCAGGTCAAGCGCTGGGCTTAAAAATAAGCGTTTATGTTGATCAGCCACCGGGCTCGTTGTTTCGGTTAATCTCCGACCGAAAATAAGCTGCGAATTTCCCCGAAGTTCCAAAAGCTGCGACCGAACTCGCCGTGCCACCCGTCGCCAGTGGCCGTGGGTTTCTGTGTTGACAGTGATCGCTGCCGCTGTTTCATAAGCTGGCTGGTTTGTTTTGTCACAAAGCAAACTTTGCTCATCGCGATCAGCGCAAGGACGTACAGTGCGCGCGACGAAACCCTTATCAGGCGCACGCCATGCCTGCGACATATGCCACCCTGATTGACAGCGTATCGACGTCAGCTAACAAGCTCAAGGCCACCGTGGCATTTCCTACATGCGCGATGTGGTGAACACTCNCGGGACAATTGTTATGCAAGCGCAGTATCCCCGGGGATGAGCGTGTTGAAATTGACCTACTTAACACGCTGCTCTCGCCAGGTGGAACGCATCGAGTAGATCTAACCACANAGTTTTTTGCCGNAAGGAGCGGAGGACGAGCACGGCTTGTCGCCACGACGAAAACACGATATTAAGTTCGCTTTCCTCGACGCACTGTGGCGTCNACTTTTCGATTATTACATTGAGTATCGTATTTTCGGGTAATTTTTTTTCCTAACGCGACAGAAACGTCCGCTGTTTAGCCTCGCCCGAGATTCAGCGACAAGCCCTGCTTTGTGGTGTCACTGTTTAGCGAATGCAAAGCTAAGCACGCATAGCGGCAGATCGGCGATAAACAGTCGCAGCTTCGTCGATCGTTTCTGATCGGAACGGCCAAAAGCAGCTGCGCTTATATGCGAGTCATGATTTCGCGGCAAAATCCTAGCGTCGGGCGCGATTTCATTGTGACGTAGGTCGACCTGACCCAGATCTTGGCGTGGATCGGCATCGGCGCGACGGAATTCTTTAGTTCTGTGCGCTCCAATCGATTGGGATTGATTGTTTGGCACTCTGGCCGGTGGTGCATTGCTGGCTGAAACAAACCTAGAGCGTTTTCCCCTGCTGGCTCGGTTGCACTTCTCAAACCTCATTATGATGTGACAATCTGAAGCTAGAGAATAATCTCTTAGTTACATAACACCAAGAACAAAGGTATATTTAGGGGTGACGTGGTGGAGAGTAAACACCAATATGTGACGAAAGAACTGAAATGAACCTGCAGTGCGTCATGTTTGTGTTCTGGGACAGAATAAACACCAATATGTGACGTATGGAGTCAAATGAACTTGCAATCCGTCATGTTTATTGTTTGGCTGAACACTTTGAAGAAGGTCGCGGAACAGTTTGAGAAGCGCTGCTGTAGAGTAATGAAAAAGGCCAATCGAACAGGAAAAAGGCGCTTATGACGAAATAAGAGGAATTATGTAAATCTGTGTGTCTCATATCGATGCGTTTCCTGCAGTTTTCACGGTAACGTGTAATTGGCGGTTTTTAGTCATCGAAATTAGTCCTTAGATGACCAGGTCTCCCGAATTGTTGAAAGCGTTTCGGCTCAAGAGATGACGTCAGGGAATCTGCACCGCTAGTCACTTTTGACGCAACAAAGCCGCGATAGCGATGGTTATCGTTTGTCGATTCGCGAACCTACGTGCACCCTGGCCGTCAATGCGATAAAGATTAGTCAGATATTGCGCTTTGCTCTGCTTTATTGAAAAATCCACTTCCAAGGGCTGCGTCTGGGCGAGGAAGCGCGATCGTTGAATTAAGTCGCCCGGGTCATCGATTATCCTAAGTTCGAAAACCTGCACGACATTTCGTTGCCGGCCTTCTCGAATGTTCTTCCCATCGACCGCCCACTGTCGCTGTCGCAGAGTGACGTATCATCGCATCGAGCTTGAAAGGCAGTTCCACTTCCAACAGGATGCACGCGGGAAAGTGACGTCAGCGCCCTTTGCCCACTTGCGGGAAGGCCGGCGTTTGAATAGTTCTCAGGGCGGTGAAGTCATTGATAAATTTAAATTAAAAAAAAAACAGCTCGTTGAAATAAACTTGAACCACACGGTAATTATCGCAACAACTGTCCGGCGTCCGTCAGATTCCAAGAAACAGCAACATGCGCAATTTTTACGCAAAGTCATCTGCAGCGTCGCTACCCCATGTCATGGTTTGTTTGTTACGTCACACAGGAACTGATAAACGATCAGCTATCAGCGGCAACCAGTCAACAGAGCAGCGAGCATTCGGAATACCCGGCGGAGACGAGCTTAGAAGACGGCAATTACATCTCGGTAAGCAATCAAGCAGACCCGCGTTTATATTAATGCGTTTAAGCAAGGCCTCCTCAAGCGGCTCCTAACTTGTTTTCGATTTTCTCCACACCCCCCGTCTTGCACAAACAAGCTCCTACACCCGCACACCAGCGCGCTGAGAATCCGAATCCATACGTTGTTGATCTTGTTGCGGTGACAAACCTTGAATTTAAACTCGCACTTCAAAACGTTTTCTGTTTGCGGGTAGTTCCGTTGTTTGCGAAAAATCCGCGCACTGCCAGGCAGCGGTTTCAACTTTGATCCGAACGTGGCGGTATGTCGGAGGGTCGTGCCATTCACCACCGCTAATATCGTGCCACACCCAATAGCAACGCGCCTTGCCGACTGTTGCCCAGTTGTCCTTCTCATCCTGGGGTAAAACAACAAAGGGTTTTAAATCGTCGCAAATCACGATTTTATTGACTTAGTTCAAGGGCGTTCTTCGACGACGAATCTCCTCCCCAGCACATTTACATAACGCGTCGGTCTGTTTTGCGAGCGCTGCTTCCTGTTCTGCGCCCGCGCGATGAACACACGCCTTTCTTTGTTCTCGCAGCGCCCTGCCGGCAAGCACTCGATGTCGCAAAACGACAGCTGCAAGAATCTACTCGCCCTGATCGACTCGAGCAACCACCCGAGTAACGCGAGTAACCACAGCCCGGCGGTGACCATGTCCGAGTCCGAGGCGCGGACCATGGCTTGCGACTTCGACTACGGCGTACAGGTACGAGCGCTTTTGACTGCAGCGAAGTGTAATTCCGTGTTTTTTCACCTCCCCATTTGTGTTCTATCGCTTTTCCAACACCGCATAGTCGTCACAAGGTGCGGGTTCCTCAACAGGGCCGCAAACAGTTCATTTTCGGAGGGGATAAATGATTGTGACTTACAACCGTGCTATTTCTGGGATGGTGAAATGATTAAAACTTGTTGTTGTACCCATAAACTAAACAAGTTTTGAAAATTTCGGACAGGAAGGCAATAATTGCGGGCCTGTTTTTCAATACCCCCTGTTTCTGATCCGCGCAGATCAACGACGGATCGATCGTCAGTCGCGACCGGATGTGCCGCGATTTCCAGCCGATCACTTGCGACACGGCCTGCTTCGACCCTTACAAGTGGGACTCGGCCGCGCGGGGCCAAGACGTGGCCGTGGCGTCGACCGGCCTCGACATCGTCGAAACGGCCAAGCCGCTGGCGACGCCGGTATACAGCAAGGCCGTGGACGTGTAAGTCGTTTTTGCTTCGCTTTGTTGATTCAACGACGCTTTGAAACGAAACAGTTAAATCGAAAGTGCTTGGCGAGAAGCGTTGACCTCGCGCGTCATTCAGGTCATTCGCGAAAGCATCGCGCAAGCACGGTGCCTTTTTGTGTCGTAACGCGAAAAAAGCGGTCGAGGCGTCGATGGCCAAAAAGACCGCGAATTGGACATTCCAGCGGGCGCCGGTGTTAATCGCAAGCGGCGCTCGCACCAGCGCCGATCGTCAAGCGCGAATCACCCCTCGTTATAACACGCAAAGTGCTCGTCGGCGCGTCGCGTGCGTCAGAACCCGATATTTGCTTTTCCCGTTTTTGTCGTTCGTGCGAATGAATTCGAACGCTCGCCGGGCCGCCGTCCCGTTCTATTCTCGTCGCGGCAGCGTCCGCATCCGTGAACTCGCGTTCGGTTCGCCGTCTGCTTCCCGAGCACGAAAGCCTTTCTTTCCGCTGTGATCTTGCTGGTGTAGATTGAATCCTGGTCGTGACCTCTGGCCGTCTCTGGGGACGCGGCCAGCTGGGCGGTTCGCTCATCGGGCCTGCTGTCGGGCTCACTAAGGGCAGGAAATGGCCGCTGTAAGCAAATTAAGTCTGCGTCGTGCAGTTCCCTTGCGTCAGTTGATCACGCTTTGCTCTGTCGGGCGATGCGCTGAGCAGAGAAGTAGCTTCTGCGCGGCAGCCAATCGCACTTATCCGTTCGTTGTGCCGTTCTTTTCCTTTTCCAACCTCAACTGGGCAAATTGGTTGCGGGTTGTTTCCGAGTTCTACGCTTTTCACAGTTGCACTTTGATGCATGTTTCGCGTCTTATTTTTTCTTTTCGCTGAGACATTTCGGTCGTTTGTGCGAAATAACTTAAACTTCCGTCGTTTTTTCGTTTTCGGATATTTTTTTAGGGCTGAAATAAGCATTACGAGCGAATTGACTTAATTTTTTTCGGGTATTTAAAAAAAATTGGTCAATGTCCGAAAAAATCAGCAATAAAAAGACAGTATCGCGGCTCAACAATTACTAAACAACCTTCAAGCGCTATCAACACAATGCGCGGACTTACCTTTGTGCGTCTTCTCTGTGGCAAAAAATGTTTTGTCTTTTTGTTACTGATTTTTACACTGTTTTTTTTTTAAGGTAAGGTCAGATTTTTCGAACAGCCTACATTAATTCTGTTTTTGCCGTTCAGTTTTTTTGTTTTTCGTTTCGCCCGAACCTTTGCGTCGCGTCGTGGAGTGATTTAACGTCCCGTCATTGTTAACACACGTCATCGCTTCCTTTGCAGATCGCAAGACCCGGGTTCGGACCACGGCTACCACTCGAGCTACTGTTCATCGAACCTGAGCCACGGAAAGACTCACCCCCACTCGATGTGGAGCCTGTCGTCGCCGGACGTGTCCGTCGACCACGAGAAAGGGGGCCCAGGACACAGGGCGACCACACCGGACCTGAAGTCGCCGGGGGTAGTTGTCGAATCGGAAGGTGGGTCATATGGCGTGTGTTGCGAAACAAAGTGTAGATCAGCGGTATATATAAATGAATGATGTAGATCAGTTGTCAAATGGGTGTGCGCCTTTGTGGTAAGCAAAGCTACTCTAATAGGTGCCCGAATTTTTTCAGTGTCTTCATGATGAAATTTTAACGCAAAAGTACAATAATTATTATAGGTACATTTCTGTTCATTGTTCTCATGATTGCAATCAAGCGATACTTCAAAGAAAAAATATTGCGCCCGAAAGGCACATCGCTGAAAAAAAGTTGAAACCCACTGCTAGGTGACCAGTGCGATGTGTAGCAGTATAAACGTGCGATGTTTTTGGTGGAAACGGCAATTAAATGGGTCGTAAACGGTAATCCCATCACGATTGAAGACTTTTTTCAATGAAAAGTTGATGGCGACCATCTCAATTTTTCTTATGTCTTTTGTGAGCAGACACGCACTTCGATCGACTTTCGCCAACTTTCGGTTCCGAAATCGCCCGAGGAAGCGAGCAATCGGAATCTGGTCGCAGACGACACAAAGAAGACTTGCCACGTCATCACCAAAGCTACCACCACTCGTCGTTGTACCTCCACCACCATCATCATCACCACCATCACCACAAGCACCACAGGTGAGACTAAAATAAAATGCGTGAGCCTTAAGCGCAAAATAAGCTGCTTGAATCATAGCTTTATTCAATGATTTATTTTTGATAATAATAGGCTTTGGAGAGAAAAAGGTTGCGACCTCGGTTAGCTGAAGTCAGGCATAGGAAGTATCTGTTATTATTATTATCTAGATGCGCATTTGATGTAACCGCCTGTGCTGGCAAAGAGATCGTGGCTATCACAACAAGTCCCAGACTTGAAAGTTTAGACCAAATCGTCAACAATCTTCCTGTTGCATCTTTCAACTTTTGCACCGCTTTTTTTCCAACCATTCATGTCCCCTGTAGTATTGTTTCCCCCGTCCAAGTAGAACGGACGAAACGAAACGCGCGCGAGAGAACAAAAACAGTTCCCACATTTTGTTTTATGGCGGATCGCCTTTCACAGCAGCTCCGCACAACGCGCGGTTGTGCTCGCAAACTCCTTCATGACGCACTTTTGGTGGTCCTTACGTAACAGTGCTTCTCACCAGCTGCGCGTTCGCGTCGCAGCTTCTTTGTTGGAACGCGCGCCCGCGCGCGCCAAACGGAAACATGCTGCTCCTTGTCGCGCTCAACCGAACAATGTGCTCTTTGTGACGCAGGCACAGCAGTCGTCACGGCCAGCAGCAGCAAGCGCAAGGCGGCGCCACCCAGCGGACCAGCAGCAACGAAGACAATTCCGCCAGTCGGTGCCATCAGCGTCGCTGCGTCGTGAACGACATTGTCCCCGAAGTGGCCGAGGAGCCCAGCCCCGACCTGCCGCGGCCCTCGGACCGGGTCAAAGAAAGCGACAAGTATAAGAACAGCAGCAGCGACAGCGACTCGAAAGATCGCGTCGAGCAAAGGAGCAAGATGTGCCGTTTCAGCCGCAAACCGAGCAAGACTTCCCCCTCCTCCTCCTCCTCCAGCAGCAAGCAGAACAGCCCGCTCGTCCCCGACAGCGGCTTCCACGAACCCTCGGACGACGCCCCCGCTATCTCCGACAAACCTGCCGAGGACGCCACCGGCGCCTCAGACGAAGTTTCCGAGTCCTCCTCCACGCCGAGTCCGGCCGCCGGAGTCGGCTTCGGGGCGCTCGCGGTCGCGTCCGATCCTCCCCTTACTCCGGTCGTCGCCGACGCGTCGCGCGCGCGCACGTGGTCTGACGTGAGCGAACTGAAGAACTGCAGGAACGGCTTCTGTCTACCGTTCCTCGACGGCATCCTCAAGAAAACGACCGCGGCGCCGGGATCTTGCTTCCTGCAGCGTCTGCGCACGTTCTCCGGCGACCAGCGCCTGATGGAGGGCGCCGACGGCGGCGGAGCGCCCCCCGCCAAGTGCTCCTCGCCCGAAACGTCCCGAAACGGCGCCTTCCCGCGCAAACGGGTCGAGTGTCCGTTTTGAAACAACCCCCCGCTTCACTGCCCCCCC
>JGI24159J19872_10008181_pt1 | contig 13678 bp, 10 predicted proteins | sample Ectturendosymbi4_FD_19872 | JGI IMG/M metagenome (IMG submission 19872) | reverse complement strand
GCAGAAGGTGTGCTTCGAAGCCATAGAAACTTTTCATTCGTGATGGTGCATTTTTTAATTAAAAATTTTATCTGAAATGGTGGATTGAAGAAAAAAACAACGATGCCTTCTTCCGTAAAATTCCATTTGGTAATCACTTCAGACGCACTTCACACTTCAGAGGGAACATAGCCCACATCATCCATTTTCGTTGTAGTGTTATGTAAAACACTTCTGTGCCTACTGTGGCTCTGAATTGTTTCGCTGTAAAAAGTATTTCATCAAGCAGGTTTAATCTGAATACTAATTACCACCGGATTCGATAATCGACCTCAGAATTTCTTTTACTTGTAAGCGTTTGTGAAATGAACACAGTTATAAGACGTGAAAACAAAACGAATAGTTTTTGTTGAAACAAAAGCAGAACAAACGAAACATTTATAGCAACGATTTTAAAACCTATGGTTTTCAAGAGTGGTCCGTTTTTCACTTAATTGTTCCATCATCCGATGTCAAACAACGCTGAGTTTGAGAAGCATAGTTCAACTTTATACCAAAGTAAATCCTTATTGCTAAGAAATTCATAAGCAACAGAGGGAAATGAACATAATCGAGAACATCTAGTCAAGCATGTAAATTTTTGTAACTGATACTTTTAGAACTTGTGAAGTGCTACCAAGTTTCCGAAAAAAGAATCCAGTACTTTTAAACTTGTATTTGTTGTTAACTAACAAGTGGAATTAATGAACAAGTGAAGCATGACTAAATTTGGCACCTGAAGGTAGGTAAAAGTAATTCATTTTCGCATCCCTTGTTTTTTCGTCTTGTGATCGGAAGCCAGTTTGCTGACGACGTGGTGTTGATTGACCACCTTTCGAGTTCAATTCATCGCTGACTGCGGCGGAAGGTAATGAGGTTGGTGGTTTCATACGTTCTCCTTCCCGGAGCATTTTAACATTTTGTGTAGATGTCGATCTTTTTTCTATTTGGCTTGATGTCTGGTCAGGTGCCCGGAAGTCCCTGCCTAACTCGTCAGGTCTTCTCGCATCTCTTGAAGTGCAACAGATGCTATTCGTTAACGTCTGCATTGAAAAACAAAAATTATTTGGTTAGTGCTGTCAACAGATTAAACGAATGTTTTAATTCAAATTCAGTAACACTAACTTACCTTCAATACTTGGTTTCTGTCATTTTTCATTCTTTAATTAAACAAGTATGAAGCGCCATGTTTTGCCAAGATTTACCACTCCGCAAATGAACGCTTTAAACTAGATATGAAGACATAAGCAATACTTCAAAACAGGGGTGGGGAACCTGCGTCACGCGGGCCGTATGTGGCCAGCAGCAGAAAAAAATATGGCCCGCATCAGAATTTTGATTACCTATGCAGAACACAACATCGCGTCAAAACAAAACTTCATGAGAAACAGATCCATAGACAGTACGTCAAGAGAAATCTCTCTCACTCCCTCTTATAGTTTTTTTTCTTAGGAAGATGCAGATAGCATTTCAAAGTAAAATTAATTATTTTTTGCATCCAGCAGCGATATTCCACAACTCATGCGACCTGTGATAATAAATAGGCTCCCCACACTTACTTTAAAATATTAATTGCTGACTGGCTCAGCTGTACACTCTCGCAAAGATGAAATTGTGCTTTTGCATCCCCAAAGCAAATTCCGCATTCTGTCAATAAAAGATCATCTAGAGAAGTTCAAAGAACGGCGACTAAATTCCACTCAAAAATGATCACCTCGCATCTTTTCATCTCCTATTCCTAAGGGCGCTATAGTGAAATTTCACCACATTTCACCCCCTGGAAAAATGCACTATTGCCCCCCCACCTGAAAATATCCTTCCGACCCCATGGCCAGCACTACCGCTCAAGCTTTTACTACCTTGATTAAATTTATCAGAAACAAACCCAATGTTAAACTACACAAATGTTTCATGCAAAAACACTAAAATTCCACTATGTCTAGAATTGCAAATTAGATTAGAAATAATAACGGAAATGCAAATTTGAGTGAAAAACATTTTCAAATAGGGCGATTTATTGTTTTTCCAGACTGATTGTCTTCAAGCAATAACAACTCAATTTATTTTTTATGTGCTAAACCTTTGTCTGCAGGACATGAATGACTTTCGGCTTGGAGAAGTAAACAAAATTTATCGAGGTTTGAACGATCGTGCCATTTGCTCGCAGTTATCGTACATCAGGACATTTGTTAGATAAGATTCGACATCTTTGCAAGGTGTACTCACTGTTCGATTTTTTTCTTTCATAGCTTTTTCTTTGTCATCATCAAGATCAAACTCTGAAAAGTGTCGAGAGATTTTTAGACAAGATCGAAAAGGGAAACGGTATACCAAACAAAATAATTTTATCGGAAACGGAATTAATGCCTGTTGAGGCGAATTCAAATGAAAGATTTTGGGCAAAATTAATTTTGTGTAGAAATTTGCTGTATAAGTTTTTGTACAAAAATTCTGACCAAATTGTTAGCGAGGAAATCCAGTCGTTGTAGTGGTGCCTGCGGACCTGAGACGATAAAAGTGGTTTTAGTATTGGCATCAATCAGAAATTTTGTGGCAGCTTTGATAATAAATCAACTGACTGTTTCAAAATCTCACCGTCCGAGGAAAATATGTCAATTAAAAATTGTTCAAAGATTTAGAGTGATAGCATTGTTGTTCGCACAGTCTTTATTTTCCAAAATGAATGCGTGCAACGGTAGCGGCATCGTTAGCCTTGTCCCAACAACGACAGCAAATATAAATAGTTTACAAAATTGAGTTGCAATAGATTCTATTGCACTCAGATTCTGTTCATCAATCTAAAGTTTTAAATTTCTCCATTAAACCTTGTTTTCCAAGAAGTTGTTTAAAATATTTCATGATAACCATTTGTATTAAAAAAATGATATATTTAACCATATATTTTCAAAAATAAAAACAAGTCCGGAAAAGTAATCGCTCATACAGTTATATTTAGAAACTTCGTGAATCAGATTTCTACAAAGATTTTATTACTAATATCCTGGTAGAGAAAAATATTTCAAAATCTTAAGTTCTTTTTATGCGCTTACGCCTCAAGCAAGGAATTAAAGACGACAGAGCTTTAGCAAGCACATGCTGTCAAAGATTATTCCTAGCCTAGAAGCGCGTAACAATGATCATATCATTTTGTTTCAGAAAGACTATATAGATATGAAAGGCCGCGATTAAAAGGCACTTGCTCAGTTGAAAAAAAACGTTGCTAATAGTTTCGCTGTAGAAGTAGCTGTTATAAATCGCAAACCCTGTAACATCTGTTCAAGCATAGAAAAGTTACTATTGCGATAAACTTTATGATGTAACAATGTTATTATTTACTGTCACACATCGATTACCTCTGTGAAGATTAGAGGAAAACTGAACACCAGACATCATTGAAGGTGGCTCTGGAACGTAAAATAAGCTTTGCTGCAGAAAGCCAGGCATAAGCGACACCGGTAAAGACATGAGCCATTCCAGAGATACCGGAACCACTTTGCTTCTCAAAGTTCGGTGCAAGGTCATGTTAGAAGTCATAGGTGTCTTACATTCATCTCCCATTCCCATCCAAGGAAATGCTTGTGACAAGCGACGAAAGTCCAAATAACTTTTCGAACTCTGCTCATCCAAACAGCCGTTCGCTTGTAGATGCCCGAAGAGCTCCATTCTCGAACAAGCAAAGTGTCTGAAAGGTGACATTTTCTCATGGCGGGTTTAAAATGCATGCTTTAAAAGAAGAGCAAAAGTGGATAGCGCATTGTTAAGGATATAAAACAAATTACGCGAACGTAAATCGAGTTAAGCGCAAGGTGACAAACGGCAAAGTATACTCGCAGTCTACGTTACGTCTACAGAATAACTACTCTGATCACATTCGGAATCGATATCAGAACCCGTAACGCACTTAGCTGAAAATTGAAACAAGATTAGATTCATCCGCGCAGCGTGGTCGTCTTTGATGTATCTGCGCGGATCGGTCGTCCGTAGTTCATAACATGATATCAATCAGTTGCATGAGAGCGTCACCAGTCTTGTGCTTTGCGTCTTTTAGCGAGTAATCCTGCGCTGTTTACATTCGCATTAGCGAGGAACGTTGCTTGTCGTCGCTGCTGACAAACTGGTTGTTTATTAAAGTCTGTATCATCCAGCCGTTGTCGTTAAGGTGCTGCTAAGCCCCTCCAGAGCACGTTCTATGCTTCTCTTCGTTTCTTTTTTTTTGTTTTAATCAGCCTATTAGGCGGATCTCGTCCAATCCATTTTTTGATTTCATGTAGCAGGCGATGCAAGTTTGATTTGCAAGATGCGGGTGAAATCACAGGAAGAAAACACAAAAACCAGGAAAAAAAACACGTCAAAAATATATAAAATGTACAACTGAAAAAAATACATAAGCACAAATGTGTCTTATCGATAATAACAATACTGCGTTATTATATCAGCTTACTATCGCCCACCTTTGTCTCGGCGTAATCTTCAGAAAACTAAAAAAACAGATGCCCAAGTTAATACCCTGTGTTTTTCATTCATTTAAAAAAAATATTTAACGTTCAGCTCATTGTTTTCTCGGCGGGTTTTTATTTTTCACCATTTCCTTGCAATAAATATTTTCTATATAAAGCTTTCACATGATGTATATCTAAGCTTCTGTCAAATCGTTAAGATAGCAAACTCACCTCATTAGGCATTACGTTTGTCATTTGTTTGTCAGAGGTTAACGTTAGACAACATCAATGTTTTCCAACCTGGTCTGCAAAAGTGAAGCGATGGTCTGCGACTGATAGCCTTCTCTTACATGATGACCAGTATCAGCAACACTTCGATGTCGCTTAAAGTAGCAATTGTGCTATTAGAAAGGGTTCACTTTGCAAGTTCAAAATCTGAAATCATAATTTCCCCATCACGACAGGTTTCCAAAGCATTGCAGTTGCTTAGACTAAACAATTTGTTGTGGGGCCCACGACAAAAAATGAACGCACTACAAGGATGTCGTATTTCCCAATTAGGAAAATTGGGAACCACTGGATCAATCACTTTTTACCTACACGGTCCAGGAAAGTTTTATACAACACGTAAGAACCAAGGCTGAATTTCTAGTCTCAGCCACTGCGTCGTGCAGCAGCTCAAATTACTGTACATACTGCACCCATGCTGGCATCGTGCCTAAAACCATATGTCAGCAGAGAAAAGTAAAATGACATGCAGAAAAATAAAAAGTGACAGAAACGTATCAGACGTAGTACAGCATAAGATCAATCGCTAAGGTTCGCCAAAACTGCATCAAACCTAACTAAACTATTATTAGCACTGATGCCAAACAAGTTGATCGACAAAAACACTTGGTATAATATCAAACTATCCTTCACGCAAAACAGCAGCGATGTAGTCGAGTAACATTCGTCGAATCACGTATTGAGTCACAAGCTTTCCTAGGCAGAGACGTCAGATTCATACATAAATTTTTTATCTAACCCAATTTGAGTCTCAACATCCATTGAGCCTGTTCGGGTCAAAAGCATATTTACTCGAGTCACGTTTGGTTGAAACAAAATAATATTAATTCATCTTTGTTTTCACTTACCTACAGCCTACTGTAGTATAAATAAATGGCCTTGCGAGAAGCTGTTTTACCTATTGGAGTCTATTTTTTAGGCTGCACAGGCTGCCAGTTTGTAACTCCAAGAGCGCATTGGTCACTGCTTTGCGATTTCTGTTGGACACCAGTTTTGGCCTCGCAAAAAAGCAACATTTGGAACATTTTTGAAAAAACTCAAAAACATTCAACTTCGTGTCTCAGTTTAATTTGACACGAAAACTCTGACCGAAAATACTGCAAAAGCTAATAGTTTGTGCACTTGTTTCCATGTGCTGCAAACACAAATATTGCAATCACTCTGCGTGGCCGCGAGATTCGAAAACTATCATCAAGCAAATTCAAACTTTTTCTCCCGGTTAACGAGTAGCGATGGAAATCACTCTTCGAGCAGTGATGAAGTCTCGAGACTTCGTCTCGGATCTCGGTCTCGAAAAGAGTCTCGAACGCATGTGAGTGAGTCTTGGTCTTGAAAGCCTCAAATCTTGTCTCGGTCTGGACGACTGCAAGTCTCGGCTTCGAGCAGAGGCGTGCAGAGGGGGAGACGAACGTGGCGACAGCCCCGGCCATCCTCGTATTGTAAAGCTATTGGTACTAGCACATACTGTATGGATCTGATGGAAACTTGCCCGAGGGGGCATGAAAATGTATGTTAAGTGAGCCGAGTGAGAGATGAAGCACACTGCCATCATTATCTTAAGTCCTTAATGGGAAATTTCTGCTAGTCTATTGTTAATCTGCGACTTGTTTTCAAAATCGCTCTCAATGTAAGTGTAACTTCACTGCTAAAGTCAACTTTGAAGCATGGGCGTCGGAAGGATTTTTTTCCAAGGGGAGGACACAAAGGTATTTTTCCAAAATTTTATGGGGAGGGGCAAAAAGTGGTGAAATTTTTTCCACTCGAAACTAAGAAAACAACCTTTTTGCTGAAATTTTCAAAATTCAAGGGGCCAAGTCCCGCTTCCCCCCCTTCCGACGCCCATGCTTTGAAGCAATATCACTAACTGATTTTGGGGAGAAATGCTGTATGTGCACTGTGCACATATATAAGAGTGTGGGTAGTGTTGCTGTACGTAGGTCTACACTTCCGTTTTCATCAACTTACCTGTGTGAAAATGTCTTTTCTACACTCGTGGATATAAAAGCAAAGTCTAGGAAGAAACATGACTGTGAAGCCGATTTGAGATGTTGTTACAGGTATCTGCATCGCCTTGAACTACTAAGGCAAGCACAAGAGAAAGATGGTAATTCGGGGCATAAACTAACCGGAAAGCAACCAGCAACAACTGAGATCACCCGACGAGATGACTCTCCATCGTAATATGGCTCATCATACCACATGCTAACCTACGTAAAACGGTTTAGGTTGGCTTATAAGCAGCTGAGGCCACACTAGAGATGAGCGGACTGTCATATTTTGTGATCCAGATCCAGTCCTGAATTTTCAAAACTCAGTCCAAGCCCAACCATAGTCCAAAAAGGTTGAAAAATTTAAAATCAAGTCCAGATAAAGTTCAAAATGTTAATAAAATACAGCTTTTTAATAACAACAAATGACGCAATTATTTTCCATTAACTCAGCCCAAATGTGATCATAAAGCAATTTGCAGTCCGGATCCAATCCAAACTCAACAAAATTCGTCATAGTCCGGGTCCAGTCCAGTCCAATCCAAGTCCGGCACAATGTTCATCTCTGGGCCACACGCGAAGATCACCCTGCCGGGATCACTCTATTTACATGTGGCGCCATCTCGAGGCCGCCACAATCTGCATTATCTGCTACAGTGCCTCGAATTAAACTTTTGGTTTCCAAAAAACAGCTACATCCTTCCCGTTAATGAAAGGTTATTGCAAAACGTTGTGGTTCTATTTGTTGCGTCTGTCGCTTTTCTAGATTACTTGCAGTGTTTCTGATGTGAGTTTATACGGCTAGCAAGGGTTCGAACAACCCACGCCAACGGCCTTTCAATGATACAAACTGGTTATAAATTTCAATACTGACCATTTTCTGATCATGATATATTTTTGAATACTAACTTTTGAGTCAAGGATGTTTGGCTAGGCAGAGACAGCAAAATACCATCGGTGGTACGGTACAACGTATACAACAAAAAAAAAAGTGTTGAGGACCACTCTTTTAAAGACCTTACTTAGCCGTTTCAATATTTGGGCGGACATTTTGTCAGATATTATCCCTATAATCGTTCTGAAAAGTTATTCAAAGCATCATGGGCGTCCGCATGGGGGGAGAGGCAAAACGGGCATTTACCCAGGGGCGGATACAGCCAGTAACTTTAAGGGGGACGATTTCAGTAATATTTGGCCAGTCAAGTCTCATCACGGGTTAACTAATGTAAGAGAGAAGAAGGATACTTCACAACGCATACTGCGACAAGACAACGGACGACAACATGGCCTTATATCGCGAATGCTGTTTTCCGAATTGTACAAAGTCATGGTGAAAAAAGTCACTTTCGAGGTTTGAAGGGTGCGATCGCCCCAATTGCCCCCCTGGATCCGCCCCTGCATTTGCCCCTTCCTGGAAATTGGGTCTAGGAACGAAAAGTTTCCAGACAACTTGAAGTCAGCATGGGCGTCCGAATGGGGAGCAGTGGGGGGCCTTGGCGCCCCTGGATTTTGAAAATTTCAGCAAAAAAGGTGGTTTTCTTAGTTTCGAGAGGGAAAAAACAAATTTCACCACTTTTCCCACCCCTAGAAAAATTGTAGAAAAAAACCCTAGTGGCCCTCCCTGGAAAAAAATTCTTCCTACGCCCATGGTCAACAGCTTGATTCCGATTAATTGATTTATTTCTTGCAATGACAGTTTTATTGCGTAACAACAACATGGAAACGAATCCAGTGTTGCCAACTGGTATATACATATACCAAATTTGAAAGTTTTGGTATATTTTCAAAAGTGCTTGGTATACAAGATTTTGATTTGGTATATGGAAAATCTGGCATATTTTTTTCGGAGGATTTAGATGAGACTTTAAACCAAATTATTTGTTGTATTGCAAAATGTAAACAAAGAAAACACAGTGGTGGAACAGCTATATAAAAATGTATGGTGATTTTACTTAACATGGGAGTAGGTATGCACTTTGGGTAAGCGGAGAACGACAATGGAAGAGAGCTGAAAAAGATGAAAGAGAGCTGAACAAGATGGATGAGAGCTGAAAAGTTCAGAAAAAAATGAACTCGGCTCTATGGGTGCATGCGCTTTTAGTTAGCCAGTGGCATCCAAAGATCGGAAAGCTGCGTATGAGAGTGGCAGAAGATTAAAGAGAAGAGTGACTGGTAGAGTTTGCATGGCTTGCAAAGCCGGATTCTGCTGGTACTGTGTATCCCTACTGCAAACTGTGCAATAAGAAAATTGTAAACAGGCAAGCAACTCTTATAAAGTACAGTACTGTGTTGAACCACAAAGGAAATGACAATGTAGTTTCAGGTGTTGGAACGTTGAATTTTCCAGTGGTTAATAAATCGGTCACTACTGAAGTTACGAAAGTAGAAATTGACTTTGCGCGAGCTTCTCTATGCTGCCACTGTTCAACAGGAACCGTTGATCATCTAAGACAGGGGTTGGCAAGTAATTTGGCTCGGGGGCCATTTTGAGAAGGCCACGTATGGCCGAGGGCCGTACCTCCTTAATGAAATAGAAGCAAGTCTCGGTTACGCTAGCCTAAGCAGTCAGCATTAACATTTGTTGTGAGGAAATTTCAGATTTGAAGATATTTTCTGAATGCTTCCGCAGGCCACTTAAAATGCTGTGGTGGGTCACATTTGGCCCACGGGCCGCTATTCGCCCACCCGTGATCTAAGACGCAAATGAAGTAGCAAAAAAGCATGAAAAGCAGCATTATATTTTAAGTTTTTGTTACAGTAAATTTGGTATGCATCTGGCATATTTTCAGACTAGATTTGGTATATCTGTGGTAGGAATAAGAGTTGGCAACCATGAACGAATCTTCAATGTTCACTTCAAGTTTCTGTGGTAGGCATTTTGACGCATGTGACTGTTGAACGAAGGCACCTTCGGCAGGTAATGCAACGAAACGTTGACTACTAATAGCGGTAAGCCACGTAATTTCAAAACTGTGTGTAAAGAAATAAAGCCAAATTTGTGCGACAGTTCCTGAGTTGCTGTAACAAGGGGCATTTTCTTTATGGTGTAGAAAGGGTAAGGCATTTTGTAAATGTCCATTCACCTTGCACCGTCTGCAGCCTGAAAAGGATAAACAAAAAGTCCACGTTGCCCCCAGGTCCGTAACCAGCTAGGGATACGCGGGGCGAAGAGTTTTCTGAGAGGGGCCCAAATATTTTAAACTATATCCAACACATTTTTCTAGGGGTGGCGAAAAAATTTGCAGGGGGCTTCGCTCCCCCTGGTTACGGGCCAGGCTGCCCCCGTGGAAAAATGTCTGCGGACGCCCATATAAAGCATGAGTTCGAAAGCCATGTTGGTTTCTTTGGGTGCGTCTAAAAAGTTATGACTAACAAATATCTGACAACTGATTTCGATATTTTGCTGGTGAAAACTGTAAGAATCAGGAAAAAGAAAACCTTTCGAATTTTCACGTCTCATTTTGTTACTGCATGTTATGCATTTGATTCCAGTTATGGGTTTGAATCAGAGGCGTCTACGGATCGGGAAAGTTGTATGAATGAAAAGGCGCTCTACCGAAACCGATATGCAGGTGGCCCCGGGTATCTGCAACAATAAATCGAAGTACAAGCAAGTACCATGCACGTAAGGACCACAATCTCCCTAGCACAGATCTCAACACGCAGGCGACACACTGCCATTGGGTAGACCAATCACCGGATCGGTTCGGAGGTCTACGTTCTCGATTGGAACGTTTCAGCGGCGACGAAGCTTCGCCACTAGGAGGTAACTGATCGAAGTCATGAGAATTGTCAGGGCTGTTCTGGTTTACCCCGACGGTGTACTAAGGTGACCCCGACGGTGTACTAAGGTGACCCCGATGGTGCACTAAGGTGACCCCGACGGTGTGTTACCCCGACGGTGTACTAAGGTGACCCCGACGGTGTACTAAGGTGACCCCGNNGGTGCACTAAGGTGACCCCGACGGTGTACTAAGGTGACCCCGACGGTGTACTCAGGTGACCAGAGCAAAGGTAACACTTAAGTGGACCAGTGGACTGGTCTTAACTTTGCAAGGTTACCATCCCATTGGGGTTTTAACTTTAGTTAACTCATAGAGGAGGCTTAGAGCAACTAACAGTGTCTTGGTTCTATGAACCAGACACTGGAGTCCCTCATAATATTTGTCATTAACGGAAATTTTATTGGTAATCCAACGGTATCGAAACACAATCACAAGAAATCGCACATGGAACTTACATTTCGTCCAATATTCACTATTACTGACAATCTCACACTCTCGAATTGGTTCAGAGTTACTTTTGTTCTGACTTCCTTCTCTCATCACAGATCCTAACAAATGGATGTCGCAAACATGTTTGCACCTCAATTTAGGAGCTTCAGTCTTTCTCGGCAGGAACCTAAGCCCAACCCTAAGAGATGTCTTCCTGACTTTTGGTTCAGAGCTTCCGCATCTGATTCATACCAAACTCGGTTTTGTTCAAAGTTTTCGCAATTTCAGACAAAGTCTTGGCTGCAAAGCACTTGACTTTCAAATTTGGAAAGTGAACCAGCTGGTCTGCATTTCAACTGGTTTGTCGTAGCAATCTCTACAGAAATCGTGCAAGAACGCACACAGGGCGGTATTTTTCACTCCCGTAGTCTTTCTATCTACGAGTCACTGAAAGACATTGGTAGAACCGCTCTCCTGATTCCTCACAATCTTTGTAAAGTGTACAAAGATCTCCGCAAAACAAGTGCACTTTGGATCACTAAGATCCACTTAACACAATCCCTCAATGACCAGGGACCGGATTATTTAGTTACCTGGTCTGGTGGACTCAGTGTTCGAGCTCTCTACCAATATAATGTTGGACCAAACGCTTCCAACCAAGCCCTCTCCTATCACAAGATCAAGGGGCATGCCTCGGTACAACAAGTGTCGAGCCTAACGACCAAACTTCTTTCTGAACCATTTCACGTCATATTTATAGTCACATCACACTTCACTCATGATGACAATAAACGCTTATTTTCGCTTTCTTCAATGCTTTTACATACGATTGCACACAACATAAAAATACACAATAAGATTTTACATTCATTTGACACAATAATTTTTGGCACGTAATGTCATTCTTTAATAAACTTGACGTTTACTATAGTTTCACACATATTTCGTAGGGTTTACTCACGCAAAATCACTTTCGACTGGTTGCAAGCATTGACCATTAAACAAAGCAAAAATTAACGATCTAATTCTACTAACGCGTATACAGCTTTTTTTATTTTCCGTCGCGATTTATAGCACGCCCCAGTAGTGTCTTAATTTTCATAAGGCAGGCGTTCATTATTTGTTACGCCTTGTTCGTAGCTATTATCGTCTTTTCATACTTTTTTGCTTGCATCGTCGCTTTATATGTCATACACAGTAGGCCTATACATATTTGCTTCTTTGTAATTTGCCCATTTATTTAGTGTTTTAAATTTAAAAGCGTGCCTTTTCTTTGCGTTTTAGTACTCGAGTGTTTGTTCTAACATGTCGTCACTCAACACCTGCTCGTGACACATAAGGTCAGGTGGGAAACGCTCTGTGTTGTTTCCGGTAACCAACCATTCAGCATTGTGTCAAGCGTAGGCAATTCGCTCTTAACTTGTTGTAGCGCTGTGAGCTGATTGAGCTCTTGGGCTCGTTCAACACTATCCCAGATTACTTTGACACTGAGATGGTCATAACACAACCCTGGGTTTCCATACGTACAATAATTGGGCGCTGTGCGATGGCAAGTCATGCACATACAAGAAATAAACACGCTGCGTGTATGTTCTCACGCCTATGTAGTGCATGATGCTTTGGTCTTCGTTATGCATTCGTAATTGCATTATGATGGATTTTCCTTTTCTCTCTGCTAGCCATCTCATAACCAGGCGTATCGCCGCTTCATTTGTCATAGCCGCCAGTGCTTTTCTTATTTCTTCCACACTTGTAGCTCCAGTTTTTCTTTAAATATAGTGAGCATTTTTACTAGTTCTCACATATTCTCTAAGACAGTGGTCTTCAACCTTTTTCATACAATCGCCCCCCTATCGGAAGTTTGTTTGAAAATTGCCCCCTGCCTATCATTTTTGCGTTGTCTGAAAATATAATTTTGTTTTGAAAATAATTTCAGTGAGTGATAATGAAATAACAATAGGCAATCGACTTAGCACAAAACAAAGCGAACAAACAAATCAAATGCATTTGTAGAAGAAATGTTATTTATGTTGTTTAATCCCAAAAATAGCTTGTTCTAACTAACGAGAACCTTGCGATGGTGCTTATCTGCAAGCTTTTTCAAAGCAGTTTACAAGTTGACCAGGGTAAGACTTATGGCGTTTCCACCGGTCTTGTTCATATCAAGACGATTGCTGTATTTATTATGTTTGTGCAGTAGGCTACTTGGCAGAAACCTTGCTCAGCAAAATATGTCATTGGAAACGCCAGTCATAATAGCTTCACTTTTACCCGAAGTTCTGGAAAATGCTCACTTAATCCAAAAATTTGACCATTCGTGTATAAAATATAACACGGGCTTCATCGTCGCTGCGGATCAGGGTTGCTAGGTTGGCCTTTCTTAGGCCAAATTTCAAAAATTTGGCCTAAAAAATTTTAGTTGGACTTTTGGCCTTTTTTTGGCCTAATCAATTTGGTTGGCCTTAAAAAATTTGTTTGGCCTTATGGCTCTTTTTGGCCTTTTTTCCTTGAAATAGGTTCCTATGAAGGAAAATATTACTATTCTATTTTTTTCGGCAACACAATTGGAAAATTTTTGTAATAAATGCTATATTAGACCGACGCCCGCGTTCGGATATTAGTAACCTTTAACGACCGCAAAAGCCAATAAATTGGCTCGAGGTTGTTTGGTTATAACTCGCCAGCCACTATAGCTAGAGAGGTGTTCAAACCCTCTACGGATTCAGCAAGT
>JGI24159J19872_10008180_pt1 | contig 13678 bp, 10 predicted proteins | sample Ectturendosymbi4_FD_19872 | JGI IMG/M metagenome (IMG submission 19872) | reverse complement strand
TCAGGGTAACATTATCTCCCGGTTTTGCAAACACTGTTTGACTGGCAGAAGATAAGGTAGCCTTTTTGTTGGTTTTTGGCGCTGAAAAAGGTATTCAATACGTTGAGGACTTTTTCACGTCGCTAAAAAATAGCTTCGTTATTTTAGATATGAAAAAATCTAATGTAGCCAATAGCCATTCAGTTTCAGCAGTTAACGTTGGCAATAACAAAACCTCTTAAGAAAACGACTGGTAATAGTCAAGCTTATCAGCTGTGTAGCACTAGTGAATCAATCCAGACTGAGATTTGGGACATTGTTAATGAAACTAACACGTATTTTAGAGAAGCAAAAGGAAAATCATAACTAACCTGAATTACTGAAAAAGCATGTTGAATTGTTCTTTGAATGCGTTTTTCTAGATTACATATAAAACTTTTGAATACGCTAATTTCAAGAAACACTTTTCCCTTCGTAATGATGTCAGTGGTGAAGGAAATTTTTCTGGTGAAAGTAGTGACTAAATCTGCGAGAGCAACAGGCAACAAACCAGAAATAGCGCCGAGTTATGTGGCCTTTATAAGTAGCTGCGGCATTGCATATCGTGAATACTGAATATTCTTGCTTCATCTGTTTATTTTCAATAGCATGTCTGTAAATCAAAATTCGTGACGTGTGGTCTCATTGTGTTTAGGTTTTTAGTTTCCACTAGTACCGTACTGTTAAACTTCATTACTGTAACTATTCTTAAGCGTGTTTGTAACAAGTAAGGTTCAAAATAAAATTAGAAAAGCAGCTCTTAAATGCAGTTACATTACAATTTAGCCTCGTAAACAAAATTCTGTAATACAATGAAAAGAACATAACAATGCCCAAATTTGGAATTCCAGATTTGCTGGTATGGCTGCTTTTTGTTTTGTGCTACAGGATCCATTCAAAACAAAGCGCAATGTGGAAAAGTTTACACACGGAGAAAAGCACCTAAAATGTAAACGAGAATCCTTCTTTTCCTATGAATAAGTTGTCCTGAAAAAAATGTCAGACAGCTTATGGAAGCAATTCCGCAATTCGCTTAATTTCGGAATGTTCCAACGTAGCCTACTTTATCAGATCTCGTGTAACGNCAACAANCGTCTGGTCGCAACNATCCTGTCAAGTGCTATTTTCATGGAAAGTTTCGAACCATAAGGCTGCTGCTTGGCAATGGCAGAAACAGTACATTCCCTTCTTTTCGACAATAAAGAAAACATGAGCATTGTTGAGGCTCCTCAACGCCTCAGTCTCTATTTTTGCATTTTCCAGCGCTAAATTTCTAGGTAATTGCTTGATGCCGGATATTAACAGTAAAAGTAAAGAAAGAAATGTTGGAGCTTATCCAAGATGAGAAAATTTAATCTCGCTGTTAGATGAACACTGACATATGGAGTTGGCAGTCGATGAAAACGTACTTAGCTTTGACGACATGTTTCATAAAACGGCAACATTGCAAATGCAACCGCTTGTACCTCAAAGCTCGCGGTTTGCAGAATCGCATAATGCAAAATATCTGCTTCTTGGTTAAGATAAACCTTTTTTCAGTGTACATACATAAAGGATGTTTTCACCAGGTAGTTGGTGACAGCGCTGCTAATATTATGAATGTTTTGAATGACGGTGGTTCGTTTTCCACGTGGGTTACGTCTTATTGTGGAAAACAGCTTGAAAAACAGAAATGAGTGGCAATTCGCTGACAGATATTCGAAACATCGTTCACAAATTTAATCACAGAACCAAACACGAATCTGTGCCAATGAAAGCTCAATAAAGATAAGACATATGCCTCTGCACACTTAGATCACAGATCAAGAAACATGCTGTACCGGCAAGTATTTTTAGTGCTGGAAAAGTTTCTGTTGCATACAATAACCGCTTAATTTGGTCCATCTGAAATCTTAAAAGCTTGGCATTCAGGTGGTCTAATGTTCTTCATTAGAACTAAATTGTTCCTGATCTCTTTGTCGATTTCACAAATTTTTTAAAAACACCAGAATTAATGATACGCTTGGAATCACGGCTTTAAACATTTGCAAGGTATATTCAAATGTAGCACTGATATGTTAAAAAGCAATTTATTCAAAGTTTTCGCCTGTAGAACAAACGAATGTTGAGCCATGAGAAACGGTTCCAATAATGATGGTTTCTTTGATTTGTTATAAATTAAATAATTTGGTTATAAAAATTTCTGCGTGAGTATTTGCTTCTTTGGTTTCAAACACATAATGTCGTTATTGAAACCAACGTTGTAATGATCCGCAAAAGACCTTTATAGGATAAATTTCGTTTTTATAATAAGTTACAATAAGTTTTAACAACTAAGTGAGGATCTAGGCAAAATCATAGGCAGTAATTTAGCAAAAACTCACCTGTCATACAAACTTTTTGAAACCAAAGAAATCTGGTCAGCCCATTGTAGGTCACCTTGCAACTGAATTCAGACAAAAATGTTGCTGGATCCGTTATCTTGAAACACCAACTGACCGTTTTAATAGATATATATAACTCATTTTTGGACACAAGTTTCATTTTAGCTAAAGCGATTTTAAGTTTTATGTATCATGCTATTTAATATTAATATAACCTCAATCTTATCGAGGTTTTAATTGGGGTTTCAAAACGAATGAACCTGGTGAAAGTTACAGAAAAAAGAGCAAAGTTGCTAAGGTTCATGCTGGAACACCGGAATTACGACATTGAGCTGATGTAAAAGCTTAAGGTAGCCTACTTACCCATATATCAGAAAGGCTTGTAGGCAATCCTGAATTGTAACTAGTGATTTCTGATGAGTTTATTTCAATACAGTTTCTGTACCACGTTACAGTTTGATTTGGAACTCCTTGAACTAAGGGGTAGTCACTGCTCTCAGCTGCGCATATAAACATTTTGTAGGTGAAAGAACGAGAAAAACCTGAAATATTTTCATTGAACAATAAGTTAAAAATATCCATTGCAGTATTATTGTCTGTTATTGTCACCGTAAGNGCGAATTGTTACACTCATATTTATTTCTGTAACGTTTTCTAAGANNTTTCCTGCTTGCCTAAGAGAANATGTTTTCATTTTTTACAAATTTGTTTTTCAAAACCACGGTTTCGAATTTTGGAANCATAAACGCCTGAAGAACGGTTTGCAATAATTTTGAAATATCTGTTGAAAAGCCTATCCATATACTGTGCGATTTTGCTGATAACGTTTCGAATAGCAGTTCAAGGTTCTGAAGTTTTTTTATTGCAGCAGATAGAAGCGAACGTATTTATAAATTCATACAAAACTCGAGCAAATGGACGTAATCTTTAAAGCAATAACTACAGAAAGCAATGGAATTCGTCACAGCCCATAAAAATGTAGTCTTTACGGAACGAGGATTTACAACAGGGTTAATTTACGTCAAAATGCGAGACCAAATGAAGTTTGCATTTCTGTGAAACTCACGCATGCAGTGAAGCGACAAAGTGGGAGCGTCGCACTCTTGTTCAACCGTCAGCGTGTACTTGGTATTGAGTGATCCTGCTCTTGCTTCTTTGCATGCACCGTTGTACAAAATGGAAGGTTCTTCGGGAGTAAGTGTAACGACGACTTTCCCGCAAAACTCTCCTGATTCCTTTGGCAAACAGATCACATAATAATCTGTTAGGGGATTTATCGTCCAGCGCTCCTTTGAAGTTGAAGACTTCCGTATATTCAACATCTTATACGACGACAACGTCAAGCGTAAATCTATACTGCAATAGTTATTGAAACAATCCAGTGGAATTGACGTAAGGCATGCAAATGATGCGTTTACAACGGTGGTTCTCAGTTCGTCTCTCAATCCGCACTTCGTCCACAAAAAGCAGTTTTGAACCCCTAGCAGGAGTACCCCGTCTCTTGCACAAACGCGTACCCAAACACTGACGCAAAATTTTGCAAACATGACAAATGTTTGCTTTGAACAAAGTGAATGTTTTGCTGGATATGAAGCAAAATATTAGGCACAACAATATCTCGTCGAATTTGTGTCAATTACTAACGTATATTAAGTAAAAGATCGAAACTAAAAATTGGCAAAAAACTACAGTTGTTTTTTTCAAAATGGATAACAAAGCTTCTATAATTACTTTTGAATTAACCAAGCAGTTCATGTAAAGAAAAAATAATTAAATAAACAAGTAAGCCAACTTATGATAAAAATTGCCAATTTTTATTCCCATAAAGAATCCACAGTGGATGAAAGAGAACCGCTGGTTTACAGCAATGTATGACTGCCAACTTTGTTTGTTAAAAAGTTGTTTTACCATTTGTAAAAAGTTGATTTACCATTAGAAGAATGACGTCTGTTTGGTTGTTAAGTTCTAGAATGATGTGCTGGTCTCCCTTGTAAGTAAAATCAAATCCGTCAATAGCCCCGCTGGTGTTGTGTACCAAAATTCCGTTGATAAACATTCGACACTGAAAAACGCAATTTCAAGCATAATATTAAAAATTGAATAGGAATACTCACAAAACCAAACGCGAGCTTTGCGAGCTGTAGCCATGCAAAAAACATGACTTGCAGTGAGAAAATACACAAGAAATTAAAGAAAACTTGCCGTGACGACAAGATCCTCTCCATCTGGCGGTGGCACGTTCAACGTTGCTGCCCAGTTTCCTACCATTACTCCACAAGTCAGTGAAACCGGCCAACCACGCACCACTGACCTGGGAAGAGAGTCGAGAGGTCCAACATCTTCACATGTAGCGCTTGCTGGAAAGCATAAGAAAACATGTTGAAAATTATTATTTTGAAAATTAAGTAATTTGGAAAGCAATCACAAGTAGCGTGACCCGCCCAATAAATAAACAGTCTTGTGAAACATAACTGTTGAATCAGATTCGTTGTCTCGGAAAAATAGGGTAAAAGACTATACACATCTTAAAAATAATCCAGTGAAGAGCTAGGAAGTGCGAAATCGACTAAATTTCCTTTCTGTGGACAGCAAAAGATTTGTCTGTGGCAAAAAAGGTAACAACCTATTCATAGCACCACGTTACAGTTGATGCTCGATGAACAATGCAAAAAAAGATACTTGCAGGCAGCAAAACAGGGATCTTAGAAGAAAGACGCGACTGAAATTAGTCATAGGTAATCTCAGACACGAGCATATAATAGCGGTGATAAACAAAACGGAAAAAGAAGTTTCTCCGCACACATGTTTTGCTCAGAAAGGTTTTGAACTGACTTACAAACTCCTTTAGCCTGCAATGTGGACGCACTGTATCAGCAAAACGATGAATCATAGGCTGACTGACATTTCGCAACCCCGAAAAATCAACATTAAAAGTCGTTTCTTCTCAGAGACGTTACGGTTTTGTTAATTTCGTTTCAAGCTCCAGTGCTGCTAAGCCGCGCATGAACGCGACGGTCTGGTGAATGGGAAAAATGAACTCAAACTTTCGCCAGCGTTACCCAAAAACACTAGAAAATGCGACCAAAAAGTGTTTGCAATTCTTTGTCAGACATCAAATTTCAAACACTTTCTTAAATCCTTACTTCGTTCTCAGGAGAGATTTTCCAGGTAGTTATTTGAATTATTTTCAAGTAAATTTAGTGAGCATAAAGTTGTTTGTGCCGTAGGATACTAGAGGGAATTGTTAATGTTTGAAGGAGTCAAGATTGTATTTACAATAATGGTATTGCAAGAATTTAACTACCTTGGCCATTACCGTAATAAGTAGAGTTCAATCAGTTCAATCATAATGATGTATGATTCTAGCATCGAAACGTGGTCTATCGTATGGCTTTGAGCATGTAGCTTTGCATATGAAGGCACCTATCCTGTTTTTAAACCTTCGTGGCTGACTTTGAAGAAGTGAATGTAGTCGGGTCCAACATCTTCAACCAGTATACAGCACGCCAGAAACTTGCAGTCTGGCCTTGTGTATATAGCTGGCTCAATTCACCTAACTGCAGCCCCATACGTATTGTGAATGTCTCGCTTTTGTGATTTGAAAAATATTTCTCTGTATAGTGTGTCTCCTTTTCCTTCAGTGTTCCATTCTGAGAGTACATTGAATAGGCTATATGCCATTTCATCAGCATATAGCGCAGTCAAAATATGTGGCGTTTTTGTACCACTACATGGCTTATAGTTGGGATAAATCCTTAACAGTACATTTTTTCAAGTAAAATGCTGCAACAGGAAAGCACCGTCTTTCAATTGTCACTTGGCAGTTCGAAACTGCTTGGGAGAGCGATGGAAGGCTTCCCGCTGCAAAGGTACGTCTGATTGTTTGTCAGTTCCACATGAAATGAAGCTGGACCATTGCCCTTTTTCCCAATGAAGCCAGGACTAAAGCTATATAACAAGTGGATGCCTCGAGGTGTACTGCATCAAGCTTTGTAACACGAATTTTGCGATTTGTTTTGAAAGCATGTACAGTTAGTCAAAAGACTTTTACAAACAAATGCGGGAAAAAACTTCAAGCTCAACCTTTTTGCAAAAATTTCAGCAAATGTATGCAAGAAACACTTTTTTGGACTCTGCAAGTACAAATAAGAGGTTTTATCTCAAGATATACCGTAGCTCGCTTGCATTTCAAAGTAAACACTGAAGAATTAACTTAACTTTTTCTAACATCTTTGTAAATAGCCTTGTTGTGGTACTAGTACACTATCAGGTTCTAGTGGTAATTTCCTGTACAGGCACTAAACGCACAATCCATTACAAGTGGCATAAACAACATTGTACTTAGTACTTTCAATGACCCCGTTGCTTCAGACATGTTGAACTTTAACACTTTGCTTTGCTGTGAAAACCTATGTACAATCTACGCTTGTTCAAATAGAATTGTCTCACTGATAATGGAAACTAGTCCAATATTCATGACTTCATAATCAGTGCTACTTTCGATAAATAGATGGTAGGCTGTGGCCTGTTTCCACAATAAACTGATTGCAAGTTAATTGAATACTGTTAATACTTACGGAGTGTGTTTCCCCTCGTATGCTGAAATCAAGTGAACATCAACAAACATGTCCATAAAAAAAATAATGCAGAAAGTGGAAAAATTATTGTAACTTTGGAAAGGCTTTTCAAATCAAAGAAGTTCATTTCTGTTAGCGTTCTGCACATTTGGCGTGATAGATTGCACACACAGAGCATTCCGATGTTGAAAAAGCTATCACTGGTTNTTATACATATACGCGTTGCNATTGAAGAACCCCAATAAAACTGAAATCGTTTTCTTTCGTTTGATTGGCAAGCACAATCATTTTCCTGCAGAACCCTTGCATGGAAAAAGTACTGCAAAGATTGAAAACGGTCGTAGACGAAAATTTTGAGAGCAATACTGCTTCCAGCAGAAAAAGANAGAACAGCTCGCAGGAAGATAAATTTTCTTGCACGCACTTCGGATCTGTTTCTATTTCTATACCTTCCCAAACAGNGAGCANTAGTTTTTGAGCCAAGATTTCGACAGCATCAGTTGACGATAGCAAAATCTTTGCTGGCACAAACGACCTACATTAGTTGGCTTTAGTCTTTTTTATCTGGCTTATGTGTACAATTGTTGGTAATGTTGCACCCGTAGTAGGAGTGTACTTCGACCATCTCCAACTCATATCGGATGTCAGTCTGGCGTAATACAGCTTCAGGTAACGACTTATCAAAAAACCGTTTAAACCATCTCGACACGACACAAATTTATTTCCACCGGTATTTTTTTTCAGCTTGAAACGGTATGACCACAAAGAAAACGCTAAACATACTCATGCCCTGAGAAAGATGGAAAGACCGTTTGAACAATTTTCTGTGGAACTCTAAAGGCACTATGAATGTTTCAGTTGTTCAGACAAGATTTCATAAGGACGCATTTGCACAGCTGTAAGTACACCTTGGGTGATTCATCTGCACATTGATAGTCCGAATACTGGAACCAGGCCGGAATAAGGAAAGCACGAGTTGAAAAAGATGACTTACGAATAACTGGCAAAAACCTGGCAAAACTTTTTAAAATAGCAAAAACAAACATTTTCTCTCCTTCCTTTTGGTCCGAACACCTTGCAGTTACGCAACTGCTACTTTGTACCAACCAAGCAACCCTTAATAAAATTAAATTTTCTGATGAGTGTTAAATCAATAGATTACTTCCCTATAAATTGGTAGAAATCTGTTGAAGCTTTTCCATACGCTTTTGAAGCAACAAAACATTTCAGTTAAATGCACTGTATATTCATTAAAGTAAATGTCCCAAAAACGTCGGTTTTTATGAATGATTGTCACTAGTGAACAGTTCCTGAATAGTTCCTAAAAATTATTTCTGTCTTGTGAAATAAAAGCATATTTCTAAACAAATGATTGTCACCGCAAAAAATCCACTTGACCTCACTTTCCTGAACCGCAAATCATATTTTGAATAGATTTATTGCAAATGCGCACATTCTGTTCACTGTTGAGGTGTCTTTGCTTTAGTGTTGGAGTTTAGCAACTAGCGATCTACATGTCACCACGCGTTTAGCATCAAACGCTTTGAGACAAGTATGGGTTCGCTGAGATCGATTACGAATTCCAGCTTCTAGTTAGTTCTTGTCAAAAGCTTCACCTTTCAAATTAAGACCCTGCCACAAGCGTAGGAAGCAGGGGGAAAGCTGTAACCCCACTATTTTGATTTCGGCTGAAAATTATTTCAAACCTGAAAAAGGTGTTTGGATCAAAACAACTAAAAATTTGCTGAAATTGTAATTTTTCAAACATACTGTTGTCAATAAAACGTTTTTCTGGTATTAGTAGGGCTAAACAACTTGCATCTCTCTATTACTTAAATAATTATGAAACGTAAAATGTTTTCAAAAACCAATACTTTTTAGGCATGAACATACATTTTCAGGCAAAACACAGCTGGCCGCCAGATTGCATTGGCACCATATGTCTATGAACTCCCCTGTATATGAAACTAACAACATATTCTTGAATGGTATAAATTTCAACGTTTTGGGTAAAAACAAATCATTATCACACTTACCTTGTTTGGTTTCAATAGTTTCAAATACTTTTTAAATTTTGACATCGCTGGCAATGGCGAACATTATTAAAAATGACTGCTCCTGTTGCCCTGTTCTTTATTACACAATACTGGTAGCATATTTATACCAGTGAAAAAACTTGTTTTGTGGCGTTTTTTGTTTTGATTTTTATTATATCAAAACAAAAGCATAAAGATATCTATGATGTCGCAATGCAAATCTCTTACCTTCTAATTCCCACTGGGCTCTACAAAGATTGCAGCTCCAGAGCAGGAACAATAAAACTGCCGAATACTCCATAAAGTTCTGTTTACACTCACTGTAGAACACAAAGAATTTGACCTTGCAAGTTGCTGTTGTATTCTTTCACAGACCACTGTCTTCGGATGATAAAGGCGCTCAAAGCGAGGCCTCGTTTTATCGATGGCAGTTGCCAGAGTGGCGTTTTTCCTGTCGTCACTGCTCAGGAAGGCAGCGAAGCGTTTAGTATNATGTGCCATTGCAGGTGGCGCAAACCTATTAGGGCATTAGGCGAGTAANAGACGAGTAGAATCACTGCAAAGAACTTGTATTTTTACATGAAATATCTTTGACTGTTTAGCCATGTTGTACATATGAGAAGAGCTTATGCGTGCTNAAACGAAAGCATAATGCATGTTTCACTTGAAATCATACGCATAGATTGTGGTACAAANATTACCTCATTGCCTGGTCAGGCGTACGAAAAAATTAAATAAAAAATAATAGCACGACATCATTTTCTCCCAATTTTACAGAAATGTTATTTTGAAAACTTTTGTTGACTTGGCACTTTTTCCCAGGTGAACCTTTATTAAGTACTGTTCTGAGATTTATAATAACCAGCATTGGATGATCTCTTTTTCTATGGTTGGGAGAAGAGATTCAATTGATTATCCGATTTTTCAGTTATACTCACTGGTCCACCCAAGAAATAACTCAGCACAGGCAGTAACACACTTATAACACCTCGCAACTTTTTAGACTTGTGAATTAATTTTCAGTGATCTGTAGCTTAACCTTCATTTACTTGAATTGCGTTGTGTTAATTAAAAAATCTAGTTTTCTTTGAAATACTTGCACAGTTGGCTGACAGAAAACGCCGAAGCATATAAGTACAACATTCCAGACAATCATTTGAGACCAAGAAAAACCTCACACGTTTTCTTCGCCTGGCAGTACCTAGTTCACGGCTTGTGTCCACAACGAGCATTCTGAAGGCCGATTTGCTCGGAAAAGCATCATATACTTGGAAGATATACAAAAAAATTTCTTGCTCCTTTCGAGCAACTGAAACATTGCGCTGACTAACGACCATCTATGCATAGACTAACAACGCTAAATGGCTCGGCATATTGCGTAGCAAGCAACAAAGCTGTCATTTCAACACCGCTGTAATCGTGTGTGCTGAGGGATATCAAAATTCAAGCAAATTGTTCTGTCTCACTTGCCGATTGCCAAAGAGAGCTGTAATGCTGATGAAGAAAACCACGTCAAGTTTATGTCTATTGGCTGCTCGGTGCGAAACATCTTCCAAAATGCTGCAGGCCTACTTTATTGGTGCAAGCAGGGAAAAACCTAAATACGCATTTTGTTTGTTTCAGCTTATGGCAAATTTTGGCAACATAAATTACTGCCAGAAGAAAAAGTTTGGCAAGGATTGTTATACATCTGTAACGCATTTTTATGACCAACTGATGTCATTTCTAAACCCATTGAACCATGAAGATAAAATTAAGATGTTTGATGTCAGGTGACTACTAACAGCAATCTTTATTTCGAATAGATACACTGTCATAAAAACAGAAACTTCAGAGCAATCTCAATGCACTTGATTTGATATTTAACAAACTAGTTTATTTGGATGTCAAGACTGAAATCCTTCTAAAATTTGTAAGTCAACTTTGCTTTTATACGCTAAAACGCTGCTTTCAGTTAGGCGAATTAATTTTGTTCCTCGTCCACAGACATTCGTGTCTTCCAGAAGCGGGTACCCACGACTTATCAGACTGTATCAAACATACTTTTTCCACAGTAGGAACTCAGTTGAACTTGCCACCATGTTTCTCTGTAGCATGCCGAACAAAATCAACGAAAAGGCTGTCCATCTTTTTTCGCTTTTTATTACAGATTAGCGCTCTAAAGCAGTTTTCGAAATACTTAAGTTGAACTTGTCAGAGCAAAAAAAGACTTTTTGCATCTATAGATGTCCCATAGGTGAGCAGAAGGTTTTTTCTTGAAAAAGATTGAACGATGCCAAGTTATTTGTCTAATAGCAACTTTGCAACTTAACCAGTCTTTAAATTAAATAAAAACTATGCAACACATATGCAGATTGCAGCAGCCGATTGCCGAGATCTTTAGATTGCAAGCGTTGCAGTTTAGTCTAACTTGCGCACTGCATCGATCGAAGAGTGCAGCAAGCCCGATTCAGCGTAAACATTCCATCTGTGAGCAAATAACCAGGAAGGGCCAATCATCAATAGAAATTAAGCGCTGCTCGCCACTGAAGGGCGCATAATGCGCTGCTCATAGCAAGTCGAGCTGCTGAAAACGCACAGCTAAGTACTTTGCAACACAACACCATCAGGAGATCACGACCCTCAACCATTGTTCGATCGCAGGCCCGTGTCAGGTGACCCAATTGACTTCTTGCATTCGTTGGCAAAAATAAAACTTTGTCAACAATGTGGTGGGATCTTACGATCACGCGTGGCGTATAACAACCACATAGAATCACCCCAGACATTACAAATATCGGTGAGAATGTCATTAGAAAGCCATTTCATCACACCGAAAATGTTTGCAGTCCTTATTCGCCAGAAGAAGAGTGTGTCGAAACTTCAGATCGAAAAACGTTGCGATTCCGCAAAGCTTGCTCAGACGAGATGCAACATCACTATGTACATTTTTCACTATACGTGTTCCGTAATTCGGGTCTCGATAGTTCCGAAAATATGAATGATAGTCCTCAACCTCTACGAAAATATCTTACGCATGACACAATAACACATTTGTAGAACAACAGACGTACATCCATCACAGCTAGGTTCATCAAAAGAATTTGCGCACACTGCTGCACAGAAAGTCGGTTTTGTGAAGCTGCAGCAACCAAACGATTGATATCACGGCCCTGATTTTCGTAGGACATTTTACTCCTGCGTCATGCAGTCTTTCCTGAGCATAAACGCTCATTGTCTGTTGACGTAACAAACGCTCTTTTGGCAACGCCAAAGTTCCTGCGGAATTTCGCACGCAGTGAGCTTGTTTTGCCAACTCGCTATAGTTTCTTGATAATGAAAAGAACAAGGCATCCGGAACGACGAAGACGTGCCCTGAATGAAAACCTGTAGGCAACATCTTTTTGGCCGTTACTTGACAACAATAAAAGATGTTTCAGGAAAATCCCAATAGCCTTACTTTTTGGAACCCTCCGTTTGCCTGCTGCACGTGCATCTCGTAATTAACTTCAAGTTAGGAGCGCTTTCAAGTTTCATCTTTATCCCTGACGGTTTCGTTGCGAAATGCGCTTTGAAAAAAAAAGGCAGAATTTGCATACTACTTCCAATTACGACATCCTTTGCCCACCGTCACCAAGACCTGGCAGGTTGTTTGTTTGTGGGAAAATTTTGTGGAGCATGAGAAAATGGCTCCAGTTGCAAATTAGCTGCAATCTGCGGGGCACGTGAAGAGATTCTTTGTTACACAAAAGTGGGCCAGCCCTGACGTTTTGAGCGAAACCAAAGTTATGCAGAACAGACTTCAACCTGCTGCTCGGATTCAAACGGGTGATGCATCGAATTCAAGTCAAACATGGTTGAAACGTCGAGACGTGTGAAGGATAAGACCAGCTAGTGACCACGCTAAGGTTCGTGATGCTGAAAGCTGACCGATGAATTACACGAGCGGTTGACCGTGAACGATGACTAACTGTGTCTCAACTTTACTGAATCTCAAACAATCTACAGCAGCTGGGTCAGCAGACTCTGACCACGTCCAGCGCTCATCAGAATGGCGTTTTGCAGTTGCTCAGCTGCCGCTGTGCTCCTGAGAAACCGTTTGTACTCTTCCATCGTCACCATGTCGTATAGTTTCAATTCCACGTGGTCCTTCGCTGCGCGGCCGACAGGATTTCCGGCTGGCGTAGGCGCTACGTCCAGGTTCGTTGCAGAAAGATCTTGAAAAAAACAGCCATGTCGCCGTTGCTTTGAAAAGTACCCGTTGGCACAAAGAGCACAGACTAGACGAGTTTAGTGCAGGGGTTCCCGACCTGGGGTACAGGTTCCCCTAGAGATACATTTGCCCATCTAAAGGGGTACATTTAAAGTTGGCAATAAAAGCAAAAAACATATTTGATTATTTTTATTCCAAATATTCATGATATATCAGTGAATATTAATATCAAATATCATTATATGCTTGTTAAATAAATTAACATTGAGGCATAAAAACGGAGTCTACCTTTATGGTTCTAAAAATATAAACGTTTTGTTAAAAATTCAGTGGGTTTTTGTTATTTTACTCAGCTTTTTTGTCATAAGAAATTTTAGGGGTACGTGCTCATCTGTCAAAATGCTGAAGAGGTACATGGTTAGAGAAAGGTTGGAAACCCCTAGTCTAAGGCTTGAGAATGCCAAAACGTGTGTCCACGCAAGCATGCTTCAG
>JGI24159J19872_10008173_pt1 | contig 13687 bp, 9 predicted proteins | sample Ectturendosymbi4_FD_19872 | JGI IMG/M metagenome (IMG submission 19872) | reverse complement strand
AGAGCTCCCTCGACGAGTTCACTCTACTACTACTAGGTTGCACTATCATTGTATAGGGATAAGTGAGCTACGATAATTCGCTTGTGGTGACTATCACAGTGACTTGTAACTTATGGGCACCATCTAGCAGTGACCATTTATTTACATGTGGCGCCATCTCCAGAACGCCACACATGGTACTGATGTAATTGATTGAGTTTGGTGTGAAGGGATTTTATGATGCAGTGTAACCACAAGGATACACCATTCAAACCAGTTTGAGAAATCTTGGATATGATATTAAGAGCAATGACATTTTCTTGCATGGTTTCCAAGATTTTTTTCAGTTCAACCAGATGCACGTAAAATGCAATTCAATAGTTTGTTTTACTTATCAAGCCTGTGGTGACATTATGTATTACCATCTTTTAGCACGTTTTGCGAATCTAATCAAAAGTGTGAGTTTTCAACTGACACTTCTGCTTGCAACACCGTTCTGGTTTGGTTCAACCTTCTGTTATTATTCTCATGAAATTGTTTTAATTTGGCATTTTGTGCATGATTTCGTAGATTTGTAGCAATGTGTGTTAATCGCCACACATGGTTTTATGTTTGTATGATGTGCGCACGTTGCACCAGTACCAACTTTCAGGGCTGAACCTAGCTGGTGCGGGCAGAGCCATATCAGTTGCACTCCATACCCCCAATTGGGGCTCCGACGCTGTAACAGAGGACCATAATTCAGTCCAGTCACCACTTAGTCCCTCAACGAAAGCTTCGACCCCAAATTGAAATATAAAGCACTAGAAATCAGTGAAGTTGGGGGGCACTTTGCAAGAAAAGTGCTTACACATTACGGTTACTTTGGGCCCCTTTGTAAGCAAGGTATTTGCACGTTACAACTGCTGTTGGGGCTCCCTTTGAAAGCAAAGTAGCCTACTTATATATTACAGTTGCTGTTGGGCCCACTTGAAAGCAAGGCACTTTACACATTACAGTTGCTATTGTGGTCCCTTTGAAAGCAAAGTACGTACACAATGCAGTTGCAGTTGGGCACCCTTGTAAAACAGAGTACGTGCGCATTACAGTTGTTGTTGGGGGCGCCTTTGAAAGCAGAGTAGNCTGCTTACACATGGCAGTGGCTCTTGGGGGCTGCTTTNAAGGCAGAGTACTGAATTATGATGTGGTTAGGAAAATATCATATGAGCGGATAATAAACTTTTCATCAAAAATTAGGAGTATTTATGCTCAAAATACCTTGAGGGGGGCCCCTAAAAAGGGGTGGGTGGGCGAGGCTGTATGCAACCTGACAATGAGCTTATATGAGAATATGAAACCGATTGAACACATTCTGCTTCATCTGATATGTGTACTTTGTCACCTGATGTGCGCATGTAAACGCTGTATTGTAAAGTTATCCTTATATTATTTAACGCATTGAAGTTGCTGATGAATTTATCACTTCAAAAAACACACATTTAAAACGCGAGTTTTCATAATTATACCTAGACACCCAGGTCGACTAAAAAAAACAGATCTGGATGGAAAAAAAACCTCACTGGGAGCCCTGGTCACATGCGGCAAAACGCTACTAACGAACTTGAAGTGAACATTTGAAGTTTTATTGCCGTGTTATTGTTACGGAATAAAGACCGAGAGTACAACAATCCGCTAGCAAGTTTCGCAACCTGCCTTTCCAGGCAAAGGATTGGACATGCGCGAACTGCGCAATTGCGCTAAGCGTTTCGGGGGCCTCACGGTCGGGAGTTTGCCCTGATGGGCCTCGCTTTCATTTGTTCGGCCCTGCCCACATGCCTAGTTGTATACGTCCAGAAGTCAGACTTCTACTAGATCAACGTGTTTTATGTAGTAATTGTTGTAAAAGAATGTACTATGTCTAGTCCAGCTAGTCTTCTCTTACTTTGTACATAGCAGCAAGATACCTTTGGTGCTTATGAGTTACGACCAGTTAACACATTTGCGCAGACTGCTGTTCAGACAGCCAGATGGAGTTAGTTGTGTAGTTAGAGCAGTGCTCCGCAACATTTTTTCACTCACGGCACATTTAACCACTTTCCAGACTTTTGCGGCACACCTCGACCACTAATGTAAAAACAATGCACTTCACGATTTATTCTGAGTTATTTCGGCTTGTTTTATTGAGCACAATCGCTGTACGTTCGGCTCAATATTTGAAAGACCAACTCGAAGTTATCCATAAACTTCTTTTAAGCATGGATCGTTTATCATTTTTGATCAATAACAACGACAGATCAACTTTGTTCACATAAAATATGTAGTGCAAAACTGAAGAAGAATTTCAATAGCCACTTTCGAAATTCGCTTATCTACCTCATCAATACAAATCCAAAACTCCTCAAGTGGAACATCGCTGAATTTTACTCCCGAGTTCTGTCATTTCGTTGTTCAATAATGTTTTTTCAAACAGGCAAGGGTAATTCTTATGTTGGCATTTCAACATTAGCCGAAAAAGGATTTCGGATCCAACCATAATGGTCATATCTCTGATGTGAAAAAAGCTAAGTGTTCTTGGGCAAAATCCGACTCAAATTCTTTGTCAATAGTTCTATTTTGATTGTTTCATGGAAACATTTCCAGTGATCCTCGTGTAACTCAGTTTTCCAGAGTACTATTTTCTGTTTAAAACCTTTTAACTTGTCAGAACGCGTCAGTACAGTTTNATTTTTTCCTTGTATTTTAAAATTGACTTAATTCAAGTNTTCATATATGTCGGTCATTTATGCAAGTTTAGCAATCCAACGATTATCTGGTGTTTGTGCAGATGATGGTTGTTCTGACTCACGAACTGACCTATTTCATGTCGGAGCTCGAAAAGTTTTGAATATTTGGTAGTCAAGTCTCATAACGGCTTCGCTCCTGTAAGACCGACGAGTATGCTTCACAACACTGCCATGACAAACAATGGACAAAAAATAGCCTTATATTGCGAATTTTGTTTTCAGTGCCGTTTACGTTTATGTACCTGGACAATTACATCTTGGGGAAATTCGTAATTCAAATCTAACTTACGTGGACCTTTCGCGATTAAAAAAATCTCGCTGTTCAATGCGGCGCGGGGTCCAATGTAGCTGCATCTCGGCTTAAGGCCGACCCTGCCTACATTCTTCGTCACTTTCAGCCAATCAAAACGGTTCTTCACATGAGTAGACACCTTAGTTAGTTTCTTGACTTTTGAAGTTTTGTTTAGAATCATCGTTTTCAACTTCAGATGCTACTGAAGGTCTTCCTAGTGGTGAGCGCGGCAGGCTTTTGATGTATCACTATGAGGTGTACAACGAGATTGTGAAAGATTTAATGGCCGCCAGAGGCTCACTGTCAGGTAAAATGTAACAAAACATTCAACTGCGTTTGCGTCGTACTTCTAGGAGACTTTTTCCGAATCTTGTTGCTGAAGAATAGTGTTGTTGCATTGCTGTTCAGGTCGAAACGGATTGATGCCATTGGAGATTCAGTATACTGCAGAACGCGGAATGCATGTAAAAAACCTGCAATTTGAGATTTGTAGAAATCCGTCGGAGGCAGTGTCAAGTAGGTTACTAAATAGTATGGGAATGCTACGTTGAATCGTTTCAGAAATGTCACATTATGTTATTGTCGATTGTGTTCTGAAACTAGAGCCGTTGTAACTCGCTTATGTTTAAGTTACGCGTTGTTTGTGCCGAGGTTGGTGATGCTCGAGATTTACTAGCTGATCTTCTTGCGAGCAGGTTTTTGGCAAGCTTGGCTTTCAAGAACCTCTGCCACAACAGATTTTGGGTCTGCCAGTCACTTCGCCTCATACATTTTCCAGCTCGAGCTGTTTATGGTCAGTGGTCTTGCTTTTATTATTACTAGGTTTATTGTTATTTTTACTGTGTGCGATCCTTGTCACGTGATCTGGCTTTCAATCCCTGAATTTTGAAATAAAGAAATCAACTAGCAAGAGATTTTCAGGACCTTTGAGAGAAAATAACGTACCAAGGACCTAACGAATGTATCGGGCCCTCGCCAGGAAGATTTGGTCATAGCGTAGTGTTACTTGAAATCGATTTCTCATTGAAAATTTTGCTAATTGCTCCCGTATGGATAGTGGTTGCTTGTGTTAGATCAGTGTTTCCCAACATTTTAGGCTTACGGCACCCTACAGACAGAAAATATAATTTGCGGCACCCAGTAGAGAGCCCATAGCCATTTGCTTTAAAGTTTTATAACATTTTGAAACTAGTATATATTGAAAAACGCATTAGCTTGCGGCACCCCTGAGGATCTTAAATGGCACCCTAGGGTACCGCGGCACCCCGGTTAGGAACCACTGAGTTAGATGATTGTAATGGATAGAGCTAGGCCGATACCGATGTTTTTCATTTTTAAGTGCCTATAATCGATAGTTTCATTACTCAAACCACGGTTGAAAGACATTACAGTGCATTTTTGTCTTCAGTATGCAGGCCACACAAACAAATGGAATAATTACACAAGTTACAAATGAAAGAGTTGATTACGATAAGTTAGGAACATATTACCGTGTTACATCGAATTCCGCGCAAACCTAGGTCACTAAAACAGCCAACCACCACAGCACGTACCCTGATTTGTTCGTAGACGGTCATCTGCGTACCGCACAAAAACCTGCATGCGAATGTTACGTCATAGAGGTCATTAAACACCGGCCACAGTAGGGCACCTTTACCAGTGGCGGATCCATAGCAGGCGTTTGGGGAGCAGTCATATAGAGGGGCGTCAAAAAGGTCTTTACTTGTTTATATGTCCAAGGTTGTCTGCAATAATTGTTGGGTATCAGACAAAAGTGGATACCTTTTGTATGCCAAGAAAGTGGCTATTTCTGTTGGTCGAATCTTTTAGGGAATAACCACAGTTCAAAAGTGCTTTACATCATTAATTCAGAAAATGTTTGAAGGGGGTCTCGGAAGATGGACCTCATTTTTCACGAGCTACACAACTGAGAACACTGTTGGCGTCCCAAACAATCTCTTAAATCTACAGAAAGTATTTGAAGGATACACCCTAAAGCATGCTGCGTGCTAGTGTTTGACACTGTTTTGGCTATCCGTAGATCAGAAAAAATATTGGCTGTCACGTAGTCCCAACCTGTTCACAAGAAGAATGGTTCTTCTTACACTTGGAAGCGACAACTTAAGTCACACGATAGGTGTCTAATGAATAGCTAAATGATGGTCACGTTTCCAGACGAAGTTTGTGCAGTTACATGTACATGAAAGGCATATTTATTGCTCAAGCGACAAAAACAAAATATGAACGAAAGCCGTTTGCTTTGACACTGTTCAGCAGAAGTGGGAGAAGGTGGGTTGAGACCCCAAATTCACAATTAATACCTCCTATCTCAAGCTTCAGTCTCCCCGATAATGACATTTTCCAATTCAATATATACTGCTACGAAGCCACCCAAACAAACTAATGGCCACCCCCAGTGCCGTTGATCTGGCGATGGATTGCTTCTATCCAGGCCAGCAAATACAAGTGAGAATCAGCCTGCAACCAAATCAAAAGCACGAATCTTTACCAATACCACAGTCGCCAGTAAAAAACTTACATTGTGCACCAAAAGATTGCTTTTCTGATTAAATTTGTGTGTTGTAAGCGGAATGATGTAACCAATAAACTAAGCGTTTTGCCGTCGGTTGCAGATTTCGTTAACCATGTCAAATTTGACTTCCGGTGGCCGGCCTGAGCTGTCTACGGGCTTGCACTTGCAACAAAGGGATCAAAACCACATAGCCATCAGTCACTGTTGCCAAGCGCGTAGCCAGGTGTGGGCGAAAGGCGCTGAGCTTATGGCGCACGCTCAATGCGTTTTTGCCAGATAGCGTCAAGTTGTTTCCAACGTACGTCTATAGCTTTTTACACGCTGCATTATGGTTCAATCAGGGGCATGAGTTCCGCCAAGAAACTCGTCCACTCACTTTTATGTTGCAAAACGTCGATGCAGACATATTACGGAGTCACGGACTGCATTGGCAACAGCCCTGAAACTGATTTTTCGCTTTGGAGGCTTCTAAAACCTTGCGACAGTTATACGTTTTCCATATTGCATTCCTATTTTCACTGCTCCCTTACGTTTCAGGGCTGCCATTAGGCATTAAAGAAATAAACTTCAGCAAAACAGACCTATTTTGCCAGGGATATTTAAAAACTCCTGAAACATTTTTGCCAGTGATATCTAGAGTTTCTAAACATCCCTGACTTTTGCACAGGTCAAGGACAAATTGAGAACTGTGCAAGCAAAAGCGACCGCGTTTGTAATTACTTAATCTGAATAAGGCTGGGAAGTTCTCACGCGGGAACAAAATATCAGGACAGTAGTATTATTGCGAACCAACAGCGCTGTTGCTACTGTTCGATACTTAATAGAAGCGGGTAAAAGTCCGGCACGGAGCTCCTGAAGTTCAACGCAATGTGAAGCATTGTTTCGTTTAGAGTATTTTTATCTCTGTTTCGACTTGGATAGGCACTAAAAAGGGGCGCCATTCGCCAGGGCGTCTCAGACGTTTGGGGGGCAGTTGCCCCAAACACCACCCCCTGGATCCGCCACTGACCGTTATATTCGTCGAGCAGTCGACATACCATTTGCTCGATTTTAGAGAGGATTTTTGTCTCGATAAAACTCGTGTTTCCAATGATAGTAAAATAATAAGTCTACCCACTACGAATTCATTGTTTACCTACCGTGACTTTTCTCATGTTTCGTATTTGTGGAATAGCCTCCAATGTTTGATACTTTGAGCGTCGCTTTAGTCCATATCCCTTACGTTGTTCATTTCATCTCGCGCTTTTCCCGTGGAGGCCCTGGCCATAGAGCAGGTTGCAGTGTCTGAATGCTCTCATTCGATTTAGTACAACGCACAAGGTAGTTGCTTCGTCGGTTTTTGTTTTCGCGCACGCAATACCAGAAGAGCACCGAGAAGATTTCATGACTAAGTGGAAGACATATCCTCTAGTAGCAAACTGGCTTGTCGACAGATCACCACTAATAACCTTTTTAGTAATTAGGACATTTCAGTTGAAATAATCATTGAGGATTTCAAAAAATGCGAGTTTGCAATTGCAAGACATCGAATGGGACTTTGCAACACTTCCAAATAGGGTTTCAAAAATAGCTTTTTAATGAATTAAAAAAAACTGTATCTCTTCCTTTTTTGTACTTTCATTTGCAACAAAGTAAACTTTTGAAGTATTGATAAGTCACATCAGGAAAAACGAGAAAAACACACATTTGCAAACGACATTTTTTGGTTTCTCAGCATGATTTCATTTTGATTTGTGTGTCCATGTCCGTAAAGAAACGTACATTTTAGAAAACCATCTTCTTTCAGATTAGTAGCATATTTGAAATTAAGCATAATACACCTTCCAGACATACATCCACATAATTGACACTTTGATGAAACAAACAAAGATAATATTTTATTTGTGACTTGTAACCGATTTGGTTTCTTCAGCCATAAGTATAAGACATGAATGCTTTGTTGCTAATCCGCATTAACCTTTCCCCCCTTATTTAAACCCTTTTTTGAAAAATTATCTCGGTAGGTTTTTATCAAGTTGAAAAGACCTGCTGCAGATATTTAGCAAACTCTTTCTATTACTGCGGAAAATTTACGAGAGTGACTACTTGCGTTTAGTAGATTTGGTTTTACTCTGAATAAACAAAGACACATTCATATTGTAGATGTAGGAAAGCATTACATTTATTCACCAACCTACTAGCATTATAAAGAATTGTTTTGTGATGTTCAGTAAAAACACATGTTTTTGTTTGCAATCCGTTTTTCCTGAATTTCTGGTTTGGATTTTGGACTGCTGTTGAGTTGATTATGTCACCTAGAGATAATAAAGCAGGCAAATGGAATTTAATTGCGATTTTAGATACCCAAAACAACGAAGTTGCCCGTAACCCAACTTGTAATATAAACGACATGAAATTAGTTCATTTTTTATCACAAAGCTTATCTTCTTGCATTTTTAGGTATGCCCCAAAGCGATTGGTAGAAAAGCAATAAAACTGCAAACTGGATCTAGAGATGCTTTTCGGCTCTGAAAGCCTTTCAATCAATAAATGTTTTATCAGGGTTTTTTTAAGGAAAATGTCAGCTTCCCGCTATGGATCTGTAGGGACCCAATTTCACTGATTCTAGGGACCCGATGATAATTTTCTCTGATTCTAGATACCCGATTTGAAATTCTAGAGACCCGAATCGGGTCCCTAAAATACCTTTAAAAAAAACTGGTTTTATGATAAATAGCTGACAGTCGACTCAAAAATCGTTACAATTTTATTGTGAGAGACGGGCCCGAAGCCGCACGTGGGGCACGATTTCACATAAGAAATTTTACGATCAGTGCTTGGATATATTCAAGCAACCCTATGTCCGGAATTACCGATTGCTTCTATTTCTTTAGTGTACTGAAGTTCGCTGTTGCGCTGGTTTTCATTTACGACATATTTTGTTGTTGCCTTTCCTGGAACGATGTGTGAATACTGTCTTTCTGCCGCCGCGCATAGAGAAAACCTTGTTTTCAATTGTAGAAAACTTTACCCAAAGCGTTATTCAAGTTATATTTTTGTACCAGATGACGGATGAAAACCCGATGCCAAATCGTTCGACGTTTACAGTAATTAGACTTCCTGGTGCCGAGAAACTAGCGGAGGATCTGTCGCGGACGAGGATCAGGGAAGGGCCGATCCTTTCAAAGTCCATTGTTTCTTTTAACAAATTAACGGCTGACCTTGCTCGCCAGCAAGAACCTGAAAGAGTAGTAAGCTACAGGTAGTTTGATGAAAGACAAAATGTTTTCACAATTCAACGAATATTTGCTGTCTTTTGTGTCCATTAACTTTTCTGCATAGTGCACTATCTTTCAACCTCACCACTTTTTGGTTAAGGTCGGTCTGCATGCGATCACCTTTAACCTCGTAGGTTAAGTTGAGAAAGATAAACTGCGGCATGTCATAGTCCTTATACGGGTATATGTTGGTGAAAGAAATAGTTATATTGTTTCAAAATCTTGTTCACAATTCCTGTAATTTTGTCGCATTGTTTGATGGTGAGCGCATCGCGCATGAGGTCGGAATGTGCAAAAACCTCTTTGAATTCCAGTGATTCGAAACTAACTTCGTTGTTGGAGGACGTTCTGGGTGGAAATTGTAAAACACGAGTGATATGCTGCTTATCACCAGTCAACTCCCGACCTGACGTCTTAGCTGCTGTACTGGCGGGCTGCGGACTTCTGTCGCAAGTCAAGAATTACCCCATCATCAATGACTGTCTTGCACAGGTTTTTCACCATTTTTCGTATGATGTGGTTATAACGTAATCGAGTAATCGCATAGCATTTGCTGTTTAGGGCTACATGAAAAAGTGGGTATTTTGACTTGTGTTGTCAGAGTTTCCACGTGTGTCCCGCTTTGCATAGGAAAGCCGCATGCAGGCACTATAGCAAGAAGGTTCTGCTGCCGTGTAAACTCGTATACGGAAAAAAAAGGAAATCCGCAAAACTTTGCGTATTTGTTTCTATTGCGACTTTACAAGACGTTGAAGTAGGGGTGGGGAACCTATTTACTATCATGGGCCGCAAAAATCCATGAATATCATGAGCGGACCACAAAAATTTCCAACCTTACCTTATGCAAATTAATATAAAAAAGAACATTGCACATGTGTCTTTTTTTACTTACATAGTCAAATCCAACCTGTTTGGGTAACGAAAATTCTGAAGTGGGCCACATTAAATGGTCAAGCGAACCGAAGGTTAAATGGTCAAGCGAACCGCAGGTTCCCTCATCTAGCGTTAAACTTTGCGTTGATGTAATCTCAACCTGGACGTTTTATCCTTCAGAGTCATTAGTGAAATACCGGTTAACGCTGTGTTTGTTTACATTTTGTATATAATTGTTTTCTCCCCCATTCAACCGTTATCTCCTCCATATCTTCGTTTGCTTTGTGCAGAACCTTGTGACACAATACAGGACCCGCGCAAACAACTCATTGCAGTTCGGAGGTTTGGATGCCATAGCAGGTGCTAATCTGATGTCCAGACCAGATCTTCAGGATCAACTGATGAAGATGGCCAGCGACAACGTAAGTAATTTCTTAGGGCTAGGATCAGCTTTAATGGCGTACTGCAGGTAAGTTCTTGCAAACTTGTGTTACCTTACTTGCTCTTTGGTCTAATGTTTGCTGTGTGTTATGTATTTTATGCTAATTGTGCAGCGGAACTAAATGTTTTCGAAAAATGCGTGTAATTTTTCTTTTGATCACAGACGCAGCTTCGAGAAAGGAACGATCGTTTGTTTCAACGACTGGAGCAAATTCAAGACAAATTGACTGAAATCGCAAAATCTAAATCTGAACTTTCCGCGAAACTAGTCACTAGTGAAGAAGAGAAACTAAAGGTTGTGGTGCAACAATTTTTTAGAAAAACTTGAAGATCTTAGTCATTTTTTTCTGTCACGCTGTGATATTTCTACATTTTTCAATATCTTGAATGTCCATTTTTTTCCAGATTGCCTAAACCCTTTTGATATAACTTAGAGGTCTACATTGTACCACGTTTAAGTCTTTGATCTGGCGAAAATGTCATGATACAGTGTTTAGAATGCATTTGAAAACTTTGCTTATCTGAAAGCGTTTTTAATAATTCGCTTGCTCTGCGTACAGGTTTCAAAAGGATTGGTCGAACTACAATTAGAGAACAACAGATTGACAGAAGAGTACGAATCGGAAAATTTTGAGCTTAAGAACAAGGTTAAGATAAGAACTTTTTTTTTGTTTTTCATCGGATTTTTCTCATGATACATCAACATCATTTCTGCAAAACTCGATTTTCAAAGCTGAGTGCTTTACCGAGTTGAGGATTTTTGAATGTTTCCAGCCGTTGAAGTCGCTTGCGGTTTTACACTATACCAGTGGTTCCCAAACTTGTTCGAGCCGTTACCCAAATCAAGGCAGCGATTATGTCTTAATTACCCTCAATATTTCGCAGTGATAGCTCACAATATAGAACAACATTGTGGTTTTGGTTCCACATTACCCCCAAAAGAATCACATATTACCCCCAGGGGGTAATTTACCCCCTGTTTGGGAACCACTGCACTATACTGTGTCAATGTTTTTTCAGCATAGTTTGCACAGATCTGTTTCTTTAAGTGATTGCATTCTGCTGATCGTGGCCATTGAGATGTTTTGTAAGAACTTTGCATAATATTGCAGAAAATCTTCTTTCTACTTCAATTTGAAGCTCAAAAGTTGCAGATGCATTTTCTTTTCAACAAATTCGTTTTTTTCAGATTTTGACGTTAGAAAACCAACTCGTTGAGTTCGAACTGGAGAAGAACAAATTCGCCCGCAGTCATGATTTGTCCGCTGAGCACACGAAGCAGTTGGAAGAGAACAGGAAGATGATCGCCGATGAGTTTGTCGTTTTGAAAAAGAAGGCTATTAAACAGGAGAAGGAACTTGCAGAACAGGTGACAAGTGTAGTTTGGTTAGTAAAGTTGTTGTTCCACGAAAGCAACGATAGTTGATTAGAATGGATGGCTTTCAGGAATCTTTTGCGAAAAATTGCATGTCGCGTTTATTCGACAACCTTTGGTTGCGCATTACTCAGATGTGAGTGCACGAAAATAATACAGCGGTTTTGGTCTTTGGGATTGGTTGTTAGTTATAATCGTTTTCATCCCAACCCCACTGCACGTCGTCTAATGAGATACAAAAACCAGTTTTCACCGCAGCAAGTTAACCCCTACTCTGGGATATTTCCCGTATTTACAAGTTGTAGCAATGTAGCATGTCGCACCGCAACAAAAGTCAACGCCACTCAACTGTAAATTGTCATCGGATATAATTTATAAAAGTTAGCGGAAAACGAATTTGCAGCAGGTTATGAAAGTCTTATCATGACCGTGTTGTATGAACTTGGAGCAACTTCATACGATTTTTCCCTGCATCGATTGTTACGGTTGAAGACATTTTACCACTTCCTTTTTTGGTAATGCTGAAATGTTGGTGTAATTACGCAGATGCGTAAGAACGACGAACTCCGAACCGAACTCGGGCGACTGATCGAGACAGAAGCGGCGCTGTTAGATCTACGTGACAACGTGGAAAGGCGGCGTCAGGCGCACGAAGATGCGACGAAAGAACTCGAAAGAGCTCGCGGTGTGCTTCGGGAGGCGAATGTCCAGGCATCGACTAGTGACGAAGATCCGTTAGAGGCGCTGAAGGCCAGACGTGCTCAACTGCAACGTGACGCAATGAATAAGTCGGTGCGTTTCTTTCACATTGTGATTGTGAGGTCATCCGAGCGATTCTCGATGTCGTTGAGGGATATCGTTCTTATTGAATTTTGCCACTTAAATTTTTTAAGCTTAAAATGAGAAGAAAATTTCATTGGCTGGGATACGATCGGAAAATTTTCAAGTCGCATTGTTTCAAGGGTAAACAACATTCGCGTTTGAAACAGACAAGTGCGCCGGATGTGCGCCGCGCACAAACAGACACGTGCACCGCACACACACTCACAAAAATGAAACAGACTTCCTTGAGATTTAAATCAGGGATGCGGAAGCTGGAAGCGGTGGAAGCGGTCCTTTTTCTGCGGAAGCGCGAAACTTCTACCGCTTCCGCTTCCACATAGGTTATTTGACTTGAAGAGTAACTTGGTGAAAAAGTTTTGTTCATTTCCCAATGTGGATTAAACTGTGAAGTTGCACTATAAGTCTGAATGAACGTGCGATATCAGAAGCGCGAGAGAACGAGATAAAGCATAAATAGCATCCATGGCGTTCTTCATAGAAGGCCAAGTCATCGTGCAGCTTACCGATTTTATCGGAGGTGGACTTTTCAAACCTAGCTGCTGTCTACTACAATGGTAACAGTTTGAAAGTACAGCAATCTCCCGGTTATGTTCGCAACTTGAATCTGAGCTGTTTGTGCGAACTTAGCAGTTGTGCTTTCAACTGCCTTAGACTTAGCAAACAGATACTGATCATTAGGGCTAATGTTTGGAGACTGATTGATGCTTTGACTGAAACAAACTATTCTTTTCAGCAAGACATATAGTATTCACTTACATTATGCTATTCACTTTACAAACAATGTTAGGCAAACCCAAGCGTTTAATTGAGTCATTTTGAGTCAAATCATCCAACTGCGAGCAAACTGCCCCTTCCACCTTCACTAACCATTTTGAAAGCAAACGAACTTGCTGAACAATTATATCAAATCGTGAACTTTAGCAACATAATCTTTCGTGTTTAACATTTTTATGACCAGTTGTCACGTTTGATTTGCTGTAAATACCAATAAATTGCTGAAAAAGTTGAATACAGATTTTTTCATAAGTTTGTGCGAACTTAACTTGGATGCGAATTTAAACGGGTGCAAACTTAACTTAGATATTACTATACATAGGTGTTTGCCAACTCAGTCTAAAAAGCTTTTAGCATTTTATTAAAAATGTAAAAAGTTTGTCCAAAACCTTGCGTTCTAGAATTTTGCTCAAAGCATTTATTATGACATAATAATGTATGACAGTTACAGCGCTTTTTTAAACCGTACGCTATGCAATTTAGCTTGATATTTGTTAGGCTAAGGACAGGTTGTTGTAAGTGCTGTTTGTATTTATGTGTGTTGAAGACAGTTTTCTA
>JGI24159J19872_10008170_pt1 | contig 13689 bp, 5 predicted proteins | sample Ectturendosymbi4_FD_19872 | JGI IMG/M metagenome (IMG submission 19872) | reverse complement strand
CTTGGCTTTTGCGTAGTTCACGAATCTCTTTCACCAGTTCTTGTAGTGAAGATTCTGTGGACTTGCTGTTGCTGTCCATCATGTCTGTAAGCTTGTCAAGCGTTTCAGCAATACTTTCCAGATCATCTCGTGACGTTTTCTTGCTTCTTGTAGTCATATTGGTTGATACAAATTACGCAGGTAAGATTCAAACAAAAACTAACAACCTTTGGTGAACTTATTCAAATAGAATCGTAGGGAAACATATAGGGAAAACTTTGTATAGCATTGGAAGAAGAGTGCAGAAATTGAAAGCTAAATAAAATGACTTTGCTGAATAAAATGACTCCCATAATTTTCGTTCGGTGCCTAAACTACCTTTTCATCAGTTACAAGGGGTTGTTGGTTGGAAAACTGAACAGGGCATCCTGAAAAGCTTTAATGTAGGTTTCATGCTGCAACCAAAGGCAGTCAAAATTTTTCTACATCTTTATTTGCTTGGTTTCAAGGAAATATATACACTCCTGTCCAAAACACAACTTTTTCATTTTTGCGAAGCAAGACGAAACACTCTATACCAGGGATGGTTAACTTGTTGCACGCCATACGCCAATTTTTTCAAACGCGAGACAGATGCGCCGTACTATCGGCTATTTTTCTTGTAACGAATGTTAATCTTCAGTTTTTGTCACACTAACCCTAACGTCGGGTGTGCATGGCCCGGTTTTCAAAAATAAAAAAGTATACTTTCCTTCAACTAAAGTTTATCGCAAAAACTACACTGAAAATATAACTCTCATTGAGCAGTTTGAGCACTAACAAAGCTTCTTTGTACTCTAATATTATACGATTTTTGATGAAAAGGAGGTGGTGTAGATTTCATATATGTCTTAACTGAATTACTCACAACAAAAAATTTTGGGCCTGAAGAACTTCTTATGTTGTATACTGCTAACACAACCGTAGAAGCATGCGCTGAGTGAGTTTCAGCTCTTTACAACCACTTGGGGCTTAGCCCCCCTCTAACCAAAACGTCGGGTCAGCGTGCGTACGCCACCGCACATTAACCATAACGTCGGGTCAGCGTGACCCGAAATCACAACTTTTCCCCTACACTGCAAAATCGAAAAGAGCGAGGATGACGGCAAGCGCACCTTTTAACATGTCACACAAAAAATGAAGCTACTGAAGCGTGGAGAGCGCTCCGACGCGTACTTACGTAGGTTTCACGTGGTGAACTCATTTGACCAGGGTCACCGTGACCCACGATAGTAGTCCAGTGTTACCCCACATCATTATAGTGATTTACTAAGTAATATTGTCAAATGCGATTATAATATCTGGTAAAGCAGCAAACAAACTTCACATTTACATATTTTTCACACAGACATCAGGGTTTATTTTTCGTTCACCAGTTTATCAATGTTTGGAGTTAAATTTGTCACTGAGAACAGCAGAGGATTCTTCAAATTTGAATCAATCAGGCGCGACTTCATTTTGCTTTCAATCAATTTCGAAGACAAAAATGCTTGTTCGTATGTGTACGTCGTTCCAAAACGACATACAACTCTGAGCAAAATTTCTCGTTTCGATATGGATCGCCAGAAACAGAAATTCCAGAAGCACGGGAGACTGAAGAAAGCTCACCAAATTTCGTTTTAAATATTTAATTTGTTTTCAAGTCAATGAGTTCCATTTGTATGCTACTTGGAATTTTCATTATCTTCTGTTGTTCAAGTGAGAATGCGTTTATAAATGCGAAAATGCAGTCTTTCGACTTTCAAATGAGTCTTGCAATAACTTGATCCCTTCAACGAATTTTTTAAATTGTTATTATCAGCAGCACATTCAATCTGTTTTTTAAATACGAAAACTGGCTCATATCCTCATTTTCTAACTGCGAGATTAACAGTTTTAACTTCATCTGGAATGCAATGATATCATTTACTAAAGCTAGGAAACAATATGTTTTTTCGTTGCAGTTTCATAATCAGATGATTGAGATGGTTAGTAACACCATATAAAAATTCCAGATCACATGGCCAAGTATTATCACATAAAAAAACTCTTTCCCCAGGTGGCCTGTTTTTTCTTCCAGAAAGTCATGAACAGCTTGTTTCAAGATGATAACTGGTATCTCACAAGGAAACTGTATAATACAGGAAATCGATAAAAATATTGAAGTTCACCATCTTGCTCTGTTACAATCACAGCAATGATGCAATGCTCCAAAGGTTGGCCACCCCCGCTCTATGCCAATTTTTGTCTTTATTTTCTCGTTAAAATGAAAGCGCAACATTTTTGACGTGGTTGATGATGTCATTCTTCTTAAACACACTGAGTTTTTCGCCAGTTTTTTCATATTGAATACAAGCTTAAATATCAATAAATGTGTGCAGAAGTCAAGGTTTGCTTTCTTCAGGGTACGGAGGTTTGCGCAGTTCTGTTCATTGATCTTTATTTTTTCATTGATCATTGATCACTTGACTAACGGGAAGGCCCTTAGGCTGACATATATTTCGTGCTAGGACAAACGAGATTGACATTCTTATCTCCCAAAGTGGTCATTGAAACCTATAAAGTGTGATAGTTCAAGACAATCAGATGGTGGTGGACTACTGGCTATCTACTTTTCTTTTTAGGCTGGATTTTTTAAAAGTAAATACCGACAGATGACAGAAGAAGCTCAACAACAACTAGACCACAATGCTTCAGATGTACACACTATGGCTGAAGATAATAACTGACCCAAAAAGAAGTGAATTGGCAGTAACAGAAATGGATTCGCGAGTGTGGACAAGAAGAAAACAAGTTGTGCAATTATAGAAATTCGACTGCTCTCCCAGAAGCATTTTGAGTGCTTTTTCCTTGCAACAACAATTGCGTGTTGCTCGTCGTGCTCCCGTAGACTTAAGTTTTGTGTGCATAGCGTCGTAGCGTTCGTGTAGAATTCAGCGACAGATACCTATAACGCTACAACTAACCCTTCCATTGTCGTGTTTGAAATGTCTCTTTTGAACACGAAGCAAAAGGATTTACCGGTTGGTGTTGTTGTGCCTTATTGAAGATCTTATTTCGCAAAAATGTCATCTGATCAAGCGAATTCTCTCAATGCTCGTCTTTAATAACCCACTATCTTCAGTTTGAATTTCAGCTTGTTACACTCAATTAAGTTTCTTGACAATCCTTAGAAGTGCGGCTCTGTTAGAAAAAATGTACTACTAGGATGCGATACTGTTTCAAACAAAGAACTTGAATGGTTGAAATGATCTGCTTTCAAACAAATATGTTGCAGCATGGATGAAAATACGAAACAGCCGATTTAATTTTTCGGTCGGCGAATCAGAAGAACAGTACTTGGTGTGTTTGGAAAAAATCCTGCTTGTGCGTGACCCCCAAAAGGTTGAATAGCGTTTGTTAGAGGGCGCAGGGACGAACCGATTTGACATAACGTGGCCAATCGTGATAGTGCCACATGTCGTTTTCAACCCTGGCGATTAAAAAGATGTACGTTTTTCTCAGAGTCACAAAGTTTTTTAAAGATTTTCTCCTCCGTTGCGTCCATTAGCAGTTTGAACGATAATTACAACTCCTCATTCCCTGACATTGTACAATACATCCTCTGTGCGACATGTCTTTTCTTGGAGCAGACATGCTGAAAATTGTTGTTCTGTCTATCAATCGCTTAGTGACGTTATCGGCTCGTAGAAATTCTGCCTTTTAAAACAGTGAGTTTTTCTTAAAAAGCATAAAGACTGAATATATGAGCTGTGGAATCAAAAGTTTTGGTTCGCAACCAACTTATTACGGTTTCTTGTTTGCAGTTGGAGGATGAGTGCGAGGTTTTTGTTTGCTAATCAGTGTAGACGGTGAATCAGGAATGAAGTTACGTATTTTAGTTGCGTGTTTGCTGTAAATACCTGTAATTGCAATTGCGTGCTTGGCTAATTGTTAGGTGCGCCGCGTGCGCGCTTGGCTTGTTGATAATAAAATCACGTTTGTTCAGTCTAACCGAGCTGGTAACATTCCTAATTTGTTTCTGTAATGTTTCAGAAACCGTACTCGACGATTGTTCGTAATTCTAGCAGTCTAAATTGCAACAAGTGCTTGCTCTGATCACCTTCCCGTTTGCGTAAGCAATTTGTGTAGTGAATACGAGGCTACAGAACTGCTGATGCTCAGATTGTGATACTTTGAATAAGCGACGGGTCACGTGCGCGTTGAAAAACGAGGGTTTATCCTCGACAACTCCCGATGCAGGGCTAATACCGCAACTGCGTTGGTGCATGGCACGTTCAATGAGGCTAAAAGTGAAACTATAAGCCGTTTAAAGCCTTTACCAATTTTGATTATCAGCCAAACTTACGCCAACTCCAATAATTTTGCTTAAATTTTAAAGCAGAAAACGATATTTCACGCGAAGACAATGAAAATGGTTTGCTTAATATTAATTTGAAGGTCAGTGTAACATTGAGAAAGAGATTTAGCATTCTTTTGTTAACCATAAATCTGTGGATTTTATTAACATCCTTGAAAAAACATTGTTTGTGATGAAAAGCATTACTGAACAGGTACCCTTAAATTTGATGTATTTGATTTCTTAATCCAAATATGCAAGACAGATGATTTGAGCTCTGCACCTTTGTCCACATTTATTGTGGATTAGTTCAGTAAGCAATCAGTTGAATTTAAAAAAGACATCAGATCACAGTTAAACCTGCTTTCAGATGTAGATGTCATCTGCATCTGATCGATAGTTTCAACATCAAAGAGTATACCGTACTTCGACGTAGTATCAAATGCCGCTTCCTTTGTGCACTGCAGTCCCATGCCCTAAATGTTTTCAACGGGGTACATTTCGATGTGGTAGGCATCAGCTGAGACATCAATGAATTTCGAAATGTGCGCGAGTGGTGTAGATATTTCAGGTATGCAGTTGTAGTTCGTTGCTGGTTTTTGAACTATTATAAGCATTTACCGTTTTTGACTTTTAAGCAACAGTTGAAAATAGTTTCTAGAAAACGATTTCACAAACTGATATTGGAGTGAAACTTTTCCCTACTTACAGAATGAATTCCCAAAGCAATTTGCTATATTTGTCAAACTCAAATACAGTGTTAAAAAAGTGTTTCTGTTTAAACTAGTCATTGGAATTGAAAAATGTTTTGTCGAAGCGAAGAGGATAAATACTTTCAGTCTTCAAAAATATGTTATGTTCATTTATCAATGAAGTTGATTTCTGTTGTTGTTTTTGTTACCAAATCGTGAAAAAGAAGACTTAGATAAAACGTTCCTGGAGGGAAAGAGTTAAACAGGTTTCAAAAACAAAACGTTCAAAAAGCAAGCAGTGCTACTGTTTACAAAGGATAAGGTTATAGTGTTAGTTACAATAATAAGGCAATTTTTTATTGATTGCAAACGAAGCCGAGTCCAAAACCGAGTTTAGTTTTAATCAGGATTTAGTTGTTTTTTACAAGGGTGGAACAAGAAAACCTTCCCATTAATTTTTGACAACTCCGACAATCTTTCTTGGAAAACTTCCCTTGCGCAAAGCCTTGCTAACATTTGGAAATTTTTCAAGCCGTATGGCTTAGAGCCCGCTCAACGAAAGTCATCCATTTTCTTAAGGAAGCTCGGCAAAGAGATGTCAGTGGTGATCCGACAGACTGACAAATGACTGCCTTGCGTTGGTTTTCCAGCTGTCTGCAAACATCGAACCCAGAGTTACTTAGCTCTGTACTTTTTTTTTATGATGGTGGTAGTAGATTAACAAAAAGCACCTAACTGGGATGTTGATGCATGCTCACCTGAGTCGATAAGTGGGAGTTAGACGGGTAAAACAAAGTCATAATCATATAGTAGATATTCAAATCGAATAAAAATTTTAGTAGGACACTTTTGCTTGCGAAAATTGTCTTACAATCTCAATTTAAATGCTGGTCCCACCAGATCTGTGTAAGAAACGCTGCTGATAAGCGCCCAACACTTTAACAGAACAGTTTCTACAAAGTCTACCACGTAAAGTTAAATCTATGGCAGAATAATTTCGTTTTTGAACAATAGGTCTGAATACTCAGCAGAATTGGTTTATTGGTAGCAACAAGTAAGTTCGATCTGCAGTTGATCAGAAACATCAGCTGTTTTTGTTACCTGTAAGCGTTTGCTGTGTGTTCAAAGGCTATAATTTTTGTTGGCAAAATCATTTTTGAAAATTTGCAATATCTTGCCGCTCACAAATTTCTTTGATCTTAAATGTGATAAATAATATAAATCGTAAAACTGGAAAAAATAAATGAGAGGTATCTTGCAGACAATTTCAAACATGCGGAAAGTTTTTATGAAACTGCATTAGGTCCGGTGCGGTACGAAACGCATCCGTCAGTTTATTTGTTTTGATATGTTCTTGGGTAGTTTTCAGGTTTTTAGAAAAAGCATGCACTTCTATTTGGTAGCTATAACACATTTATTGCTAGCACGTGGTCAAGCCACAACCCAAGCAAACACTGCAGCAAAAGACTTCTGCAAGACAACAAGTCTGGAAAATGAGAATGGTGTTGTCAAACAAGAAGAGAGGTAAAGTCTTTCTAATAACTTTGAGAATGTATTCCTTTAAATCGGATACAACAACGTAGCTCGCAGATATTTCCAAAATTATAGTGACGGAGAAAGAGTAAATAAATTTATTACCTTTATCAAACTAAAACCTTAAAGGCGGTTTGGTCAACCGTTTCTTGAGCTGAAGAAATGAATACCCAAATAAATCAGCTCCCATAGGTCAATTTAATTATGGAATAGTTGCCAATTGTTCTTCATAATTAAACATTTGAAGTTAAGTTATTTTTTACCTGAGTTTGAGCTTTATAATCCTTTATTTATATGCTTCCACGAAACACGTTTTACTCTGGTCTTTTGTTTTGCATATAGGACTCGACCTCAAAATGGTGTATACTGTATTTTACCCTAAGAACTTTCATGCCTTGTGGAAATGCAGATGGTATTGGAGTGATAACAGTTGCAGGCACATCTTTCTAAAACACTACTTCTTTTGCAGCCTCTGGTCCAAAACACACGAAAAATACTGTGGTTTTGATATCAACCTTCAGAAAGACGACAAGTCAATGTTGAAAGAAGAAATAATAATAGAAGAAGCTCAATTACACCCTCGTGAGCAGTACGAAATCAAGAATGAGGCAAGAAATTCAAAAACCCCTAAAATGAAATCACAAAAGGCAAAAAGGAAAGTAAATGCTAAAAGAAAAGTGGATAGAAAAATCAAAAAGTAAATAAACGCATTATGCATACCTGCATCTGAACTTTGTGTGTTATGATACTTCAGTTTCATGATTTACCTAAATACTAACAGCGTTTAGGAATTGAATAACTGGTAGATTGGAATTCTACGTAGGTAATGTTGATCTATTGCACTTCATACACTTGATATTAAGAACTGCAATTATTATATACATCATACACATAGTTTATTCATTACAACTTTGAAGATTTCACATTGCAAAGGGGGAATGTTACTTAAACCATTTTTACTTTCGCAACAGTTTTGGGATCTGTCATTTGGACTTTCAAAAATGTTCCACCACAACTTTTCATAAAATATTGTCGTGCTTTCGTTAATTTCAGTTTGTGGAAATTTGCGATAAATGATAGATGAACGAAAATCACCGTTTTTCAGNTTGTTGTGTTACCCTACGCTTAAGATTATTTGCATGTTTCACATATTCTGTTGAACTGAATGGAATATAGCATACCTTATCATAAATAATTATGTACTAATTTTTGAAAGTTCCCTTACAAAACCTGAAAATATTTTTGTTATTTTTCAGACTAAAAAAATTGATGAAAGACATTAAGAAGACGCTTAAAAATCTTCAAAAGCAGAAAAAGAGAATTAAGTCAAAGAAATCGGCGAAAACGTCAACGATTGTCGATGGAGGGTAAAATAAGGAAGTAGCCTACTCATTGGAGTTTGTGTTAGTGAAACAATAGTTGAATGTTGTGAAGAAATTGAACGTTTGATTCAAAATTTATAAAATTCAAATACTAAAATACTGTAGATTTCTATAAATGGTATGTTTTCAATAATTCACAAATTGTGTTTTTGATATCAACGCTTTGTTTATAATCAAACAGTAAATTTGACACAGTTTGAATACTGTATGTTTGATTTGGAAAAAAATGGGTAATCTGATTATAGGCTTGATTGCTACATGAAAAAGTTTGATGATTACTTGAAAACGTTTGGTTATAAACTTCATAATAATAAAACAATTTGATTTGAAATATTAATAATGTGATTCCCCGGATTATGAAAAATTGTGTTTATGTGATTTTGGAGAAAAAATATTGCCCTTTTAATTGCAAACATGATTTTATAATCAACTATGTTGATCAACAGAGGTCAGAGAGTTCTGTCACTGACCAAATTTGTTTGGAGTACAGATCGATTTAAAGAACGGCTTCTTAACCGTTTTTCTACCACGCCCCCTTTAAGTAATTGATCTTTGTTCCAAGCCCCCGTGATTTTAAATACGTAAATTGGACGAAACGTTTTAAGAAACCTTAAAATAATTGGTTAGGTAGAAATGAATTATACGTTAACTACATTCTGATAAATGCTTGACTGGTTGGGCTTTAGGTGTCTTGTCCTGGCACTTTATTCCTGGTGTGGTCCTGCGTTAAAATTTGTGATGGGCAAGCCGTTGTCGCTTTGCATGGCCTGCAGTGGATTTTTAATATGCTTGATCTTAATAAGATAGAAGGGGAAACTCGGTGTACAAATTTGACACTTGCTGGTAAAAACGCAGTAAAATACGCAGAATAATGCAGATCGCAGTTTCCTATAAACAAAACCAAACTGTCTAATTTGTTGTGACACACTGCAACAGCAACTTCTTTGACATGCTGTACATTTGCATTGTAAGATTTCACCACATGTCAAACCAGGGGCGTAACGAGATTAGATGGCGGTCGGGGCAAGAAGCTAGTTTGGTGCTCCCATATTAGAACCCGAGGTCTTTCGGAAGCAAATATACTGTATTGAAGAAAGTACTTGTGACATTGTTGAAACGTTTCGGCGCCCCCGCAGTCATTCAGCGCCCCCCATAGTTATTCGGCGCCCGGGAAATTGTGCCCCCGTGCCAACCCTCGTTATGCCCTTTGTCAAACACTTTGGCAAGTAGAGATTGAAAAGGTTGATTTTTGAATAGGTGGTTTTGAAAACACGTTATTGGGGTTACTTTATTTGAAGTAAATGTTTTTCGATCAAAGCAATATGAAGTACAATAAACTGTTACTAGTTAATGAAAAATTCTATACATTAAACTATATAAAATGTCTTTGCTCAACAACAGACCTTTGAACAGAATGTAAGATTTCAGGTTTGCACTGTATTAATCCAAAACAATGTTAACAACCGTCCTTAATATTTCGCTGGAAGATTCATTTTTTTCTTGATTCACACAAACTTGTAAAAAACTCCCAAGCAGCCCGCTTAACTACAAACAGTTGATGTTATTGTGTTATGCATTGTACAAATTGCACACCTATTGCAATTTAGTGCGCTGGTTAGTTAACAGTGTATCGTTCAACATTTCCGTGGTTTCTTTAGGACTAAATGACGTAAGAGTGTACTGAAACGGTGCATTTTCCTTCTGGTATAAAGCAATTTGTAGACTCCCTTGTAATCGCAAAACGGTAAGATGATTGTGTTACGTCTTAAAAAAGGAACAAGCATGAAAATCCATTGATTCTGACAAAGAACATTTTGTTACAATATTAATGCTGAGCACAAATTATTTGCACATACTGCAAAAGCGGTTTGAAAAGTAAGCTTTCTGGGAAGGGCAATGCAAACATCTAAAACAGGGGTGCAAAATATTTTGTGAATTTTTGTAGCGCGCAGAAAGTTTTAGTAGCGCACATGAACAGTATAAGCTTTGCCATACAGCATTCAAATGCATAAAGTTCAAAACGTAAAAAAAGTTCGCGCACTCCAAGTTTTTGGTTGCACGGCGCTGTGACCCCATTTTTTGCAGCCCCGATCCAAAACAATTAAGTGCCCTAGTTTTTGCATCTCCTTGTTCCTCCTTTGTTGACGTTCCCAACGGCTACCTTAAGGACTGCTAAAGTGGTGACGTGTTACTGATCACACCGGGCATGAAGCTTTACTTTGTAACTACTCACTAACTCCAAGCACAAGATTTCTGGGCCTCAGGACCGTTTTCAAAGTCTTAGGTATGACAAAAATGGGTGAGCAAACAGTGGCGATTCTAGCAAGAAAAAACTGGGAGGTGGTCACTGTGAGGCCTGGGAAAAAAGTAGGGGGGCCAAAATGAATGTCTCTCCTGCATGGTGATTTTCTGTTGTAATGAAGATTGATTTGCTATAAGTAACCCTATCAAACCCAACATAGGTTTATGAATATCGTCAGAACCGTCGCCAGAAAGATTTCAAATCGTTTAAAATTTTGCTGGCTGATAGTTATCTACTGTATATGTCAATCAAACGTGATATTAAGCACAAAACTGGGAAGCCAAGCAGGAGGCCAGCCAAAAATCTGGGGGGCATGGCCCACCCAGGCCCCCCTTAGAACCCCACTGTGCGCAAATCCAAACGAACTTAGTCTCTTGCACTTTGAGGAGACCCAGTAGCGCTCAGCTGACATACAAATTTTACAAATCAATTCCTCAACAAATAATTTACTTTGTTCAAGGTCGACACTCAAAAGCAATATCACGTGGTGTTATCCCCAGAGCAAAAGTGCTTTTGTTAAGCCGTTACCAAACGCTAGTTTTCTTAGCAATAACTGGTTTGTGAAGCTCTAGGAAGGCCAGCTTTTTAACTTCTCAAATTTAGTTCTCATTGTAACTAGTCACAGTTCGCGTATGTGTCTTTTTGTGCTTGTTTTCAAGTGCCAACATTTCGCATTTAAGGCCTTGGAAAACGCGAAACTGGTTTCCCTGTGAAATAAACTGCGATTGATTTACTTGTCGCCGTCTTTCTGGCTTATAACTACGAAAAATAGATATGCTTGCAAGTTTAAATCATCGCATAAGTGTGAAAGCAGAAAGCAAGCAGATTCCTCAGAAGCTTGCCGAAAGGCTAAAGTTTGTTATGTTGTCTACTGAGTTTAATAATGATTATTATACCACATTCTTTTGCTCAGAGTCATCGAATTATCCAATGCGAAGAATGTAGCCGTTTCGCATGAAAAGTCGCTTGGTTCGCAAATGCACGAAAATTTAAATGTAAGAGAAGCAAGCCAAGGACCCAAGAAGGGACATAACAACAAGAAAAGCAAGAAATCCTGTACAAAAAATGCGAAAAGAAAAAAAGCGAAAAGAAAAAAATCGAAAAGAACTGGGGTTGACAAAAACAACCCAGTCGTGAGTAATGCATATTTTATTAACAGGTATTCACATAACAGTTCAACAAGCAACGATCGTAAAGCCAAAAGATAAAAAGTGTACATTTGCCGTATTAGTGACAGTTTTTGTAAGACTTTCAAAATCGCAAAATAAGAAAGTTTTATGTTCCAAATTTCAAAATTCTATAAAGTTTATTAATTTCACGTCTGTTGGGTTGGAGTGGTTATTACACAAATCTATTTCTGTTAAGCAAATTCTTAAAATTATGAATTCGTACATATAGGGAGTCTTGTTTCTGGTTCTTCAGATGTTAAGTTAAGCTTTCTTGAAAGCATTCGGAGAGATGACAAGATTTGGTTTGTTTTTCAGGCGAGGGAACGGAAAGACTGTGGCATGCGATGATTTCAAAAGTAACATTTCAGAAAACAACTAAAATTCTTGTCAATGTTATGGAATAAAATAAAAGGATCACCAAGTTGTAATACTATTTAAATGTTACTTTCTTTTGAGTGAATACAAATTATTTCAGGCAATATGGTATCAGTTTCTAGGCCTTAATAGAATAGAGCAAACAGCACTTGTGTGCAGTTATATTCTATCACCAATAAATTTCCTAAATCTTTTCGCTTTAGATTGTTTTATTCATTGTTTAATCTTAAATCAAGGTGCTTCATTTGCAAGTAAGATCTTGCATGTTACTCAGGCTGAACATTTTTAACAAAATATGAAAATATTTAAAGAAGTAAAATATAAAGTTACAGGTTTATGCAGAAGATGTTTTGGACGTGAAGTTTGATTCCATTAAACAAAAGTTAGGTAGCTGGCATAACAGCATGCTACTTGGAAGAATGCCAGTGAAAAATGATCTCAACATTTGTCAGGTTCAGGTACTTCGGTTCAAGCCTTCATATCATCGTCGAATGCATGTATAATGTCAAATGTAATGTATGAAACAGTCGTTTTTAAACAGCAGCTCATTGTGAGTAACTGCAGGACAGAATATGAGATGAACAGCGGAAACTATGTGCGTTAATGTGGAAAAGCGACGAGTCGCAAAACAATCTATGCATATGACATAACCCTTGCTAGTGAAAGACCACAATATCTTGCTTTTGTGGTGTTTTGATAAGAAAAAAGCATTATTGCCTACATCTGCTGATTACACTTTCACTTGAGAACAAAGTCAAACTTCCTAACGTAGCCAGTAGGCTATGTCCAGGTTCGAAATAAATGACAAGGCGAAAGGCACTGCAAAGTTTTTACATAGATCATAGGTCTTCTCCAAGCTTTGTTTATTTCAGGTGGTGTGTACACATATGAATTTTTGCTCAAGCCGTTTTTGTGGCTGTGATGCACCTTTTTAGGTTCATATTGAGAACATAATTTTTGTTTTATTTTTGTCTATTTTTTGTCAGTTTAATCAAAATAAGCGTAATCTCGCAAAACTTAATGCTTTTGTATTAAACGCAGTTACTTTTATAAGAATTAAATATTTATCTTCATGAAACAAATTCTTTTTCAGACGTTATGTTTTTGTCACTACTTCTGCATAAAACTTGTGTAGGTTTCACGTTGGTTTTAAATCTTTGCTCATAAACGTTTGTGAAACTTGATTACGATACCTAGGCAGCTTGAATTTATGGAACTATAGAAAGTCTGCAAGTTATTGCAAAATCATAGGCTTCCATCACAAAAACCAACCGTCGTGTGTGGACGCGAAGGAGGAAAAAGCGACATCATAGCCGAACAAGCCGTTGTTTTCCAAATTAGGCCAGGCCCATACCTGCGGGGGCATTCTGGAGCAGTACCCCCAATTTTTTTGCGACCGGAAAAACTTGTTTTAAACATATAATAAAAACAAAAATCTTTCCCTACTAAAATGTAGTTTGCTCCTAAAAATGTATTTTGCTCACCCAAACCTTAAAACTTGGCTACGGGCCTGTATTGCGGCCAGGTCATTTTTGGCTATGTCTAGCTGTCAGTGCCATCTGCACTACTGACCGTGATTGTGTGACTCGGGTCATTGACTCGATTTTTAGTGACTCTACTTGACAATAAAAGGCTCTACGTTTTCTATAGGCTTCAGAGGAATCCGCCAACTGGGCTCTGCTTTCATTTTTTTGCGATGATTCAAACTTGCGCATATCTTTATTCAAGTAACTTCACTCCACAAGTGAAAGAAGCAAGGTATCAATCACAAATATTTAATAGGAAATCGATTTCACGTAACAATACGCATCGTCAGTCCTATCATCTGCAAGCAATGCTAACAGGTGTGAAACGTAGAAAGGCCAACACAAGTTCAGAGAAAGTAAACAACCTCAAGACT
>JGI24159J19872_10008168_pt1 | contig 13691 bp, 9 predicted proteins | sample Ectturendosymbi4_FD_19872 | JGI IMG/M metagenome (IMG submission 19872) | reverse complement strand
CATTCAAAGAGAATTACTGTTATAATACCACATTAGGTCTTCAAGCAATCAGAGCTCTTGAAAACTTCCTCACTGTGCAACGGTGAAGTTAACACTTGCATTAAAGCAGTTGCCGGTTTGTGGAACAAAAATTTTTTGGTTCATAAATTTTCGAAAATCGGCAACTGGTGTTTTAATGATTTTTCAAACTGAAATGACCAGCGGTAGCTTTAGCCGTTGCAGGCTTCAAGGAACATTAGCTCCACAGTCAGGTAATGTTGAATGGACGCAACGAGGTTATCAATGACAATAGTTACGCTGCAGACGAGAAAAGCGCACATACACTTAAAAATGCAATCGCACCCTTGAGGACAACGCACAGAAACAGAATGCGATTTAACAGAAGTAGCAACGAAACACATGACTTTACGGCATATCAACTGTGCCTGAAGTTGGCCACCCACCTCGGTCAATCCTAGAGAAGGTTTGTTCACCAAGCTTTGCAAACCTGAAGCTAACGTTCGGGTTAACAGCAGGTTGGTTGACTTGCGAATCATGTCGTCAACTTCGGTAGAACTGTTTTAAAAAAGGAACCGGTTGACATGTTTTCCAAGCGCCCCGAACAAGATTATAACAATGAAGTCCTATCCACTCCACACCGCACTGACAGCAAACCACTTATGAACCAGGTTCCTGCGATACCAATCTTAAATTAACACGTGATAGTCAACATGTTCGCAAAAGCCATAAATGGTTGCAAAGAAGTGCTTGAAAGCTGCGCTAACCAGAAAGTTGGTGAACTAGTGGTTCATGCCGAGGAATAATAATGACTCAAGAACCAATTAATTTGAAGGATTGCGGAGCGCGTGGAAGCTGGCAACACTACTTTAAACTGCAAAAAGCGGTACAGAAGGAACTGGTGCTCTTTGGCCAGGAAGATAACCATATTTTACAGGTTCCTGGTCGGCACACCCACCTCAGGTGGAGATCTTCGCAATACTTCAGACAGGCGAGAATGAACTGCTTGATCTCATTAAATATTCTAGGTACAAATCTCGAGAACGGCAGTTTCCTGGGATAGACGGCGTTCTCAAAGATTTTGTCTGCGAAACATCATCGCACATGAATAGCAAGCATCCAGGCACGTGCAGTTGGTGATTTGCCACAGGACGAACTTGCTGACGTCGGCACGTGAACAGGAAATTAAACAGTTGGCAAGTCAATGAACCTTGAAACGTGGCTCTGCGGCTCGTATACACCACAGAATGCTGCAACGTTGTTTGTTTCATTTCTGCCGATGCCACGTGTGCCAGCTACTGCAGCAAAAGCTACGACCTTGTGACAATATTCAAGCATAGTAAGAAACCAAAGAATATCACCGTGTTTATACAAAATAATAACTCGTCCGAATAAACGACAAGACTGTTATTCGTCATCCCACTTAAGCCAGTAGTTCGAAAAGCAAAAACAACCTTTTCAGAATTTTTTGCCACGGCGCATTGGTCTTTTCATCAAGCAACTGCATCACAAGCAAATATGTTAGTCAAGCAAATAAAGAAAGTCATCTTTCCGCGCAACCATGTCAAGCACGAGCAATCCGCCAATATCGAATGAACAAGCTTGATTGACAACAAGACTACTGTGATGAGCACATCACGCACTACCATCAATGATCTACTCACAATCAAACATATGTTATGCATTGATGGAACAGGGACGACGATAACAATCTTATACCAACCATTCAAGTATAGGTGTAGAAGCAGGCAATTTTTTGAGGGCGCAAAACATATTTTGCCCGAATCTCCCCAAAAAACTTACACGCGGCAAAATTTCTACCTATAAATTTTCTGTAGCTGTTGGTACATTATATTTTCCTCTACCATGTTGCCATAGACTTGAAAATAGAAAATTTGGCACTTAATAACCCAACTGAAAAAACTACGCTAGGCTGTGCATGAACATTGCCAGTAGCCAGCTGGCTCAGCATTCTTGAACATCTGCCACACAGTTCTGAGGTTTTCCATTCACACTCCAGCTGTTGCTGTCAGCAAAGAACCTCAGACATAGTTGAGGTAGGCCTAAAAGCTGCTTCCTTCTATGAATAGATATATGTGGCATGTATCATATTATTTTATTTCATGACTTTGTCATGAGTCTCACAACATTTTCTGTTCAACTGCACATATATGCAACAAACTGTGTGGCAAAATGTGTTCATCCAAACACTGCAGTTACAATCAAAAACCAAAGCTTTTCTGTGTTTTCCTGGCATGGACACTGCTAACATGAAGTAGGTGCCCTGCAGCATTCTCGATTCCCTCAGTGTACCATTAAACAAGTACATAAATGAAATGAAACCTTTTGCCAAAACTTTCAAGTGAATCTGTTACTGATCAACTCCCACAAACTAAAACACGAAGTTACTGGAACAGTTGTTTATTTTATATATATATATATATATATACTGCATATATATATATTTAATGTATTTTCAATGACGCACTAAACTGTTATTTATACACTCAATAACAAGGATGTTTAATTCCATTACTATTGTTAGAAAATGTCAAAGCTTCTTTGTCCAAAATTTGACATTTTGTCCATATTTTTGGACAAATCAAAACTTTGGGTGTGTGCTTGCACCCCTACACCACAGCACTGAAGACAAATTATCGTTTAAATTAATGTTTCCCAACAGGGGTGCCGCGGCACCCTTGGGTGCTATTTACGATGCTCAGGGATTGCCGCGAGCTGATGTGTTTTTCAATATATCATTAAAAACACATTTTCAAAATGTCGTCAAACCTTAAAGCAAATTGCTATGGGTTCTCCACAAATCATCTTTCCCTCGGGTGCCGGAAGCCTAAAGAGGTTGGAAAGGGCAAGGAACTTACTATCACGGACCACAAACAACTAACTTTATCTGATGGTGAAAAATACAATGAAGTACACATAATGGAAATTAATGAGACAAAACCATGATATGAAACGAAAGAGACTTCTTTTGTCTTTCTGTCTAGCATGGACATGTCTTTGAACGCGATGCCGTGTTCTAATTTGGGTGAGGTAAACTCTGTGGGCCACATTAAATGATCACACGGGCCCAAGGTTCCCCAACTCTGGCCTGGAGTAACTTTACCTTCGTACGGAAATGAAGTGAGCAAACGCTGAGCGTCGCTTTCGCTTTCAACAAGCATCGGTGTGTAATTGTCTTCGTTGAAAACGTCGCTGAATCTCTGAGACCAATGCTTCAGCAAGATCTCACCGTACTGATCACGCATTTCGATCAGTAAGCTGAACAAACGCGATACCGAAAATCCATACGCCTGCCAAAAATGCAACCTCTTAGCCGTATACGTTTCGCAGTATGCAATTGTGTTTGCGTAATCCTTACCTTCAGGGTGTCAGCAAATACAACAATTAGGTTTTTGACATTCATCATCACTGCGGCGTCACTGCTGTACTCCTGCAACATCAAACATATCATGTGCTCGCTCGTCACGTTTAAAACAGTGATGGGATAGCAACATTAGTGTTTGCAAGCAGTGCAACAAATTGATATCAGTAGCGTGAACAGAGCTATGTTTTTCGCAAACTGTTGACGCACCAGGCACAAGTCAGCAAGTGTTGTACCAGGACATTATAATGATCTAGCCTCCAGGGCACCGGCTGCCCTTGGAGGTGAAGACGAAACTGATGAGAATCCGAACTTCTCTGTTGGGTTATAGCTAATTTGCAGGACGCCATTAAAAAGTTTGCGAACAAGGTGCAGGATGCGGTTTTAGCACAATTGTCATGTACTCCGTCTTTGAACAGCGCCATTGAACCAAAACGTACATCGTTGTCTATTTTTGAGTTCCGCTGTTAAACACTTTTGGTAATTTTTACAATTTCGACGAGATATTGTCGCGTTTGGAATGTTTATTTCATGCCCTACGAAAATTTCATGTCGTCGATACAAATCCGGCAGATGTTTCTGAAATTTTGTGCCAGTATTTCCGCAGGCGTTTGTGCAAGCGACTAGCTATTGCTGATGGGGTGGAAAATGTTTTGTGTAGGAGGGAAGCAGAGTGGGAAACAAATTAAGAACGGCTGCTTTTGAAATTAAGGGACACCAATATAAATTTTCTTCACGATGCTGTGGAGCTACCTTGAAAGATGATACACGTACAGACTGACCGTAGTCATCTGTATACTGTCTGATTATCTTGCTACAAGCATAGTTAAAGCGCATAACATATCTGAACAGCATACACCTTTAACACTATATATATATAACAAGCAAGCGTTAATATAAGTATACGAAACTGCAACAAAAACATTGCACGCATTAACGCAGGGTAGGTTGTATGGAACCAGCTAAGCAACAAAAACCTTATAAACTAGCAGCTTACTGAATCGGCTTGCAAAACTGCAACCAGCTTGGATATGGCCAAGTCCCACATATCGTCAATGAACTGCCTCGTGATCAGATTTGGGGCAGTGTGTAAAATGTGATCTTCCACGACAAAAAAACTGAAAACAGCAACAAAATAGCAATCAATGAAAATCGCGCTTTCACTGATTTTCCTTCCAAACTTCAAGCTTGTGAAAACCACCTACCCTACAATTTGGTAGAAGTAGTGAGCATACGTTTCGCTGTTGGCTGATACTGATGCTGGAGGTTGCAGCACCAGGCGGGCTTGGTTTCGTCTTTGAGTTCGGTAGTATGTTTCGAACTGAGCGCGCGAGCCGACCAGGCCAAAGATGTGCAGGCATTTGTAAACTGGTGAGAAGTCCACTAAATCGGAAGCTGATAAATCCTGCCAAAATTAATCAAAAAAGTTATTCACTGAGAAAATCGAACGAACTTAGCCAGCCATAATATCACAGCAAACAAAAACCTTTTGCTAGCGCATTCTTCGAAAACGAAAAAACTAAATAAGGCTACCACGTTATTTTATATCTACTGGACAAAGCAAAAGTGTTGTGACAAAATATTAGATCGCGACAAATTTACATCAGCTCACAACACATGGCACTAACATACAGCAGATGAGACATACTTACAGATTGCGACATAGTTGCAATTATGGCAACAATCAGTTTTAAAAATAACAATCATGCTTTATTGAAATCATGGTTGACTGCAGATCAGTTGCATTTTTCTTTGCAGGCCATCGAATTAAATCATTCTTTTTCCTTTTTCACGAAGCCGATCAACTGATATTTTCAGCATTGCGTGAAATTAAAATTAATGCTGTATGGTGTGAAAACCACCTGAGATCCATGCGATCATATTAAGACTACCGTAATTGCATGGTTCAGCATTGCAAGTCTTGACGAAAAGAATCATTTCAGAAAATTGGTAAAAAACAGGAGCAATAGCTTAAAATCAGCAACAACTGCCGCATCCTCAACAGCAATCTAAGCGTAAGGGTTCAACCAGAGTATTGGCGAGCTGAGGTCCGTGACGCTGAAAACCAATTTATTAACAAAGCACTAGCAACAGCAACCAATCAAAACTCTTCAAAAATGGCATCCTACAACAGCATCTGCTGAGGTGTTTGATACACCTGCTTTCCAGCCATACTTCTAGATTGGTAGTTGCAACATAAGAGCAAGAAAGTCTTGAACAATCATTCTGTCGCAAGATGAGGGCCTTACAAGATTCATTGCAGTTCTCAAATTAAGACCACATGTAAATCATGAACAATCATCTCCGCATGTAGCCTGTCTTGATTTCAAATTCATAAATCATTGGCAACGATAAGAAGCATTCGTTGATCTTTGCAAACTTGCAACAAACAACAATGCTGCTCCCGTAAACCTACGTGATATATTCGCGGCATTGACCACTCCCTGGTCTTCTGCCAGTCGGGAACAACCATTCCCTCAACCAACAATGCACGTTGCCGTTGCAAACTCCGCCCAAGGCATTCAACTGCAGAACTCTTGAAACTTGTTTTCCCAACTGTGTGTAACTCAGAGCTCGAAAGTGCAGAAGAATCTACACACGGTGCTGACGCATTCGCAATCAATGTTTTACTTCTTGCCGAAGCGATCGCATTATCGGGATATTTCGGTGCTTGCCTTTTGCGTTTTGTTGCCAAAGGCGCGGACGAATTTCCACTGGGAATGTCAGAAGCCGCTTTATCAATTTTCGCACCTGGTCCATTCAATACTTCCACTGTGGTAGGTAACTCACTTGAAACTTGAGTTTGTCTTCCACAGTCTTTTTTCTCGTTAAAAGATGAACCGACAAGCGGATTATCCACGTTTGAAGATTCGACAGCAGTAAACGGGTGCACGCCAGCAGATACCTCGGATGGTTTTGCAATGATTGGCCTGTTCTTCTTTCTTCGTGGGGGAGGTTTCAGTGGCCTGTCGCCACTACGAGGTGAATCTGGGACAGAGTCTGTTTTAAATTCGCTTTTCGCTTCTGTCGAACTTTGGTTTATCATCGAAACACAGTCGGCAGTGTATGACACATTAGAGTTGCAGCAATGTGCGACTTGACCTTCTTGTTGAATCATATTTCCACCAGTAGCGGACTGACCAATGTCTTCAACTTGCAAATCTCCATCCGAACATTGATTTTGAGTGCGCCCCACCTTCTGCACACATTTCTCATTTGAATAAGCCGTTTTGAAGAGGCAACTATCTTTCACCGAATATCCCTTAATTGCAACTAGCAGAAACTTTTCTTAACCGCAACTAGCAGCAACATTTAAATAATGCGAAAAAGACTATGTTTTATTTCTTGTACACAAGCAGTGTTGCTACTTTGTTTCTTCACTTCTGGCTTTCATAACTTGATGTAGTTTGGTAATTAACTGGAAGGGTCTTACGCGGTGTAGGGGCAAAGCGTGAATTATTAAGGATTACGGAAGGTCTGGATGCTGAAATGTTTTTGTCACGCAGAACCTACGTCGTAAGCCGCAGAAGTAATTCTCACCAGCAACCAATGCTCAAAAAGCATTTATCGCTAGGTTATTGCAGGTGTTCTACCAGACCCACTTTCGATCGTGCTTATTGTAACTCTTTCAACGAAACTGAAAAAGCATTTCCCTTAAAGCTAAACGTCAACATTTTTTCAAAACATGCTTTGGATGTAAATATTCCACCAATTCGAATTTTTAAATCTCTCGAGGATTGCTTATGCGGGCACTACTTGAGTTTCAACAAAAGTTGCATAACATTCTTGTAGAACCGTTTCGTTCGTCGAGTAAGACTAACAACGCTGTTTGGTTTTTGCAAGTGTTTAACACGGCTTTCCCGTTTATGAAAAAGCACCTATTTCATGTGGCAGTGGAACTGAGTCAGGTTGATATATGTCAAGGGCACGGCAGCATTTTCACACAAAGAACTGCAGTGTCCAGCAAGTGCATGGCTCATTTTGACATAATGGCCACCACTAAGAAAATCGGCCTGGAATAATACTTAATGAATTGTACCAAATATATTTCCAGTGTAAAAATTTCAGCACATCACAACTTAAACCTTGGGACAAATAAAGTTCTTTTAAAACACGCAAGAATGTGAAGTGCAGGGGTCACCAGCATGGTGCCCGCGGGCCTGTTCTCACAATAGCATAAACGTGATCAGTGTCTTCACATTGATGAATATCTTTAATAATTTTTATTAAAAATATTTGAAGACAAATTGAGCAAATTTTTATTTCAGAAGTCTGTGTATCAGCTCTCAGTTTCAAAAAGGTTGGTGATTCCTGGTGTAGTGCATGCTCCACATACAAATTTTATCTCAGCTCAGACTTAACAACATGGTACTACCAAGAACTTACGCGTTACGATTTGCAAATCAAGCGCAATTTAGGTGTGCTTGAGCATCCTACGTCAAATGCACTTACCACTTACGCAGCTGCCTTCGCAGCATCTTCTGAGGAGAATGTGACATTTCGTCAATTTTAACTATAAGGCACGCGCTACAGGAAAGCTACACATACCAATGTAAATCAAGCAATGGCAGCGATCATGTCCAAATTTGCGACTCGGCAGCGACCTAATCAGGGCCAAGTCTAAGAAATAGCAGGTCAACAACTTTTTATGAGTGAGTACGAACATTAATCATGTTTCGTTTAAGCAGTGACTGGGCACTGGAACACTAAAATAAACATTTTTTTGTTACAGCGTCTAAAATCAATTCAAGAAACCTAATCATATCCGCATATTTTGCTTTTTCTTAATGCTCAAGGAGTACTCAACGTAGGCACGGCTAAACCTTGATCCTGTTCCGTGTGACAGTTTTTTAAAATAATTCGTTTCTTAATGGCATCACCCATCAAGTGTTACACGGCCCGCCAGTTTCATGTCTAGATGAAAAAAATTTGATGAGGCTAAAAACTCCTCAGCATTTTCTAGCACAGCTTCCGCTTACGATAAAACCTTGAAGACTGTAAACAACATTAGGTCTGAGCTACCAGCATCAGCAAGTGTTCAGCAAGAACGCTTTCAGTCAAGCTACAGGGGTGTGCGTAATAGGATCAACTGTGACAAACAAACACAATTCTCTAGTTGAAATTTCACTGATAATATAAAACATTTGAACATACCTTGTAGACAAATTGAATTGCATTCCTTGTAGTTTAAATAATAGACATGCCTAAAATATCACACAATAATTTATCAGAAGTAACGTACAACAATACCTCATAATTAGTCTCTTCATTGACATCATTGGTAACAACAACTGCAGTGTCCACTTCGCTTTCAGCAAACGGGTTTAGTGAATAGTCATCTGCACGTGGAGTTACAATATCTTCTTGAAGGAAAGGGTTGCCTGTGTCTTCACTATTTCGGGGATTTGTTAAGTCTTCTGTAAAAGGGTTCAGATTTTCTTCAAAGGGGTTCCTGTGATCAATAGTTGTACGTTCTTCATCTGACACGTTATCGAATGGATTAGTCCGTGGCTGATGATGTGGAGAAGCAGATGATTCCGTTTTCAACACCCGCGTTGCTTTTTTGTTCTCTTTCGCAATTTTTGCATCTAATTGAGCGTGACTAACATTGTTACGATCTAGTTTATGTGACCGGTCTGCTTCAATGAGACTTTCTTCCTCAGACTGTTTACTCACTGGTAAGCCAATTTTTTGAACGCTTTTTGATATATCTCGCTCCAATAAGCGCTCCTTTTCCACCTTCACAAAATACCAAGCGACTGTTAATTTTCCATTAAGGCATACGTACGTCGTTCTTACGCTGACCATATCATGACTACAATATAATGCAGAGGCGTACCAAGGTTAGATGTGGAATATAGATGTGGACCAAAGTGGAAGAAAGTAATTGTGACATTTTTTGGGGCTCTTTGGTGCCCCCCCAGTGATTCGGCACCTGGGCCATTGTGCCCCCTTGGTAGCCCCTACTGCAGTGTGACATCTTTTTAAATGATTTCCATTGCAGATAATATGCTTCAGCTGTTAAAATTTAATACAAACCCTGAAACTTCAAGCGCTGGAATGAGCTAGACCAGAGGTTCCCAACCTGGGATACATGTACCCCTAGGGGTACATTTGCTATCTGAAGGGGTACATTTAAGGTTAGCAATACAAGAGAAATATACAGTTACATATCTTTTGTTTCGAAATATTTATACATATATCAGTGAATATTATTTTCAAAAGCCATTATATGCTTATTTTTAAATATATCTGCGACTAATCATGATAAAATATTTGTCATAAGGAACTTTAGGGCTACATGTTCATCTGTTGAAATACTGAAGGGATACATGCTTATCTTTCGAAATGCTGAAGGGTTACATGCTNATCTGTCGGAATGCTGAAGGGGTACATGGTCAGAGAAAGGTTGGGAATGCCTGAGCTAGACCAATTTCTTGAAGTTGACTGTTTAGATGAGGCGCAAGTCACTACATATTTAACAGAGTGCTGTTAAATGCTGTATCTTTACATGTTCCCACTTTGGGAAGACTAACGCTAAAAGTGTATGACTTGTATAAGTGCATTAAAGGGTCTTTGCAGAAAAGACCACTGTGCATCAAGCTTATTAAAGTTGTAATGGTTGTATTTCCCTTACAAAAACAAAAAAGCAAATTAGCCTCGGAAAAAACAGCTTTTGATGCTTGTACAAGTTTTTAACATTTACTATTGAAAGCAAGGACATGCGTTTATATAGCTAACTTTATCTTATCTATTTTTCTTATCAAAGTGGAAATCTCTGCTTTTGAATGCACTGGTAGCCTTGACACAGAAGCGCTATGAAGTCTGCACTCAGTTTGTTCTCTGCAACTCCAATTAAAAAAAAGATAATTACTGGGCTTCACTTGCTTTTTTTAGGTTGAGGTAGTTTTCCCTGTAGCATGATAGTTGTTTCACCTATGCTGTTCGAAACACAACTGGATTCTGTGCAATGAATACATCAAAATACAGCAAGTGTCAAATTTGCTTAGTATTTTCATGAGTCTGAGAAACTGTAACACTGCAACTATGCAGCACAATTGCAAAGTGGTATGTCTAGGCTAAGTGTGCATTTCTAACCAGGTACTGCTGAATTAGGGCTGTATGGCTTCGGGGTCAACCATAATTCCAAGATTCAATGTTGAGTTTCAATGCAAAAAAACTCTGATAGTTGTATTAAACAAAATTAATCAAACTTGCTAGCAGTCAAAAACACATATTTCATTATAATTGCAAGAAAATATTTTGTCCTACCTCCTACCAATTTAACATCCAAGAGTAATAACATTTGGTGTAAGTAACCAACTAAGGTCAAAACTGAGAAGGCAACACAGTGTTTACACAAGTGGTAAAAAACATTAAAAACCGTTAAAGTATATTTTCAGAAAAATATGGTGACATCTAACCTTAACTTTAAAAAAACACATCAACAGTGTTGGAAACTCGTAATAATTTAATGCTGAGATGAAACGCACATGAACTTATGCACATCATCTTCTTCTGTGACAGTTTTTAAGACAGTGTATGCTGACTCTTGGCTACCAAAACTTTAATACAATTAATAAACTGATTAATAAATAAAATACACGTTCAAGTTTATGAAAAACAGGAAGCTACATCAATATGACAGAAATCTGTTTTCTAAAAAATTTCAGAAAAAATTCACCAATATTTGCCAACACTTACAACAGGAACAACTACAATGAGGTTTGTTTCAAAATTATGCAAAATCGTATATTTCAAAGCAATCCAATGTTTTCTATTTGCCCAACCTTTTTAAACCTTTAAGTCACATTTGGATTACAAAAATGGTGGTTTTTTTAACTACTGCAGATGCTCATATCATTCAAACTTTATATACATAGAAGAATCCTTCACGGTACTTTTAATCTGACTGATATGACAGCTTTATTAGAAGAAATCAATTCCTACACTAAATTGTCTTAACAGTCTTGGCAAACAATTAGTCACCTATGACTAAATTTCATATTTTGTACATACTGACCATTATAACAATAGCTAATGTTTAGCAAAGAAAGACTGCTTGCAACAAGCTGGGACTCATTTTTCAAGTAATTTTAAACCTTTTGCTTTTAGTTCTGCACCAGACAAATCAATCTTTTCCAGACTTGAATCTAAATATCTGCTGTTTACGTTCCATTTTACACAATTGACAACCATGTGTACACCTTAACATGGCTGTTCGCGCAGATCCTAATAATCACCAAGTTACCCATGTCCAACTGGATAACATTCAAACAAAGCAGACTTAATTTCCAGCATAGCTATTTTCTGGTGAGGAAGAATTGTAGGTTACTTTGGTATTCTACTGGATTCAATTATATATTTTACGAAATTTGTCTACTTTCTGTTTGATTATGATTGTGTTGTTTGTGATTTATACCAATCCAGCTACCTTGGTTTCATGAAGATTTGGTGACAACTAATTCAGCAACAGAATAGTTCCACAAAATGAGAATTTAGTGGTATGACACTATTACAACATGAAAATTCTGGCATTAGACAACTGGGGTCATGTGAAAATCTCAAGAAAATCCCATGACACAACATTTTACAGCCAGTTAACATTGTCTTGTTGCTCCATTGACTACATGAAGAATTGTTTGTTGCTGAATTGGTTGCTGACAAATTGCACACAAACAATTATTTTTTTATAGTTACCTGTTTCATTGCAACCATTCCAATTTTATCAGAAGTTTGTCTGACATTTTCCAAAAAATCTTTTAATTCAGACATGGACACTTCTTTGATTTGTTCCCTAATTCTTGGAATATTTGAAAGCATGATCTCACAAAAACGGTATGAGTATACACGTGGCAAGTATGTGTGTTCCAGCTGTTCTAAGGTTTTCAGGGCAGAGTAATATCTGAAACAAATTGACACGAAATTATTTTCTTGATTTCACATTTAGACAACACACTTTACATTGATGCAAATTCAACCAAAACCACAAAAACAATCTAGTTACTTAATTATAAGTTGGTGAGGGGCGATTACGCAAGTTGAACCCAGCAAGCTGATCTGAAGTATTCACAATAAAAAGCTCTACGTTTTCTATAGGCTTCAGAGGAATCAGCTGACTGGACTCTACTTTCTCTTTTTGCGATGATTCAAACTTGTGCATATCTGTATTCAAGTAACTTCACTCCACAAGTGAAAGAAGCAAGGAATCAATCACAAATTTTAATAGGAAATCGATTTCACATAACACTATGCATCATCAGTCCTATCATCTGCAAGCAATGCTAACAGGTGTGAAACGTAGAAAGGCCAACACAAGGTCAGAGAAAGTAAACAAGCTCAAGACTGCAATGAAACACTGCGCAGACCCAACCGCAACAAATAAAACAAAACCAAAACTTCTGGCTAAACTACATGCAAAGGCTGAAGCCTCTAAACTTACTGCATAAATGACAAAAACTTACTAAAACTCAACGCCAGCTAACAATTAACACCAAAGAATAAGTCGCTTTCTGATAAGAGTAACTATTCTTAGAGCGAGGCTTCCAAAGTGCCTTGAAACAACAAGCGTTATGAATCAGTCAACGTGCATTTTGGTCACTGTAGTAACCAAGTCTCTGCAGGCACAGTGGAAAAGCTCTGACTGACACGAACAAAAACACCTGTACACTGGTTGTGAAAAGTGAAACACAAAAACAGTCTGTAGAATTGAAGTACATCAGCGTTCAGCAGCAGAGAAACAAAATGATTGTCTTACGCATGGGAGGATCATGTTTTGAATATTAATCTGTGCGTTAAGTTTGTGATACCACTTATCTTCACAGAAATCTAAAGAAAGGGAATTAGGTTCTTCAACAAAAGTAATGGTGCAAGCCTTATGTATCAGCGGTCTGTTTACGTCGCCAGGAACTCTGAAAACTGCCGCAACAAGGCCACTTTATCTTTGTTATTTTCATCCATTTCACAATTGCGTCTGTTCCAATTACTGCGGTGCGATGACCATCTCATGGAAGTTTTTCTTGGTTTGCCCGACATATTGTTTGTGGCAAATAACACAAGTCGCTACATAAATACTATGGTTTGCGCATGTCAATTTTTGGTTGAGTGGGAAGGTTTTATTTTTGCCCATTATTTGTGAAACACATGGCACCATTGATTTGTTGTGCTTTCCACGTTTACCACAAAGTGCACAGTGGCCACAAGGACCCGACATCGCTTTGACATGCTCTCTCGTCTTGCTTAAAGCAAGGTGCTTGTAGTTAGTAAGTAATTGTCCAATTGTAGTTGGTCTTTTGTAGGTTATCATTGCTTT
>JGI24159J19872_10008167_pt1 | contig 13691 bp, 7 predicted proteins | sample Ectturendosymbi4_FD_19872 | JGI IMG/M metagenome (IMG submission 19872) | reverse complement strand
GCCTTTTGCTTTCACAGCTAACTTGCATTGAATTACTTTGGAAGACTAATCAATAGTTTGTATCAAGTACTTTCACGTAACAACAGAGTGGCAACACAAACAGCAAGTATTCTCATTAAAGAAAACCGAAAATATTTATAGGCCCATTCAGTAGTAATTACTTAAACTGGCAGGAAGCCAAACTTGTAGACAAATCATAATGATACTTATCGCAACATCGGAAGATGGAGTTGCATTCCTGTATCGCTTCTGAATCGCGACAATTTCTCAAAGGAGTATTTTATTTAAAACAAAAATTTTCATCACGGGGGGACCCTCGGAGCGGGGGCCCCGTTGCTCCCCCCCCCTTAATCCGGCCCTTATATAGACACTATGCTTTTGTACACAATTTCTGGGAACTTCACGTGGTTAATTACCAGAAAACATCGAGTTCTATTGAATCAAACAACATTCTCGGCATCATTGCGCCATAAACATTTGACGTCACAATGCGCTTACAATCGCATCACCGGCCATCTTCACCATGGTAACCGCAGCGTGAAGCAGAAATAGCAGTGCAGGCATTTAGTGATTTAGATTGTTAAATCAAATCAATAGCGCCAGCTGCAATAATGACGATGGGCAATGTTTTTTGAGTAATAGCATTTGTAACCTTTCGTAAACCTCGGTTCTTACATACATGAACATATAAACTCTCGCATTTCGGACCCCCAGTTGGGAACCACTGCCTTAAATTGTGAGCTCTTGCTGTAGCACTTGCCACAGCTCCACGAAATTGCTACTTTTGTTTGTCAACTTTGTTTATTCGAGCAAGGTCAGGCTGGGCCCCAGATTTGAAACATCAAAACTTTTTCAACAAGCTCAGATTAGTTTCCAATGTATGCAATGTTTATTCTCCTTATTTTCTGCCCAATATCTCCCTCATGGTCAGTCACCTGTAAACCAGGCCATTTCTATTTTGCGCGACATCCAAAAGTAATGCACAATTAGTACTGGTTGTCTTGAAGTTTGCATAAAGAATTGTTTGGATGTCTTGCACCGTTTGCTACCGCACGTGGTTCAAGCACCCTTCAGCATTACATGCGCTCCTAGCGAGGCGAAGGTTCAACGGTGTTGCAGAACCTCTTCGAGAGAAAACCGCTTTAAGAAACTTTCATAAGCGAGTCTGGTCAAGGATTAGGGTCACTGAGTTGCCCAGTCATCAGTAGACCACTCTCTGCACCCTTAGGTTGTTCAAAAGAGAAGACGTAGCCAGTAAGTGCTAGGTTCAGCTGCGTGGTCGGCTAGTGTGGAGAAGTACTTGCCACGTGTTATCGGTTACCCCATGCCTCAAATGATTGCCTTGCATGGCTGAAGAACTGAGTCCGTCCTCAAAAGGTTGTTTGGTCCACTATATCTGGAGATCTACACCCTGGGGCCACAGTGGACCTGGGAATTATAATGTGTAAAGCAGAGTATCCCAACCTGGGGTACATGTACGTTTGCCTGTCCGAAGGGGTACATGTGAGGTTAGCAATAGAAGCGAAATATATATTTACATACCTTTTATTTCCAAATATTTATACATATATCAGTGAATATTATTATCAAAAGACGTTGTGTGCCTATTGTTAAATCTATCTATGATTAATAATGATAAAATATTTTGTCATAAGAAATTTTAGAGGTACACGTTCATTTGTCGAAATGCTGAAGGGGTACATGGTCAGAGAAATTTTGGGAACCCCGGGTCTGAAGAGTATTTCAGTTTCTTCAAAACTGCAGAACTCCCAAACTGTTAACTCTTAAGATTACTTTTTGCGGCTTATGCACCTGCACCATGGTGGCTATCAATGGAATCAGTATGATGTAAACACAAAATGTCGTAAGCCACAATTTTGACAAACAGGCTCAAAAAAATCACTGAAAAACACATAAAAAATCAGTTGATGTCACCTTTGTTTTGTGCGAAAACTACCGAAATAACGACATGCGGGTTTGGGTATTGCTAACTGCTTGCAAGATGACTGTTGAAAGAACTAACTTTGAAAAAGCATTGTCACTCCACCAGGTAAAGCTCCACCTTCACAACGTCTCACCGTCAACCTGCAATGTTGCACGAGTGGCGAGTTTGCTTTTGACCATGAAGAAAAAAGTAGGGTACAGCTCATTGCCGCTGTTTTCGAATTTGTGTTTGCTTCCGTCAATATTTTGCAGCAACGTTGCAAACTTAACTAGTTACGTTAGTTTCAAATCGAATGTTGCGTTTGTTTAAGCAGTGCACTCACATGTCAGCTAATGAAAGACCTGAAGTAACGAAACGAATGTGATTCACTACAGTAGCTGTTGATGCACAAATGTCTCAAACTATATTTTCAGCCAACATGCTGAGAACTATCCCTAGCACCCCACCCAGCGGATCCGCGTCAAGACCTTCCTCGTCTATGAGTCAAACAACGGATAGCGCTAGGAAACGACGTAGAATCGAGACACCTGTGCACAATTCTAATCGATGGGTATAGTGTTAAGAAGTTTATCGTTGATCTTTTAACACTTACACACCGAGCTTATCTGCTAAAATTTTAACGCGTTTGATATTGGTGGTGAAATTTATAATCAGCACGTTTCATCGTATCTTTTTAAATGTTTAATACTGATTATAGGCTTTTTCCTTTTGGGTACGTGTCATTTCCTCTTATGTACTTTGCAGGCGCAGTTGCGCAGATGCATTGGGCTGACAGTACTGGCTCGTCGTGGTGATACATACCGCCAAGCCGAGTTCGTTAAAGTTCGCTCGAATGGCGAGGTGAGTAAACAAGATGCTGAACGAGTGATCGGGTGGCAAATTGAGCTGTATATACATATATAAATAATTCGCTTACGATATACTTGCATCGCGCTGTTTAAATCGCAGACATACGCCAGTTCAAATTATCGTGTTGAATGCTACACATGAAAGACGTTGAGTTGGGATTGATTTGGTTTGTGGGCATGTTCAGCTTTTTATCTGCCTATTTCTATCGAAACTGGGTTTGTGTTTTCTGCATCTGACAACACATTTGCAGACGAGGTTTAGGTGCTTCGTAGCGTTCATGTTTGGATGTTTTTTCAACCTGCAATTTTGAACTAAATCTGTGATCTTGGTTATTATTTCTAATTCACTTTGAAAGGCTGCGTACAATTTTCTCAAAAAAGTGACAGTGTTTGCAATCATTCTCGGCCTTGCCCACTCGCCCTCAGCCACAAGCACACCTCGCATCTACTCCCAAGAGATAAGCAAAGTATGCCAAAATTCAAGCGTCTCTCAGTTTGAAACCACACTATCCCATGCCATGGCTGCATTCGGTGTAGTCTCAAGTGCAGGCCAAGTTTCCAAGCACTTGAACAACTCATTTAAACTCCGCTGACACCGGGTCCTTTTCACGTACAGGTCGGAGTTCTTTTTGTTGGCGATAAAGAAAGAACCATCAATTACTTCATGGATGCAGAAACTACGAAGCACGTGAGTGAAGTTTGCCGCAAACTTTACATGAGATTACAGCATGTTCGCTTGTTGTTTGAAGTCCTTGATCAATTGACAAAATATAGCAAATGATGAAAATGATCAGTTGCGTACAATGGTTTTCGAAGTAAACTTCGTTAATTAAATAAAGCTGGCTAAATGTACGCTTGCTTTCTTTGAAGATCGCTGGTGTCGGTTCCTGACCTAAGTAATAACGCTTGCTGCGTGTTCGGCTGAAGCCAAACAAGCCGTCGCAGGGAGAGTTGACCCTGGCAGATAAATTCCTCTTCCTGCGCAGATCGTTGCTGACATTGCGGTGACCCCGGATCATCAACCAGTTCCTCCAGGGCAGAAAATATTCGTCAAGCTACATATTAATTCCGCTTTCTACAAAACCGCAACAGTGAAGGAGTACCAGTATGTATTAAAAATGCATGTTAAGCGAAGTTTTTTTGTCTAAAAACTTGTTTATGTTTGTCTAGTTTTCAGTATCCACCACGCGTTTTGTGCTAGACCAGTGGTTCTCATAGTGGAGCCACTTGGCTCCTAAGGGAGGAATTTTTAATCCCTGGGAGGAAATCTGTTCCAGGGAGCATTGGGGAGGAAAAGCTGTGGTTGAAAAAACTGAAATTTTTATTATTAGTTTATTCAACACATAAAGTGCACAGCGAGGTTGGTGTGGGTTGAAATGCCTGCAGTACACACGAACAAACTGGCAGAAGCTGCTTCATCGTTTGAGCCAGTTCTTTCAGGCACTGCTTAGCCGCGCTAGATCACGGGGCAGGTGTTGACCAGCAAATCGATTGTCTAATCATCCAGAACCGTCAGGCCGTGCAGTCCACGGGGAGGTCGGTGGATTGGACATTGGAGGACAACATGGTCGACGGTTTGTTGTTCTGAGCCACACTCACAGGCCGCAGAGGAGACCATACCCCATTTGTACAAGCAGGAGCGGAAACGTCCGACACCGGTGCCGAGGCAAACTCAAGCTGTTCTGGCAGCATAAGCGCAGCCAGAGGGGCCTAGATTTTTAGAACAGTCATTTTGTGCCTTGAGAGGCGGTATCCCAAACAAAATAGTGTTAAGCAGATAAATTAGCTCTTCTGGTGATTATTTGATTATTAGCCGACGTTTCGCCCACTGATTCAAGAGAAAATTTTGCGATTATCATTTGTGGTCTTTGTTGGGGAGGAATTGACAAGGTTAAGGTTTGTAAGGGAGGAATGTGAAAAAACTGTGAGAACCACTGTGCTAGACGTTAATAGCCAGTGGCTAGTCTGCACAAGTAAAGATATGTGTGTTAAGCCGCTGTACTGCAGCCATGCATTTTTGATTTGCAGCTGCGTTTTTGCATTGTTGTACGACATTGTCCTCGGAGCTGCGAAATTATGGCTACGAATTGCGATTTAGCAAACAGTGTCGTAAACAGCACAGTCTTAATTTACTGCAATTACTGGTCTGTACTTTACAACTGCGGTAACTGTATTTGGTTCCTTTCCGGTGGAACAGCGTTAACCGGATGCGTGCTGCCATTCAGAGCTGACAAAGCTGCATACCTTGTGCAAGTGGATGTTGATGATGTGGACGTTGCCTCCGGCACGGCGAGTAAAGAAGCCGTTTGGATACCGCTGGATCGAGTGAGAGTCTATCAAGCTCCATGGCTCTTGCCTGGTCTTCCTTCGCCTCCACCTCGGCCGTAAGTGCGTCAGCGATAAATGTCGCAACAAAGTCTCGGAAAATTTTTTTCTTTAAAGCTTGGTTAAAGAAATATTTGGAAATCATAGTTCAGAATTATATCGCTTTGAAAGGATTCCTTTCGACAGATGTATAAAGTATTTGTGTGAAGGTTTTATTTTGTACATAAGAAAGATAAATGTTTGCTGTAAAAGGTTTGGTGTTGTGCTCTATAACCGTAAAGATAGTCGGAATTTTGAATTTTTTAGACACGATGATTCCGATGGCGAGTTTGACCGCTCTCGAACAGACGACGAAGTGACCGACACTGCTTCTGAGGACGACAGCGAAAATAATCACTCATCCGCTGCAACTACACCAGCACCCCCCACGTCCAATTTGGCTAAACCGCGTAACCACGGAAACCGGCATCACAATGACGTGCGATTTGCTTTCCCACCAGCAAATTACCAAGTTGGTTTAAACAGGTTAGCGTTGGCGCTGCGACCGTGGTTTGCTGGAGTACGCTCAGTGGCGGTGAAAGTCCCTCTCAGATCTCACCCGACTTTCGCTACTGACCGCTTAAGTTCCAAATGCTTTGTAGTTGTGCAACTGATGCATAACGTCGTAGATGCTTCTTTTCTTTGCATACACTTGCTGTGATACGGAATTGCACGCACACGCCACTCCGAACTATGTATTCGCGTTGTTTTCGCAGCTTGGATGCTTTAATCAGAAAGCGACACGAGTCTGGAGCAAGTGATATCAGCATTCCCAGTCCGAGACCGGATGTGAGTGCTTAAATGACGTTTTCTTATGTTCAAGTGCAGTTTGCATTACTGGTTAGAACCTCGAGAACGCGGTTCAAATCTTCGCCGAGCCAGTAGTATCGGCTCAAGCCCATATTACCACACTGGACGAAATGCCTGAGATTTAGATTTTCCAATGCTCTGCGTTTGTGAATATGGATGCATACTCTTGGCCTCATACGACATCGCTCATAATGTTATATTCACCGTTCAAAAGGAAATTAAGAGGCGTACCAATGCAAGCACATTTTTTCACCTTGATTGCAAGATCTAAACGTATATGTTAAAGTCTGATATCTTGGTGAAAATATTGAGCACGTGACTGATGAGCTTTGATAGTATTGATAGAGACCCTGCTTTGGTAGATTCACTGTGTTAGCGTTTTTTAACCATTTTCTGAAACTGTAATGCCTTGTCAATGCAACAGTTGTGAAAAATGGATTTGAATGTGCTCTTATCATCATACGACGCTTTTTAAAGCTCTTACAGTTTGCACTGATGCAAAACGTTGGTTGTTTTTCCCAGAAAGTGTCTTTGACCAGTTTTCTTTTTTCAGGGGATTGTTCTGAATGGTTTTCACTCAGTTTATATCACTTAACTCTGTTCTTCAAGCGTTTGGTACAATTCAGGTTACGTTTAGTATGAGTTGAATATCGTTGTTTTGTGAAACTCTCCTCAGTTGAAAAGGTAGTTCGGAACTTTTTCTGATTTGAGACCCGCAAAGCACAGTTCTTAAACAGTTGCACATCTGTACGTCCAGGACGCGCACTTATCACTGTTAGCGCAGTTTATCTTGCGCAGAATGTGGCAGCGAAGGTTGATAATGTGGATTACCTGTATTTATTTGAAAGTTACCTAAAATATTTTTACCTGTTAAATCTTCTCTGGGTATTATTTGATGACGCACACAAGAAGAAATTCGCTTAGTGGAGAGAATGTGCATGGCACGGTTTAAGAAACGGTTCGATTAAAAATTGGAATTTTCTTTCTTAACAGCTGCATCTTGTAGTTTATTTGTAAGAGCACGTAAATGTCGACAGTTCAGAGTGCACAAGAGAGCAGTACGTGCGCAGAGAAACCGCATCGACCACGCAGCTCCGTGCAGAAACAAGACAGCACCCCGAAATAGCGGCATCGGCTTTTATCGCTGCTGCAACGTACAGGAAAAAGTTTCGCGTCGTTAGAGGTTTGAGTATGACACCCCGTGGTTGTTCCGCAAGTGCACAGAGTTGATTGATGGAGTTGGACGGACTTTAAAAGTTGCACTCTTTCTGTATCAGGTGCAGACCGACATCAGATCGAAGCGTTTCGAAAATAAACGCGCCTCATCGAAAATATGACACACCGTGTTTCACCACTCAAGGGTGTTACAAAATATTTTGACTGAATACTGTCTTTTTAAATTGTTGAATTTTCAAACTGTATATGGGTATTAGAATCTGGCACACTTTTGGGTCATGTGTATATTTGTTGGTAATGTGTACCGATGCATTTGCAGATTTTCTGCTTAGCCAGTCGCGGCGCTTTCCAGCCTGCCCAGTGTAATTTTTGGCGGGGACGCTTTGGACAGCAGCACTTAATCATTTATGCGTTCGTCTGGCGCAGATTCACGATTGCGTGAGCAGGTCGACAAGCCGCGGCATGAGCAGTTCGATCCAGGGCTCTCGGCCGAACTCGTCGCTCAGCGAGCGGAGCATCAGCCGCGCATCGTCCAGATCGGAAACACCAATATCGGGTCTGAAGTACAAGAAAGGAGAGATTGTGACTTTGCGCTCGGGAATACGAAAGAAATACAATGGTATTGTGCTTTTCGCTTCCAGTTGGTATTGTTTGTAACAAAGACCCAACATTGTCGTTTGTACTGATTACCACAACTGTATCAACTGTATTTGAAACGCTTGGTCACTGGAGCAGGTTGTGGTAAAAAGGAGTTATTTATTTCAGTAGTGAAAGAGTTGTGCAGTTTAAACACGTATTTTCACGTTTCATGTCAGTTAGGAGGTGTATGTCGCGCTGATACTACGCCTGTGTCAGTGAAAATCACTGTAAAGTCTTTGCATGTTTGCTGAGGTAATGTAAACTGCGTAGGCTTTCAAGTCACCCATCGACATATCTGCTGTATATTGCAGGCAAGCAATGGAGGAAGTTATGCTCGAAAGGCGATTGCATGAAGGAGTCTCAGAGAAAGGGTTACTGTTCCCGTCATCTGTCAATCCGCAGCAAGAGCACTACTGCCCCCGATGCCCCCTCTCACATTTCACCCCGCACCCACAGAGTGGCATCTGCGGCGGGACGTCTTGGCCAAGAGCCTCATATTTCTCCCAACCAGGGCCTCAACCGCAGGTCGGTCGATGCCTGCACGTCCACACAGATGCCGTCACCTGTGGCGCCGCGAAGGGGCAACTTTCCTGTCCAGGACCCCGCTAGAAAGCTGCCAGTAACAAGGGAGGACGAGAGGGCAGTGGCGCAGATGCTAGTTTCGTTAGGTTGGTGTGGCCTTTATTTTTCAACATTACAGGATACTCCAGCGTAGTTCGAAAGTAATTGTTACCGAGCTATTTTTCTACAGCGTTTAATTAAAGCTGAAAACTTTTCGGTACACGTGCATCCATTCTATTGGATAAATTGCCTGGCGCGTAGAAGTTCGATTATTGGATTGTTAGGAAAAGTAGCCCTGTCTTTTTATTTTTTCGGGGTGGTTTAACTAGGACGATGCAATATAGCATCTCTGACTTTTCGGCGTCACACAGCTTCATGTATATTCGCCATGCTCTGTTGTTGCGAACCTGAGCTCAAGTTGCGGTGCAAACAATCAGGGAACACGTGTTTTACATATCCGCTTTTTTATTTTTTGAAAGCATTGAAACCCTTCTTGGCTGGTGCACAGATAAACTTAGTTTGTTACGAAACCTGCGCTTTTACTATGGTGTCCTAAGGTGATGAGTGACACTTCAATTAAATTGCAGTTTGATGTCTAGTAACATTGCAGCAGTATTTACTGTAGATCTTTTCTGTGTACGTGCGAATGGTGGAAACTGAAAATTAAGCTGGAATTACATGATGACTTAGCACTTGTTGTTAAAATACGTTAATTGTTGAAGGTGGAGATCAAAGGAAAACAGCCGTGTCGCACGCACGAACATCGTACCCCGAGGTCGCCGCCTCTCCGCAGAGCGGGTTGACTCCCACGTTTACGCCGATAACTCAGCCATCGCCGGTTGTATCTGGCAATGCCGGCCACCCAGGCACCGAAGCGTCATCAAACACTCAACTACCACCGGCGCAGTGGGTTGTGCCGAAGCCAAGACCGGTATCGGACGCTGTTTCGTGCAGGTAAGCGCGTTCCGTTCTGTCCTCTTCGTTTTGCTTTGAAGATGCTCGCAGGAAGTGTGCGGTGTGTTGTGAATTTTCCTCCCAGTTCAACTGTCATTGCTGTTGAGTCGTGATTTGTCTTGCAAGTGCGGTGTACATCATTCCACTGAGCAGGTTTTACCCTGTTGCAGAAATCATGAATATATTTACCCTTCGTTTGGGACAAGACTCAATTTTCAAGCACCCGCGTCCACCCAGAAGAGTCGAGGCATGCAGGGTCAGTTGATTAAAAGTGACTGTTCAAAGAATGACAGTGATTCTGGCGTCGAAAGCATAGGTTAGAAATTACTGCTGTGCATAAATCTCTCTTACTTCGTGTCAATAGTGCATATTGCTGAAATGTTGTCGGAAGATTGGTATTTTCGTCAATAGCTGCGAATATTAGCCTGATTGAAATCGTATTGTGATTACCTGTGTCCCCCGTACCCGGCCACCTATCTCACAACCTCACCCGGCTGCGAGGTTGTGTGCTCGCTGCGTGGACAATGAACAGAATCGGAAAACGTTTTTATTCCAGGACACACTCCCACACCCACCACGCCCGGCACCGCGTCGCGGTCGCACTCACCTGCGAATCGCCGAAGCCCTAACTTTACTGGTGCAACGTATCAAGTCCAGGACAACGTCACCGACTCTCCACCCAAACTGATCAGCCGACCAATGCCGTCGGTGACTGGGCCGACACCGACAGTGGGAACCAGCACCGGCGCTTTCGTTGTTCCTGGTCGTGGTAAGTCGGAACTTTTGATGTCCATTGACCGTGTCTGAGATCGACTACTTGGAAAACATCGCACTGTGTCTTCGTTCACTGACATTTTTGTGTGGCCGCAACAACTTCAGGCTTAAGACTGTACAGACATGGATGCTGCCGTCTTTATTCAATTGTAAATCGCGGCTTATAATGCTTTTTTTTCATCATTTCGTGCGGCTTACAATCAAGGGTGGCTTACATTTTTTTTCTAAGGTCTTTAGATGACGCTTAGTCGACCAAACTCTCTTTTCGCATTCTGTTCTCTTCAGCATCATGTGCACATCCCTCACAGGAGGGATTATGATGAACAGAAGGCATTTGTAGTGGTGAATCATCATTATCAGGGTTGCCAATTAAACGCGAAACGTGCTAGCACGCGAAAATATCTCAGAGGCTTAGGTGACCTATTGTCAAGTGCGGCTTACAATCAAGGGCGTCTAACAATCGAGTAAATACGGTAAGCAAAACTGTAGTTATAAAGGGAGAGGCAGCTCTTACCTACACGTTCAGAAAATATACTTCCACGAAAGCTGTAGAAGATCACCATTGACGTTTGTCCTCAGCTGCTTGTTCGTTTGTCTGATGTGATCGATGCCAGTCAGCAAAACGTCGCTTGTGGAACCGCACCGACAGCATTCGCGCGCGTTGATGCGTTGGCAGCGAATGCTTTTTTGTTGAACAAATACAATCATTGCTGCTTGTGACACTTCACACTGAAGCACATCACTGGTGCATTGTTGTTACGGGGTGCGACTTGGCCCTGAACGTAGTGTGGACAGCGTTTCAATAAACTATAACTAAAGCCTGTCATTTTAAATAATAGTATCATGGTTGTTCGTTTGAAGACGTTCTGAGCGGAGCGTTAGCAGTTCAAACTTGCAGTCGCTACTCACACTTGGTCATTTCTTGCTGGCTGCCAAGACGCGGCCCTGCGAGCAACCGAAGCCATTCTTGGTGTCATTACCAGCGCTGCTAGCTGCAATCGCATATTGTAAGCCAACATGTCAACTTGATTGTTGGCAGACAACTACCAACAAAGCATTCTTGCTCGATCTTGTTAAAATCACATTGCTTGCAATGTGTTGTCGCAGCTAGTTTGTTTTTCATATTTACTTTCATATACAAGCGGTAAGAGGAGGCAAGTGGTTGCCGTCAGATGTAGCACGAAGATTTGCTCAGGTTTCAATCAGGTTTTTGTTAGTGATGCTGCATGTAGGGGCCAGCACGGTACAGAGAGTGAGGATGTGGCTGGCGGTTATGATACCTCCGCACACATAGTTTTGTGTTCGGGACATTCTGTAGACTGTTAACATTGATTAAGCCGTGCCCAGACCGCAGTCGGTTGATTAGGACCCATCTTTTGCGCGGCGCGCGTTGGTGGTGGCATCTTAGTGGTGAGTTTGTGAAACAGAACGTCTGAAACTGGAGGGGCGTGAGTAAACCTGATTCGAGAGGTTCTGCACGACCGAGCTTAGAGGGCGTCTCGAGCGAAGTCTGTCAGAAGCAAGAAGCACGTGCGAGGTCACATGGAGCAGATGGTTGTAATCATCAGCTTTGAGAAATAGCCGTTGGCATGCTGTGGTTCTTCGGGTAGCGGAGGGCAGGATGCCATATAAAGGTGATGAGGTCTGTAGCAGTAGATCATAGGCACGGTGATTTTCTGCGCATAGGTTTTTTAAGTTGGAACTCCACTGAGATTTGGGGGCAGTATTCAGCAGAAGCGTAAACCAAGGCGATGGCCGAGCATCTGCACACGTTAAATGAGCAAACCCGCAAGGTACATAATCAGGGCATTCCGAGATGAGACTTTGTTTCTGAGCTTAAGGAGGCGGTTTTGAACGTGAGACTCTGATCAAGAGTTACACACAGGTATGTCGGATTTTTTGCTCATTCAGGTGACGTTGATTCCGCATGACGCGTGAGGTTACAAGGGTTTGATGGAACCAGAGCCGCTTTCGTTTGGAGTTAGCTGGTTTTTAGCTCTAGTGTTAGTAGCTTCATGGAATTGTTACTGTAGTCTGCGCACTTTCTCTGACCCTGCTTTGGTCTTTTTCGTCATTTCACTTGTAAGCTGTTACTTACAAATTTGCTGGACTCAAGATGCGCCACTGACGCAAAATCAGTTTCCTTGCAAAGCAAATTGCGATCAGATTCAGCTACGTCAGCCTTGTGGTGCCTTGATGCTGAAAATTACCATTTGTCTGGGACACGTGACCTCCGTAAGTTCCGGTCAGAATATTTTTGACTTCTCCTGCAACAATTTGGCAGCACTGGTGGTGAGTCAATGGCAGAGTGCAGCATTCACTGCGAAAACACGGCCAACGTAAGCAAGCGGAAATGGGCGCCGCGGAACACTCGCGACATTCCGAATAGGAGCACAGAAAGCGAGTATAAACGAAACTGAACCTGCAACAACTTATTTTCACAAAAACCGCATGTGATCGGCGAAACACCGTTTCTACATTAATTTCATATGCAATACCCCCATACGGCTGGAAGTATTATTTGAACGAAAATAGAGGTGACGAACGTTTATCATCCTGTTCTTCATATCAAGGCAGGACGTAGGTGTCCACTGCAGGAAATCGACTTTCCGATGTCGTATCTGCAACAAACCGTGTTGCGCTTAAATCAAATTTAATTGGTACTAGACAGGTATTTTCGCACGACGTTTCCTAGAAACAAGCTTTGGTGTGCAGTGTAAGAAAAAAATAATGAAGCATGTCTACTACTGCCACGAGGTCACAACAAAGCTTGAAAAGTTTTACGCATTCTAAAAAAATAAACAATATACATGTAAACTTGAAAAAAAAAACCAGCAGGAACGCAATACAATGGAACAAAATATTTAACTTACCTCAATCATGACAGTCGATACATCTATGTGTAACTATATGACGTGATCCTTACAGGTCGGTGGCAAATGCTGCAGTTTTGGTCTTGTCACTGTCACGAGGGCAAGGGCAAATCCTGCACCTTGTTCTTTTTCGTTCTTGCACTGCCACCGACAGCCTTGAACTGATGACGAGATCAGGAAAGCTTGTCTGGCCATTGTGGTCATCGATGACTGGGCAAACCTTTTTTCTGGCCATTGCTGTATCACCTTGAATGAAAGTTTTCTCTAGAACAGGGGTCGGGAACCCTTTTTGGCTAAAGGAGCCATGAAACCTACATATTTTTAATTGTATTTCCGTGAGAGCCATATAATATTTTTCAACACTTAATGCAACTACAGTAACTTACTTAACTAACGTGTGCATTTTTAAGCAAAATCAACAATTTGAAACAGTGGTAAATGTCTGAATTTTCTCTTTAATGACATGATTCTTACTGTTAATACGACTTCTGTTAATACGACCGTGGTGCTGGAGGCGGGGGTGAAGGGCACCCCCAAATGTTTTCATTTTTTCAAAATCCGGGCAAAATCCCTAAATATATAAGAAAAATCCCTGAAAATCTGGGCAGAATGACGCCCAGCGTTGTTTGACTTCGAAAAATGGTGCCCAAGTTCTGCAGAAAAACAATTGAATACCATTTTCTGGAGGTCACACCACAAAAACGGTCGGCAAAATTTTTGGACAAGTTTGGGAAAATTTGGGCAAAA
>JGI24159J19872_10008163_pt1 | contig 13693 bp, 9 predicted proteins | sample Ectturendosymbi4_FD_19872 | JGI IMG/M metagenome (IMG submission 19872) | reverse complement strand
TAGGCTCGAGTCCGAGTCTTTTGAGCTTTTGATCGACTTTCTAGCGTTTCTGGTTCAAAAGTTATGATCTAAAATAAACAAATTAATTAATTATCTAATTATGGGATTAATCAAATATTTTGTATACTTTAGATCATAACTTTTGAACCTGAAACCCCAGCAGGTCATCGAAAGTATCAAAAGACTCGGATTGTAGCCTAGTTTCCAATAAAAACTTCAGCGAAATACTGCTATCTAACGGTTAGAGCCCAGGGCCAGGTGAAGTGGGCCAAGGTGGACTAAAAGTCCTCCACATATGACGTCACTAACAAAAAAACCGCACCCCCAATCAAAAATTTTTTTTTCGAGTGCAAGCTACAAGACTTGCCGCGTTTTTGAGCTTTTGACCGGGTCGGTAGCGCTTACCGGACCGGAGGAATTCCCGCGCAAAGCCACGTGCATTTCGGTGATTTTTTCGCGAAAATCCCCGAAAGCAGCCGGATGCCAAAGTGCGCTTTGGTCATTTCGGTCATTTGTCCCGTAATAGTATTAAAACTCGCCGTAGCAGTGTTCACTAGCCTACCATTTCGGATATATAACTGAATTGACTTAATTTTCTTCGTCATTTAGAAAAAAATTTCTGTTGATGCCCGAAAAAAAAAACAGCCGCGATGGAACTTTTCTTTCGTGTAACTTCGCAGATTGTAGATTCGTTGTAACATTAGCCATTCTTCGCAGCCTCAACTACGCCGACTCCGAGGAGTGCGCCGAGCTGCGCATTCAGCTCGCTGACGTCATCTCTCGATGTCGTCATTTGCTGTCGACCGCGTCTGGACAAGGAAAGCAGGCCAACTTACCGCCCGAGCTGGTCCAGCTGTGCGCATCCATGCTGCTCAACCTCGAAGATTTGACGTTCTTCAAAACCGGTGCGTTGCACTCTTCATCGCAGATTTCTGCAAAACGTTTCCTGTCGTCTTCGCCGACTTCAGCTGCCAATTTATAGGTTGTTGTTCTCCGGCCGTTCCTCGAACTCTGTTTTCGACGGATTAGTCGTTAAAGAGCCCGCCATTTTTAAAGCGTTGTGCTTTTCGCTTGAAACGAGTTCATGCGTATGTTTGTCTGACTGACTGCGTCAGAATATTTGAACTTAGAATCACTTGTCATGTCGAATGTCTATAGCGCAAGTGGCTCGCATTCAGACATGTGCCTCCTCAAATGCAAAGTAAATGTGCCAGGGTTGTGGCAGAATAAGATCTTTTGGGTCGTTTTCAAGTTAATTGCTTTGTTGCGCGAACTTTCCATTGCTTGGATGGGAGATGACGCGTTTCAGTAACGCTGTGCATTTCTTCCACTTGTGAAACGCCGTTCACTTCGTCACAACGCGTTGTCTCCTGCAGCTATCGCGTTTTTGACTTCTCGGTTACTGTCACCACCTGCAACAAATCGCAACCGAACACGTGTCCCACCTCATCGCGCATTTCATTAGATGGTTGCTTTCGCATTTCAATAGATGGTTAAAGTCTATAGCGCAGTCGCTACTTAACACCTTCAGTTATATATTGCTAGCCGTCTGATGGCTGAACTTCTTTTAATATTGTTGCTCTGCGTAATCTTTCAGTCGTGCGACCACCAACCCCCGTACCATGTTTACGCTTCGCCGCGCTCCTGGCCTCCGTGCGTGCCGGCGTCCTTGATCGAGCGCTGGAACCGCGAAAAGCGGCCCACGACCTTTGGTCGGCCGCCATCGGCGTCTACGCCACGGCCGTGCCGCTCTCATCAGGCTCGAGCGGTCGCGGGGGCTTCAAAAAGGCCCAGGTCGAACCTCTGCGCAATTTGCTGCCCGCCAACGCCGTGATTTCCCGGCCCGCCTTGCTAACTTTCGTGAAGCTCATACGGAATCCCAACGTATTACAGGTATATGCGAAGTTTCAACGCTCCCTGTTTAAAGCAATAAGTCTGAGTAAAATATATTCATTTCTGTGTTTGCGGTTCTCCAGTTCAAAATGTCGTATTTCTCATGAAAATGCGTCAATCTTCCAACTGCCTGCTGTTTTCTCTGGATCTTCACACATAAAAACACGTTTCGTCTCCAGATCATTGTTTCACTGCTGGTCCACCTGCATCGCTTGTGCAGAACCGACATTCTTTCCGATATCGCTGTGCCCGGGTCCAGCGTCGTCAACTCCCTGTGGCCAACGGGCCTCGACGGCGCGCCCCTCAGCGGGGCCTGCGTCACCCTTGCTCTTCGTGAGATTCTCTCGTACTGCCTCTCCCTTCGTCCGCAAAGCACTGACTGGTTGAGAACTCAGGCAAGTTATATATATATATATAATGATAACTTTTTATGCAGGTGGTGTGTTTTGAAAAAGACGTGCGTTCTGTGAAAAGTTTTCTTTGAGGTAATTTCGTCATTTTGGTTTGTCGGCACTATGGCTTTATGATAATCAGGCGTACGACCCTAACAATACGGATAACGTGCAATTCGATCGGTAACGGCAATTCACAAGTGTTTGCGAGGAGAGAGCGGCCTGGGTGGTACAATTCGTCTGCGCAACTCAACTGGGAAAAACTGCTGTTTGAGGAGAAAATAGTCGAAATTTTAACATCAGCTTCCACTGAAGTCTATCTGTGATCACGCTTTTCAAGGCCAAGTCAACCAAACGGACGTCATGACTTCCAAGACACTCCGAACCACCCAAGGCCTAATTGTGGCTCACTTAATAGGCTTCCGTGCTATGTTCAGCTTATGTTTAATGTCAGCGGCTTTGATTTGCTGTCGTCTAATGATTTACGCAGCCAATTTCGGGGGGCATTGCACCTCCTGCCCTTTCAAAAGGGGGGCAGCGGTGGCGGAGATGCCTCTTCATAACGGTATCATAGGTAATGTCATGGTTTATCAAGATCGACTTGAAACAAATTTATTCCAGCTATTCGTGCACCCAGAGAATTAAGAATGTTTTTCTATAATTTCTGTTATTATTTTTGGGGCCAACATTGTTGCTGAACAGAAACAAGCATATTGGTAACGATTTTTTTTTGTTTTTTACGATTTCCATTGCCCTCAACTTATACTGCCGCTGTTCCGGCGTCCCTGCTTCTCTAAGGGTTAAATCGTCAAACTGGCCTTATGTGGATGGACTTCTGATGCGAGTGACGTTCAGTCAAGCAATATGCAGTCTTTTCTACGCAAAGCGTTTATTTATTTTCAGGCGGACGTTCACTATGTTTTTAATAATTACGGCACCGCCTTTTGTTGTTACCTCCTGCTCGGGGCTTATTCTACGAATTATTTTAACGACATTCCTTCAAATGGACCTTACGACGACGATCAGGTGAGCCCCGGTATTGGTTTGTGGTGAGCCATAACAAGAATGCAGTTTGTTTTTTCCTGGCAATAAATTGCAACGCAAACTGCTAACATCTTAAACTCATGATTTGCATGTTTGACGACTCCTAATCAAATTCTTATTTGGCAGCATGCTACCCGAGTTTGATGAACCTTTGGGCTTAATGTTGCCTGTACTTCTGATCACTGTCAGCGCTGAAACAGCAGTGTTCTCGGTTTAAGCATCATACGGCTTAGGAAGGTGCATGCTGTAAACACGATTTCAATTTCAGGTAGTTCAGCGAATGATCAAATGCTGCATGCAGATGAAGTGCTTTACTCAAGCTGTCGTTCTCTGCCAAATGACAAAAGAAGTGGACTACCCAACTGCGTTCAAGGTCGGTGTTTAAAAAAACGCCATGCACCGATACGTCACTCCTGAGCGAGCGACGTTTTGTGCATTGTGCGCGCTGCCAATCGTCGTCAGGTTCGAGGTTGATCTGTGTGAGAAGGGTATTTGGAGAAAAACAACTAGCAATCTCTGTAAGACAGAAGCATTCGGCGTCAGTTTTGCGATAAAAGGTTTATGTGCTTCGTAAGCTTTTCTTTCTTGCTTGCAGGCGTTGCAGGAGAATCGAGAAAGAACCGATGCCGCCGAACTTCACTACCGCGATCACTTGTGGGACGTGCAAATCCTTGAGCACGCCGTTTTTGAACACCGCGAGTCTGGCGAGAGCGTTAAAAAGACCATTGCAATGAACGCCATCTCGCGTCCGGAACTATGTCACAACAACCAATCGGGAGTGGGCGTACGAGTGAAAGCGTCACGAATGGCGCATTTTTTTCAAGCTCTGGCCCGACAGTACTTATGCTAGCCAACAGCTTCAGTTAATTGAACTTTTACAAAGCATGTGTCCTAAGCGTATGGGCGTAGTGACAAGAGGATTTTTAACGTTTTGAGAAAGATTTTGTTCAACACATGGCAGTTGGCAACAATTGCTTCACGGAAATAAACGCTTTTCAGCCATGCAAAAAAGCAGTGTAGTTATCATCAGTGGAAGTTACATTTATATGAAAAAGCACAACAAAGCTTTTTGTGGGTGCTACTCAATTAAAGTTGCCCACCTTTCCGTTTGCTGGCAAGAGCACAGTGCAAGCAAACGATCATTTCATGATGAATTACCGACGCAAGTGGTCAGATGGACGTCTTAAAATCTTTTCATAACAACTTGCCTGCGCAACATTTTCCGCAATTCTTATCTGTCTAAGTTTAATAAATAAGCTCTGTGGAGGATGCAAGTATTATTAAGCGGGTGTGATTGGTTGCTTGATTCGGCGTGCCAAGGAGAGTTCTCAAGTGACACCCAGGCGCACACTGTAGGCCTACATATCCACCAATTAGGTTGAATTACATACAGTAAAACTCGGTTAATCCCGATTCGATTTGACCGACGATTTTATCCGGTTTAGGCGAAGATCCGGATTAACCGAAGATGCTTGTTTCTAGCCTGGCGTTATCTAAGTGCTGAGATATCGGCGAAAATCGCTTAGATTGAGCACATTTATGACCCAACAGCAAACTTTCGCAGAAGCAAAACGAATTTACTGATGTACTTACATTGGCACATCAGAGTGGTAACCGCCATATCCAGGCAGTTATAAACAATCTTAAGTGAAGTTCATAATTTTAGATTACTTGGCTGCAAAGAAACCTGGAATTTTGGACTGACGCAGATATTTCTGCGACTGGTCTATAACACACACTCTGGAAGGTAATGTCCTCCAGACATCTTACCAAGTGCAGTACACTCAGGGATAATGCTCTATACACGCAATACCTGATTAACCATTAGGCATGTGCCTTGAGGCCACGAAAAAATACAGGCCACTTGTGTCAGGAAAACATTTAAGTTTGAGCTATGGAAAACTTAAAATATTTTTTGATGAATTATTGTTGCGAAATCAATCTACAGTATTTATTGTTTAGGGGTGTTCACGGCTGTTTCCCCTCCAGTAATTCTGTACGACTGATGATGTCTAAAAGTATGCTGAGGCTGTACTGTATTGAGAGCAGCGGTTCCCACACTTCCTGATCGCGTACCATTTGTGGGCCCAGTATTTTCACCGCGTACCACCTTGAAAACCCTGCTCCAGGAAAACTCATTCTACCCGAGATCATTCGATCAAAAGTTTGGCAAACCTGACTTGACACAAATGCGGCATGAACACAATGCCTGTGAGAAATTATAATGGCCATTTTTCGAAATCAATAAGGAAAGTACACAAAAATACAGGAATTTATTAACAGAACCCGATAAGTAAAAAAAATGTTTTTTTTGTGAAGAAGGACAGAAGGGTCTCGCGTACCACCTTGAAGGCCTTCGCGTACCACAGTTTGGAAACCACTGATATTGAGGATATCAGCAGTTTCAGAGTGCTCTTCAGGAAATTGCAACTGATCATAATCAGACTGGAAATACTCGAAATGAGGCAAACGCTTTGGCAAAGCAAATGGACACCAAAGAAGTAGCTTTTATGTGTGAACTTTGGAATGACATATTGTTGCAGAGCTCTAGCGTTGATCTTTCCACCGCTGTTAGTCTTATGAAAAGTCTGGATCAATTTGTAACTAAATGTAGAGAAAAGTTTGACTCTTACGACGTGAAAGCTTATGACCGCAGTGGAAACAAATCTTATAAGTTTGAAAGTGAATCACGCCGAGCACCAAAACGCAAGAAGCATTTTAGTGAAGGAAATACTGTTGGTGTTTTGCAAGAAATGTTAGGAGTAAACAAGTTCAAAGTCAGCACTTTTTATGTTATAATTGACCAACTCGAAAATGCTTTGAAGCAACGCAATAAATCACATTTATTTGTGCAACAGCGTTTTGGCGTTCTAACCGAATTTGATTCGATGTCCGATGAAGATGTCAAAATTGCAATTGAAAGACTTTGATAATTATCTAAAAGATCTCCTTCGAATTCTACTCAGAATTATGTCAGTTTATTTACTGGTACAAGGAATAGTCAAAAACATGCAGCAGAAAAGAGTCAACAGGCATTGCTCAACATATTTTCAAATTGTTGCACACAAATGGAGTCTACACTGCATTCCCAAATACCGAAGTAATTTTTAAAATATACTGATCACTTATGTCTACTAATTGCTCTGGAGAGCGTACATTTTCACAGTTTGCTCGAATTAAGAATGTGAAGTGATCTACCACGAATCAGTACCGCCTTGGTGTGCTGGCACTTCTGTGTATTAAAAGAGAGCTGCTACATGAAACTGATTTTAGCTCAGTTATCGATGAATTTGCTACGATAAAATCAAGAAAAGTTACAATTTAATTTATTAGGCACTAGGCTAATTATTTTCTAAGTAAATCGAGTAACATTTTTAGCTTGTACTTCTAATAACTAAATTTTGTTTAGAAATAGATGTTTACTAATAAAGCTTTTTTGTTTTTTTATTTACTCTTATCATTAGTATCATTCGTTCAGGCCATACTTGAAATATGCCTTGAGGCCACGAAAGCCTTGATCTGGCACTGTATACACGCACGCTCAACACTGATCAATAGAGTAAGACCGTGGTGCGGTGGCGTGCCTTGAGCGTTACGTTCAACGTGATATACGCTATGCCTGTATGTGACGTAATAATCGTTCTACGATTACCCGAATGTTGCGTGCAGTTACGGCCATTGTTATCTTAATTCTAAATGTTCGTTGCACGCTTGTGTTGCGTCTGAAAGCTGCGGAATCTTTCCTAGAGACCAGTCAGTGCACTTAAAGAACACAACAGCATGGAAATCCAGAAAAATCCGGATTACGAGATGTGAAAAGAGCAGATTTTATCCGGTATTGGCGAAGATCCAGATTAAAAAATCTGGATAAACCGAAGATTTTTATAAAGAAAAACGTTAGAAATCATTCGTACCACCAATTTTATGCGGTTTTGGCGAAGATCCGGATTAACCGAGGTTTGCTGTATGTGGATTATTGAATCACATATATTTAAGTGCAGGTATAAAGATGAATGTCATCCAGCTTAAGTAGCTGCTGTGACCCCAGTTTCAGCATGCAAAACAGGGATGCGGAATCAGAAGCGGTCCTTTTTCTGTAGAAGCGGAAGCATGAAAATTCTTCCGCTTCCACATTGGTTATTTGACTTGAAGAGTAACTTGGCAAACTTGTCCATTTCCCAATGTGGAGCAAACGGTGAAGTTGCACTGTAAGTCTGAATGAACGTGCGATATCCGTAGCGCGAGAGAACGAGATAAAGCACAACTAGCATTCATGGCGTTCTTCACAGAAGGCCAAGTAAATCATCGTGCATCTTACCGATTTTATCGGAGGCTGACTTTTCAAAGCCGGCTGCTGTCTACTAAAATGGTAACAGTTTGAAAGTATAGCAATCAGGGCCGGCCCTAGCAGATGCGGGGCCCAATGCAAGACCTGGGCGCGGGGCCCAATGCAACACGCAGGCGCGGGGCCTCTCTGAGCAGTGATTTTATGACATCATCGTGTTCAGTCAACCGTGTTACGATCGTGGTAGAGCGCAGATATACAGTGGTGCACTAACACGAGAATTGAGCACGACTGCTAACGTTCGAGAGTAAATTTACTAGTTCTGACAAGAGCGTTCTTTGTTAACAATTAAATTTATATGGCGTTTCTACTGAATATCTCAAGCGCAAGGTGTATCTGGCAGAAATGAACAATGTACCCAAACACTATGGCGCGGGGCCCCAGAGGCGCGGGGCACAATGCAGCTGCATCGGTTGCATCGGCTTAAGGCCGGCCCTGATCGCAATCTCCCGGCTATGTTCGCAACTTTAATCTGAGCTGTTTGTGCGAACTTATGTGGTAGGTGCGAACTTAGCAGTTGTGCTTTTAACTGCCTTAGCAAACAGATACTGATCTGTAGGGCTAATGTTTGGAGACTGATTGATGCTTTGACTGAAGCTAACTATTCTTTTCAGCAAGGCATACAGTATTCATTTACATTATGCTATTCACTTCACAAATAATGTCAGGCGAAGCCAAGCGTTTGGGTTGAGTCAAATCATCCAACTGATCCGAGCTAACGAAACATCGCACGACAGTACGGAGTGAGGCTGCTGTAGGAAAGTCTGTACGAAGAGGGAAGTTATGTGCAAACGATATTTTCCCTAAAATCTGAAGACACACACACAAAAAAAAGTTAGTGCTTCTGTCCGCAGATTAACAGAGCTGGATAGTAAGGTATTTCTTTGGATTGATCACATGCTTCGAGCAAACTGCCGCTTCCACCTTAACTCACCATTGAAAGCAAACGAACTTGCTGAGCAATTATATCAAATCGTGAACTTTAGCAACATAATGTTTCGTGTTTAACATTTTTTATGACCAGTTGTCACGTTTGATTTGCTGTAAATACCAGTAAATCCAGAATCCAGATTTTTTCAACTTTGTGCGAACTTAACTGGGACGCGAATTAAACGGATGCGAACGCTCTGCAGACCAGAGCTGAGCATTGGACTGGATCTGGACTATAGCAAATTTTGTTGAATTTGGATTGGATCCGGACTGTAAATCACTTCAAAATTTAGAATCCGGATCGGATTTGGACTGAATTAATGGAAAAGAAATGCAGCATTTTGTTGTGAAAAGTCAGCATTTTTCAAATATTTTTGACTTCATTTTGACTTGGACTTTGTATTTGAAAAAATGCTTGGACTGTAGTTGGACTTGGACTGAGTTTTGAAAAACAGGACTGGATCTGGATCGCAAAATATGGCGGACCGCGCATCTCTGCCGCAGACTCCACAAGTCCACATTTTGTGTTCATCTGATATGTGCTCTGACACGAACAGGACGGTTGTTTTGTACCTGTCCATGACGTAATTGCTAAATACATCAGAATCATTATGTCACCAGTGGATATGACGTTCACCTCACCAGTCACTGGCGCTGCTGGAAGGCTGAGGAGTATGGTGAGGGACGCAGTCAGGCTTGTGATGATTATATATATGCGTACAATTATATAACTTTGTATGATGTTTAAGACCAAGAGCGCAAGCAGTTTTTGAGACTCGATCTCTATAAGAAATATTAAGGTTAATTGTTTGTAAGCAGAAGTTGCAGAATTGCTTTACCTTACACGGAGATGGGCTTGCATATATCTCTAAAGATGCATTTTTTCATTCACACCAATGTTTTTTTGGAAAACCTTGATGCCATGAGTGATTACCAGGGTGAATAATATTCAAGCTATGGAAGCAAGATACCATACCAGGGGTTCTGAAAAGAATCAATCATCATGGTATCGCCTGCTGGATGTTTTCTCGCGGTGATCCCACCACACTTTTTAAAAGAAAAACTTGTTCAAAACACTTATACTATGAGTTCCACTACCACCAAGGCCAAAGGTCCTCTGCTTGTTTGTTCAGTTTGTTTTTTTGATCATTCGTAATAAATTAACAAACTTTATATAGACTGAATTATCAGGTCATTTTTCACTTAGAAAAAAAAAAGTTAATAATATATTAGCATACAACTGTTTATATACCCAAAAAAGCCTTTCGCTGTAGTTCCAAAATTTGATGTGCCACAAGAAAATTAATGCCAAATCTGGAATCAGCACCCAAAAGTTAGCTAAAAAAATTATGTCATATTCTCGTTTAATACAAAAAGTGTTTTTTCGTTGACCTGTGTTATTTATTGCACATAAAATTATTTGAGAAATTAATTCAGAGAAAAGTGCCAAGGTGTTTTGTGCAGCTACTGAAACATTGGCATAAAAGGAACAAATGATGCAAATAAAATGGGCAAAGAAATAAGGATTTGTCACACCGTTTCAACTCAAAATGGTTAGACAAGGGGGAAGTAAATTAAGTATAGAGTCCATCTACTGTACTTGTGTTGGCTGTATCTTTAGATGAAGGCAGTGTCTATTTTCCCAAGATGGCAGCAGCAAAAAGCTTGGTGGAAACAAAGTAAATGTAACTAAAAGATAAATCTACAACCTAGGCCTAACCTTAACCCTAACTCAACTGTAGCTCTAACCCTAAGCTAATGCTAAGCTAAAGCTAACCTAATGCTAAGCTAACGCTAACCTAACACTAACCTAACACTAAACTAACCTAATGCCAAGCTAACACTAACCTAACACTAAGCTAACGCTAACCTAACCATTCATTCATTTGTTTTTTGGGAAACAAACACGCACGAAAAACAACAAATAAACAAGATAAAATAAACAAGCAAACTCATGAATAGAAATACAATCAATATTATATGTGCATCTTCCTGGGGTACCTAATATAACCAGGTAGTTTTCTAGTTGGGTCCCTAACCTAATCCTACCCTAACAACAGTAACCCCTAAATGTAACGCCTATGCAGAGCCTGAAAAAAAGCAAAGAAAAAAAAACAACGAAAGTCGGTAAGATGAGAGTCTAATAAAAAACCATTAGCATAGTAAAATAGACACTACCTTAGATGAATTATATCAGTAGAACTACTGTAAACAACATGGAAGCTGGATGTGCCTCAGAGGTTTCAAGCAATGTAGAACATAACACCACGCTGTACTCTCATCATGGGCTGTACGATTGGATATTTAACCAATGCAAAAGGTAACACTGCACAACTGAGGGAACAATGAATCTTGCAGAAAGAACGAGGATTCGGAAGGTAACAGCTATATTGATACAGGGGCAAGTGGCAGGCAGCGATGGTGGTCAGTACACTAAAAGCAACTAGAAAAACAACAGGTAAAATTAGATCAAACTTGAACACAAGCCAATATGCTGGCAGCGTTTTCCCTGACCACAGTTATATTAGTGAAGTCTTATTAAACCATTTGATGGCTGATGATATTTGTGTGTTTTGTCCAAGCAAGTGTATGTGGGCTGCAAACTACAGTATACTAGAGATGTGTGCCAGGCTTTTGAAGAATCGCATGGAATTATTCTCAACTGCAGCAAAACTGTTTGTATGATGTTTAAGACTAAGAGCACAAAAATTATGGTCATCCTGTTGCTGACACTGAGTGGACAAAGTGTAAAATCTGTTATTTGCCCATTTTACACTGCACTGTTAACGGATTAACGCGTGAGCAATTCGTCGCCCTTGGTTTACCTTTGTGAACGCACTTGCGAACTTGATATTGGGGCGTTTTTACACTGCAAGGAATTTGAAGATTTGCTTCTTGCACTTAGCCTATGGTATTGTGAAAGCTGGGCAATAGGTGAAAATGAAAAGGTGAAAGCTGATTCCACTACAGAAAGGTGCTTTTAGTAGGTGTAGTTGGAATCGCCGAGAAGTGATTTTATTCAGCATAATCCAAAAAATAACAGCCAGCAAAGAAAATTATAGAAAACTGCTGGGCCATGAGGTTATGGAAACTGCGTCGCATCGTAATTGCACTGTTCAAGTGACTTTAAAAGAATTTGAACAGCTTCTCTATAAGGCAGGAAATGGGAATTTGTTCTTACACTGCAAAATCACTTTGTTGATTTCGGTCAAGATCATTAACCAGTCTATTCTCTGCAGTACAATACAACAGAGTGTCAAATATGAGGATGCACAGCACTTTGTAAGTTGTAATCTATGAACAGTAGGTACTGCAATTCACCAAATAACCTATTTCACAAACTTTTATGCCACATTTTATGCTACTCCATGTGTTATATTATGAACTGAGGAAATCATAGCCACATAACTAGGATACAGAGTTCAAAGTGTAGCCTATACTGAAGTCATCCACTTCCAATACTACATGTTTTGCACAGAGGTTGAATAATTCTACTATATAATAATCCTTCAGTTCAATATCTGATGTCTTGTAACCTGCCAAATCATCTTTCAGTTTGCTTAACCGATTCAATTTTGCTGATTGTTTCCCTAATTCTAGGTGTAGTTAACCTACAGGCAAAACTATTAATTAAATTAATCCATCATTTTTGCTAAAGATTACCTTGAATAGGCTAATCTGTTCAATGGTAGTAGTTTTAGCATCAAACAAGTACAGAAAAGGTTGTCCAAGACTTAATACAAACCACCCAACANCATTTTCAATTGAATCCCTTATGGGATTCCCAACCTACCTCTGCTAGTTGGATTCNCTGAATCGCATATGGTTGAAACAATGCGCGCTCGAGCAGCTCGATGAGACACTCATGGTCGTGCTTGAGTGATTTGTGGGATTCCCAATCCAATGCGAATTCCATAACAGTGCAGTGTAAAGTGGGTAAGTGTTACCTACTACAGATATTTCACTTGGGGATTGTACTAGATACTGAGCTTTCAGATGACAAAAAATTCAAAGACAACAGCGATATCACTTAATTGTTGTGCAGAAAACAAGCTACAAGTTTCTTTTTCCCGATGTGTGAATGCAGTGAAAAATGTACATTTTCATTCCTTTTACAGTCTACATCAATGTATGAATCACAATTATAATGTGACTTCAGGAAAGCATATACAGTATTCAGAGGTTGTGTGTGACATAATTTTGTTGCAGAGCTCTGGCCATACAACCTACCATAGCATGCAAGTGTTAGTAGTCATCAGGTTCAATGTAATACTCCTACCTTATTGAGAAAAATGTGTACCTGTTTGCTGTTTCTTGAACGATGCAAGAAGTCTTACAGCGTATGGTTGCGTGCTTTGATGCAGTCAGATTGTTTAGATTCATCATCATTCTTTGAACGCTACAGCCGCATTTTACTTTGTGGCTGGCTGCTTGGTTGTTACAGTGTTACAGGACGTGTGCAGGTCACAATGCTAGTACTTCACCTGGCCTTGGCTAGGGTTGGACTCCAATTTTTAACATGGGATTTTCATGTTCTGCTGATACTCTGGATGTAGTGTTGTACCAAGTGTTATGAGTAAGCAAACAACTGTTTTAAGAAAGTGTCTGTAATGTAGCGTTGTACGTTGCGTTATGAGTTAGCAAGCAATTGTGTTAACTCATTGATATCTGCTAGGATTCGGAGATTTTCGGAAAAAAAACGCCTAAGCGCATGTCTCCAGTCCGGTTTGCTCTGCAGACCTGGTAAAAGTCTTAAAAGACGTGGCAAGTCTTCTAGTCTGCACTCAAGAAAAAAATTTTTGCTTGGGGATGAGGGTTTTTTGTGAGTGACGTCATAAGTGGAGGACTTTTAGGCCACCTTGGCCCACTTTGCCTGGCCCTGGGTGCCAACTGTTAGGTGCAGTATTTCGCTGAAGTTTTTACTGGAAACTAGGCTACAATCTGAGTCTTTAAATACTTTGGATGACCTGCTGGGGTTTCGGCTTAAAAAATTATGATGTAAGTTAGTAAAAATATTTGACTAATTAGCTAATTAGATAATTAATTTGTTTATTTTAGATCATAACTTTTGAACCAGAAACGCTAGAAA
>JGI24159J19872_10008161_pt1 | contig 13694 bp, 11 predicted proteins | sample Ectturendosymbi4_FD_19872 | JGI IMG/M metagenome (IMG submission 19872) | reverse complement strand
GCGGTCTGTGACAATCAACACCGAGCGATATGTCCAGGTGCTTGGCAAGTTCTGGACAGCACTTGGTCGACGGAGAGGGGTCGTCAGGGTCCTCCAGGGGTGTCACCAGGATGGTGCCACCCCCCAAACCTCAAACGAATCATTGGCAAGGCTGCAGCAGCTTTTCCCTGACCGACTGATCAGTCGCAGGTGTGACCCTCAGTGGTCGCCGCATTCACTGGACTTGAATCCCCCAGATTTTTATGTGTGGGGATACCATAAGGACAGGGTGTATGGCAACAACCCCCAGACTACCCCTGACCTGAAGGCAGCAATCACAGCAACAATAAGAGCGATCCCAAGGGAGGAATGCGGATGGGTCATCGAGAACTTTTCCCGCTGGATCCAAATCTGCCTGCAGCGCCGGGGTGCTCATTTGGAGCGCATTTTTTGAGCGCCAGTGAAACAAATAGTTTTTGTAGTACAGACTTGAAACTTTGGAGATGTCTGCTACACAGGCTTGACCTAATGTAGCTGAAGTTTTGTTCAATCTAAACACAATTTTGGAAGTTATTCGATTTTTGGTGATGACCGTTTTTTTGTGTCACCCTGTATTTTTACTCCATTGGTGGTTAAAGGTAAAACGCTCGACTGTGTTAAGAAGCAGTTAAGAATAAACTGATTGGTAGCGTGTCCTGTGCACCGCAATGAGTAGAAGTCAAATATTTCACAATACTGAACGTCAAAAAGACTCAAGGTTCTAACACTGTTGACATCATCCGATTAGCTATAGCCCACTGTCGTTTGCTGTTCAATCAAAAGCCCGAAATTAGTTTGGTTGATTCCTCTTCGTGACGACGTTTATGTGATCCGTAGCTTTAGCACTCCAAACTCAAGTCGACGCTATTCAGTTTACTTCGTAATGAAAACAATTAAGGAACAGTACTGTGGGGTCGGTGCAGAATACGCTTCCGAACTAGCAATGTTTTGAAAACTCATTTCTAATCATAAATGAAATTTTGAAAAATGCTTGTGCTTGTTTTCTTGGATTAAATCAGGGAATTTGATTGGAGCGAAGCAATGCAACGAAAATTTTTTCAGTCTCGATTATCACAAAATGCATAAAAGTAATTGACATTTCTTTCTATTGCAAAAAAATTTGCTCCTGTGTCAAGAGTTCTAAAATTCATCGAGTCTAGGCTCAGTAAGAGGTTGCAGAGTACGTAATTAAGTACTACATCATTACATTGTGGTTTTGAAGTGTTTGCTTTTATCTAAATCATTTTTTGTCCCGAAAACGTCCGATTATTATACCATTTTGCAGCTTAATACTGTACCATGAAACCACATATTGAAAATATCCACGAAATTTTACGAAATAAACGCTATATTTTAAATACAATCAAAGGGCTATTTAGTTTGAGCTGATACCACGTCCGTCAAATAATCCAACGGTATACTCGCACATATCAACGAATTTAACAAAGAAGTTTGCATTAGCAAGGAGGCTTCTAAGGCAATTATCAACATTATCGTGCTGCTGCAAAAAAACGATAAAACTTGGAGATTGCAAAACATCTCATGAATATTCTCGATGTATATTACTAAATTACCGCGACACACCAATGCTCGATTGCCAAATATGTTTCTCTGCTTTCTTCCGATTCTCAATTAAGTTTTTTTAACTGAGGAAGAGTGCATTACTCTACGTTTTGTCCCTTTATACGAAGTGCATGACAATATAATTAAAACAATTCGAATGTAGACACCAAGAAATACAACACAAAACTATACGCTTATTTTTTATACTAAGCATCAAAAAATGAAAACCTAATGTGACAAGGGAAAAACCGTGAGCTGTAGTATCTGCCAAATGTGAACACAAGTATGAGTGATGTGCTTATTAGAAGTGTCTCTTAGGTAGTATGCATTCCTTATATGCGACCAGATACTCCAATAGTCTAACTGGTATTGTAGCAACCCATTACACGTCAGTAATAGGGTATTGAAAACACTCTGAGATTTAATACTTCATACCGGTGCTCCATTTTCCACAGCATAAGTATTGAGTTGCAGCCAATGTATGTTGTTTTACTGTATATCTATAGTTTTACGAGTGATTTCTTCAGCTTTCTGCAAACAGTAAATCATCAGAAAGTAAATCAGATGATGGGAGAGCAACATCGTTCTGATAAGCTGCATTCGGCATCCGTCACCACATGTACAGAGTACAGTACTGCCTTTACTTATCACATCATGTCAGTATCTCATAGTGCAGTTATATTTTTGTAGACTAGATGTTGTTATCAAAGTTTAATAGTGCGGCAGCCAGAGAAAAGTATACCACCAGGCTAGCCTGAGCTCATGCTTACACAACTAAAGTTTGGAAAATATGGAGGGTTTTGTAAGAATTCAGTTCATTAGTAAAGGTTTGACAATATGCTTAGGGTTTTTCACTGTATAGGATGTATTCCCCCGTGACTGAATTGACAAGACAACCTTTTTATTCTTAATCACATATCTACATGTACGTTGGAAATTGAATTTTACATATTGTTTTAGTTGTTACCTATAAAGACCAAAGGCAATCCAACACAGATCTTGTGGGAAAGGCATATCTTTTGTATCTTAAAGCGAATGTTGGTGACCAAGATAAACCATGGGTACCTCATATTTTCTGCAAAGCATCTGTGGAAAGCTTGAGGGAGTGGACTAAAGGTACGCTTAAAAATATTAAGTTCGGTGTGCCGATAGTTTGGAGAGAACCCAAAATCCATTTTAACGCCTGATGCGTCTTTTGGTGGAACTAAAGGGGCTTAATCGTCCCAAGAAAAATACTTTGAATTACCAAGGTTTAGAATCTGCTCGGCGACTTGTGCCCCACTGTGAAGGAGTACCTGTGCTTAAATTCGGTAACTTACCTGGCACATTCATGGAATATGATGTTGCAAGTGACAGCGGTGGAAGTGTATTCCAAAGTAATGCAGAAAAGCCATTCAAGCAGGAGCTCAGTGATTTTATCAAGAATTTCATCATATCTTAAGATGCGGCAGAAATTTTAGCATCTCGAAGAAATTGTGGCAGCCCGAAAGACGAAAACTGCGTTGAAGCTGGAGCTTCAATAACATTCTACCAATCTACCGAAGCCTACAAGAGCAAAACCTTCTTGTTTTTGCTAACAAGAAGAACAAAGGCATTGAAGGGCTTTCGCTGAATATAGGAGGGTCATCAATGTAGAGCTGAAGCATGGCGCTTATTCACAGGCAATTCGAAAAGAAGTTCAGTTAAAAATGTGTATTGCCACGTAACGGTAACTGATATGCATCCCTCCCAATTGGCCATTCAACACCACGAAGAGTACAACAACATTAAAACGGTATTACAGAAACCGGATTACGACTCTAATGAATGCATAATCTGTGTAGACTTAAAATGGCAAACTTTTGCTTGGCCAGCAAAGCGGCTATACCAAATATTCATGATTCATCCGCCTGTGGGCAGCAAAGCACGTAATGTCCAATGGATGAAACAAGGGTGGCCACCTACAGATTCCATGAGAATTGGTGAAGCTAACATCATCAGTGAACCTTTAGTTGCCTGAGAGAAAATCATCGTTCCACCACAGCGCATCAAACTTGTTTGATGAAGCAGTTTGTAAAAGCCTTGCCTGCAACGGGGATTGCTTCAACTATATATGCAGAGCATTTCCTGCTTTGACCATCGACAAGTTGAAAGCAGGCAATTTTAAGGTGCTCAGATCCGCAAGCTCATAAAACATATGTTTTGTACAGTCTATGACAGACATGGTGTCCGCTACTTGTAAATCGTTTGTTATAGTCACACAAACGTCCTTGGATACCAAAAAGCTGAAAATTACAAGAGCTGGTGGAGGATATGCTTTCTAAGTTCAAAGATTTAGATGTGAAAATAAGCATAAATGTTCAATATCTCTTCAGAAACATAGATCGTTTTCCTGCTAACCTTGGTCATCTAACTGAAGCGCACATTCGGTTCCACCAGTGCATTAACGTCACGGAAGAGAGGTACCAGGGGTAGGTGGGATAGCCACATGATGGCCTACTACTGTTGGAGTCTCCAACGAGACTGCTTGGTTACATCATATTCCGGAAAGTCTTACAAAAGGACATTTGTAAACATCGACTAATCTTCTTGTATTAAACAATTGATTAATGTTCTTTGACAGTGAAGTACATTTCGTAAAGCAATGTTTGTGCTTTGACGTCACCTGTTTTGTTATTACAAAGATCTATTTTTTACTGCAAATAGTACCTAATTGTGGGAATTTTGTTTGATTTTCACAAGAAACATTACCTGCTGGTAGAATGTTCTCTGCGATAACCACTGCCGCCTTTCATGACATCGCATCAAAAATGAAAGAATACTGTATGGACATGCTTGGAAAGACAGATACAGCCTCAAACTTTAGCATAAAGACAATACCAATGCATACATTTGCATAATTTCAGAAATTTTTTGAAACCGAAATGCGGAATATCTCCAAAACTATAGTCAATTCGGATTTAGCGACATCAAAATACCTTAAGCCCGCCGAAACTTTCTTGGCACCAAAATGTGCGTTGACTAATGAATTATTATCATCGATTAACAAGATGCGGTTTGGTAATTACCAAGATATATATCTTAGAGTAACTATCAGGCCTGCACAACATAGGGCTCGTGAAAGCCTTGGTGTCCCCGTCAGATAATTTGAAGACGTCCTACGGTTCAAACAAAATCATGTGTAAACCCATTGTGGCGTGAACAAGCCGCGGAACGTGGAGCACTATCAATAAACCCACAGGCAGGACTGGACACTCCACTCGTCTGTTCCCCCTCTCATCAAACTCCATTGCCTTACAACTCGTGACGAACGGGGCACACAAGACCGGGAATCCCAATCCACCAGGCTCATCAACAAGCAGCTGTCCGACCTACAGATGGTCCCAACACCTAAGGGAAATACAGTAGTATCTCTGGGACCTCCACGCTACAGGAGCTTGCTACCGCCCTCAAGCTCTCAAATCCTGGGTAATGCGATTTCCTCACTTCCTCCATGCGCTAACTCAAAATTCTAAAGATCTGGTGAAGAGCACTAATAGTTGCGATCTCTAAGCTGGAAAAGCCATTAGGGGACCCAAAGAGCTATCGCCCTACATCTCTAATGTGTGACCGTTTCAAGATCCTGGAGAGACTCTCATACACGCTCGTGTCCAACCAATCATCGACCCATTACTATTGAAGGAACAACCGGGTTTTAGGAACGGAAGGTCGACCGAAGATCAGGTCACCCTGATGACACAACACATCGAGGATAGTTTTTCGGCTACGATGAAGGCCAGAGCTGTGTTTGTGGATCTCACAGGTGCCTACGGCCCTGTATGGTACCGCGGCCTCACCTGCAAGCTATTGCGATTGTTACATGACAGACACGTGGTGCGCATGGTCATGGAGCTGGTTGACAATCGCAGCTTTACCCTCACTACCGGCAACGGGAAACGGAGCAGGTTACGACGCATCAGGAACGGCGTCCCACAGGGATCGGTCCTTGAACCCCTTCTCTACAACATCTACATCTCTGACCTGCCAACCACCGTCCGCAGAAAGCATATAAATGCTGATGATCTAGCAATCATGCATGCTGCTGGAGACTGGCAAGCAACGGAAGGGGTGCTGAGCAAAGACATGGCAACCATAGATGAATATCTCCAGTCTTGGAAGCTAACGCTCAGCACTACAAAAACGGTGTTCGCAGTCTTCCACTTCATCAACAAGGAAGCTAAACGTGAGCTAAAAGTCAATTACAACAACAAAACCAGCCCTTCTGCACCGTGAGTGAATACCTCGGAATAACGTTGGACAGGTCGCGCACGCATTGCCGACACCTTGAGTCACTTCGCTAAAAGTTTACATCACGCGTCGCACTCTTGAAGCGGCTTGCATGGCTCTGGCTGGGGCGCTGGAGCTACGACGTTGCGAATAGCCACCTTAACCCTGGTTCAACCAACGTTGCAGAGTACTGCGCACCTACCTGTCGCCTCAGTGCTCACACCCGCCTCATTGACCTTACCATCAACGACGCCTTGCGAATTGTGACCAGATGCCTGTTTCCTACACCAGCGGACAATCTTTCTGTCCTCGCAGGCATCCAGCCTGCTGAGCTTCCTCGCTAAGTAGCCACGCTATCTCTATCACGCCCTGCCATGGAGCCTGGACATCTGCTCCACTCAGCGCTCATTTGTCCACCGAGTGCGAACGCACGTCGACTCACATAGAGACACCCATTTGTGCCCGCCGCACAACAACTCGACAGTTCATCTGACAACAGAAGTGCGGCGCTCTGGGCGTATCACCGATGGAATGCGGACTGGTTGGAGAGCACTACGAGACTCAGTACTTCCATCCCCGATATCGGCACCCACCCTCCTGGAATGGCCCTACCAAGGACAGCGTGGGTCCGGCTTAATCCTCCCCCACACTGGTGTCGGACGTTTCCGCTCATGCTCACAAAATGCGGTATGGCCCCGTTTGCAGCCTATAAATGTGACGCAGAAAAGAAAAAGAGCATAAAAGCAGAGAGTTTAATGAAGCGTCTTCCCTCTAAATTAACTTTTTCAAGGCTTCCGGATAATGAAAATGTTACTGTTACCAGAGTTACAGGTAGTTTCCAAATACCAAAGAAAATTGCAGTGGCAGGAAAAATTGCACTGAATGAGAGTTTGTTAAAACATGCATGTTGAGTGCAGTTGCTTCAATTTGTCCTACAGATATAAGATTCAAAGCCCCCCCCCACTCTTTCTCGTACAACCGTGCAAAGATTAGAAGAAAAGATATTACGGCAAAATTAGCTGACCAGCTGATTCATAAGTTAAGCAATTTTCTTATTCCTTCGCTGTTGATGAAAGCACAGATCTCACACACAAAGCACAAGGTTTGGTGTTTTTCAGCAGTGATGAGAATATCAATATAATTGAAGAGGTTACTGGTATGCAGTCCATAAAAGGTTTAACAACTGGAAAATATTTATGCAGCAAAATGGTTGATCGTGTTTATACCAAGTATTAAGTGATTTCAAGAAGTTGCTTGGAGCATGCACTGACAGTGTTCCTTCTGTGCGTGGAAAAAAGAATGGAGCAGTGGTTTTGCCGTAGGAATATATTCGGAAAAAGAACATAATTAATTCATCACTCACCACTGCATCATACACCGGCAGCTTTTCTGCAACAAGACTTTGGAATTTGATGGTGTACTTTTCGTCATCGTTTTGACTGTGAACTACACTCAAAGTAGGGATCTGAAACATCGCACATTTACGTCAATCCTCGAGGCTGGTGCATAATACACTGATTTAGTTCATCACATTCAAATCAGGTGGTTAAGTCAAGCAAAAGTAATGAAGGTTCATTGCTTTGGAAGATGAGATAGCATGGTACTTGGAAACAAAGCCGAAAACGTTTCTTGAACTAAAGGATTCATCATGGAAGGAATTGCGACATTACGTCTAACTTGATTGAACTCAGTATTAACTCAGTATTAAGCTCCAAGGTAAACGAGAGCCGATTTTATGCCTTCTTGCTGTTATAAACGGGTTCGAGACAAAGTTGAAACTATTCAAAATTCAACTTTTGAAGGGGTTAATGGTACATTTTGCAACATATTTCACCAGGGAGGCTTTAGTTAAGTTATAGGAGTTAATTACGCTGGACAAATCGAATCAATTAAGGAATTTGATAACAGACTTTCTCTTTCATGCGAAGACGATTTGCAATTAAAACTTATTTAAGATCCATTTTCAATATATCCTGAAGAAGTACCTCCACATGCACAGTTGGAGGCTTCAGAATATTGACCTGTAAGCTTCATCTGCATACAAAAGAAAGCATAGAGAAAGTAGTTTGCAAGACTTCTACAAATCTTTGAAAAAAAATACATAAATCTCCTTATATTGGCAAACAACTGCTTAACTTGTTTGCGAGCGCTTCTATAGACAAGAAAATTTTCTCAGCATTGAATTTCAATAAAAACAGGCAAGTTCTTCTCGTACTGAGAAACATTTGGAAAACATTTTAAAATATCAAATTCCAGTATCGATCCAGATTATGATTCACTGCAGAGACTCAAGAGGACACCACAGTGAAGTTTGTACAATAATTTCGCATAGCCGGTTCATTTGAAACATGTAGCTTTAACAGGCGTGATCTTTCAAAATGAGAATTGAGTGTGCCAAATCACGAACCAGCAGTAAAGCAGATCAATACTGCAACATTTGCAAAAATGTGAATTCGTTATGACAATGACACAGGGTCGAGTTTGCCAGAGAACTTTGAAGGGGCCAAACTTTGTGTGATATGCATGTGTTATTGTTTGTGTTTCGATGACGTCACCATGTTCACTCAACCGTAGTTCGACTAGTGATATATTATGGCGACCATGGCCCATGTGATCTCCTGGCTCGCCCATAGTGTTATACTGTGCTATTACTTAACAATGATTACTAGGTATTTGCTTTTTTACTAAGTACACAAAACTTTAGTATTAGCACTTGAAAAGTTATTTGTCAAAGCGGATAAAACAAACAGATCAGTCCAATTGTTCTTTGAAACACAAACTACATTAAAAATAGAAATTGCGAACATGTATCTCTGAGATTCAATGGCATGGCCAATCACCCAAACGTACGCCTAAATCATACCGTTGTGTGTCAAGTACATCGGGATATAACTGTATTTAAATTTTGCCAAACACACGGCACCTTGCATCATCGGACCTCACAAATTCCTTGGCAATATCTTGGCAGCGAAATTTGTACAACTACATTATTTTCATCACAAAATATTGGAAGGAACAAAGACACTGTGTCCCCTTTGCCCAAACGTTGAGGGGACATGTCGCCCCGTCCCCCCTTAAACTCGGTCAGTCCCTGCAACGCCATCTAAGCGTATTATTGAAAACACATTTTGCAGTCACAGCAAATGATGTTTCAAAACTTGAACAGAGACTATGGCTTATAGTTTAGAACAGCTATGTCAAACCGAAACTTCTTACTGAGCCAAAAATTATGTCGCTATCTTAACCAGGGCCGCGCATTGAATGATTGAGCTTTTGATGTTAGCAAACTAAACTTAGTTTAANCTAATGTACTGAAAGCGTTGGAATCCTAACTGCAGTGGTAACAATTCTATAGCNCCTTTAACCACCCCGTAAGTGTGATTTCATAGGAAAGTTTTGTGCCAATGGAACAAGGGTTGAAATCAAAAAACTACAGGTAGTAAAAAGTTTTGCAACAACGTATCAGTGGACGTATGAAAATCTCCCAGCACGCAGCGCAGATGCGATAAAGTGGCACTGAGGTACACCTGCATCGAAAATGTCCAATATAAGATTATCAAAATAAGGACAGGTTGGTATTATGTAGGCTACTTATACTACAACGCAAACCCAAATATGGCCACACAAAACCTTCGACTCGGCAGCATGTTAGACATAGCTGGATTAGAACTTAGCGTTGATCACTTATACCAAAGACAGCTCAGAGTTTGTATTGCCACTGATGCAACTCCTGGTGTTAACAATGTATAAAAATGTTAACATTATGCACAAAATAATGTAAACAACAGAGACAAAATGCTTGTCATACCCTGCAGTCAATGTGTGAAACAGGGTTGTTTAAAACCTCAAAAGAATTATTATTGAAAACACTCTTGCCAAAGTCGCTCTTAGGCGCTGAAACAATAACCGTACAACCATATGGGCAAGATTATAGGCATTTTTCGAAGAAAACGGGCACCTTTAAATTTGAAAGAAGTGTTCGAAAAACCGAAAAACATCTGTACGGAGTTAAGAAGGAAAAGAAAACAAAGGTCGAGGTAAAAATGTAAAAAAGCAGGAGTGCATTTTGCTGCTTTGAATTCTCTCCATAGCATTGCACATTTCACAGAAGGAAACGCACAATGTACACTGCATTCAGCAAACAAAAAAAGGTCTTATTAAAACTGGCAACAGCTCTGGGAAATCTTTCACGTCAGCATGCATCATACCATCCTAACAAGATACTTCAAATTTTCTGACTGGCCTAGCTTTACATTGGCAGCATCAACCTTTTTTTCGGTCATAGACCGAATTTTTTTTTAATAGACCGAAAAAATTACGCCAATTCGGTCATAATGTCCGAAAATATAGATCAGGGAATACTGTTACGGCAAGTTTATGAGACAAATGACGGAAATGTCTTAGCGAAAAATTAGCCTGGGAACCAGCATTTCTATTTCATACTTATTCTGACAAAGAATCAACAACGATTAAAAAGCAAAGACAAAAACGCTTATCGCTTACGAGCTTCAACTTCCTTTCAACGGCACTGTCTGCACGATTTTGGACAACCGCCAGGTTATGACCGCAAGGTGACCTCTTTCTCAATGCAAATCTGGCCGTATGTACGTGGTAAAATTTTCTAAAAGGCTTTTGTTTCACAAGCACAGAACCGCACAAATATAACAAACACACAGGTTTTTGTACTTTTGCTGTATAATTACTTATCACGAAGGTTCGCAGCAACAATTACTTGTCAAAAAAACGGAAATGTGACGTGTTATTCTGAAAGTTTTTGGCCAACAACATATTCTCAAAAGCACTGCTAGAGTTCACCACAAACTTTTGACTGCTGAGACGCGGATGTGATTGCTGATTCTGAAAATTGTTCCATTTTGCTACAGCACCAAACATTTTGCACAAAATACTTCCACAATTTTAGTTGGGATATGCAAATTAATCACCTGGAAAACACAAAAACGCTAAGTGCTGGTTGTCATTTGGAGCTATCAAAGGATCGATATCTTTCCTCTGTTGAAGTAAAACTAATCTAATTTTAACTGTAGGAACTTTAAATAAACACCGGTTAACAACGACCCGACTGAAGGCAATCGACTGTTTTATATGTACAACAACCGTCTGTAGTTCATTGTTATTTTGTTGTTGAAGTTGAGATGTGGGTATCTCAGCGTTATGCAGCACGGTTTTTGTCGTTTCAAAGCATGATTGTAAACTTGAAAGTCCCTAAATCAATGTTTCTCAAACGTTTCGTTCCCGCAGACTCCCAAGTCATATATTTATTTTTTGCGGATCCCGAATACTCTAAACAGTGAATAGAACAATGGACGGCCTACATAAGAACGAAATATAGAAGTCTTTATTCACGTCTATGCACGTAAAATTTCGTGGACAGTGTGAACTATTACATCATAAAGGTAGTACAGGAATTACCTATTTAGACTCAGAAGTGCATGTCAGACTACAGTCGTGGTGCGATTAAGATGAATAATGGCCCGAATGGGCGAATAAAAACTAGCGGATTTTCGTGGTTGGATTTTGGTTTACGGATTCCCTAAGACAAATTCATGGACACTTAAGGGGTTCCTGGAGTCCAGTTTAAGGGCCCCTGCTCTAAATCCTTAATCACTAGTCGTTAAATTAATGCAACGAACGTTTCAAAGTTCCGTGTTGCTTCGACTGCAATAGGCGTTGATCGTGTTTGAAATCTTGTGTATCTTGTGAAGATGCTATGACGAGTTTATGGAGATTGACCGGCCACGGCAAGTCCAGCGGCAGACCGGCCCCGCAAGATTGATTCAGTACGATGCAAATACATCGTCCCTGCAGACCCCTGGTTTTTGTATTCGCCATTGACCGTCACTGCGCTAATGTCGTTTCTGTGCTGCAAGTTGGTTTGTGGACACAAGTGCTGAAAAGCACTTGATATTTTCATGAATTGATCTTGGACTTCACGTTGTCTTTTATGGTAAGGCGTTTAGGCCATGTTTTGGTGTGGGGAGACGCGATGACCGCAACCGGGCACACATGAGCTGGCACCGGTTTCTTGCAACCTGTAACGTTGCAGGATGGCCCTCGGAAATCGCGTTTGTTTATTGTTTGTTTGAGGGTTTATTTTTGCTTGGTGTTTTCTCTTTCTGTTGTTTCTTCTTTTGCGCTGTTTCTGTTTGTTTTTACCGTACATTCTGGTTACCTCGACGACTCCAGAGTCGTTTAGCTGGGTGTTGTATTAATAAACAAAACAACTAACACTGAACATGAAAACATCATCCGTAGTTACTCAGGAAACTAGGTATTTGTTCATGCATTTGTTCTTTTAATTATTTATTGCATGACTTGCAACGTGATTCACAGCCAATTGTTAACAGTATTGCAGAGGTTATGTTTTTCCTTGCCAAAGACTCAACCTTAAGTTAATATCCAATAGACAAAAACTTCTGATTGCAGTGATGTTTTTTCCACCTTGACTCCNATTTAAATTCATATCAGCGTTGGAAAAAGCATCGTCTAAAACAGTGGTTCTCAAATTCTTTTTTCATATTCCCCGCTTACAAATCCANACACTGTCAATTCCNCCCCAACAAAAATCACAAAAAACGTATTTGCAAAAATTTCACATCACCTACTGTGAAGAAGCTATAGACGATCATTAACCAAACTGACTCTTTCAATTACGTCAGNCGCTACAGCTAGAGAAGCTTGTTCTTACGTANTGTAGACATTCCCATCTAAACCAACCTCGTGCAGNTTTTTATGTTTTGAATAAACCATNAACAAAAATGTAAGATGTTTTCATCCACCGTTTTTCCTCCGCAATTCCTCCTGAGAACAAAATCTCTCCCCGAGTGAGGGAAATGGCACCCATTTGAGAACCACTGGTCTAACAAATGCAGCTGTTTTCAACCTTAAATAAAGCGAAAGTCCTGTCGGTGATTTGCGATTTATACCCAGGCTACTTTATTAGAACGCGTAAACATTCAACAAAGTAATATGCAGCTGGTTATTGTTCTGGAGGTTCCTGTACATGTTCACTGCCGCGTGGACTGATGCAGGGCGGCTGCATATGGTGCGCTCTCATAAAGGTCTGTCGGACACTGCGTCTGGCATAAAGATTAATTACGTAGGTTTTGCTGTTTTCTGGACATGTCGATGCATTTTTAATGAAATTCAAACAGTTTAAATACTCGCTAACATTGACAAAAATAAAAAAACATCACCTCATTTGCTGCATCCACTTCTGTTTTTATTTCATCCAGGGTTCCGTCGCTCGCATTGTCCGCACCCTCGTTGGGTTCGGACATCTCAGTTCAAAAACACGCAACGCACTGCTTAAGAAATACTTAGAAAACAAGTAATACACCTTGAAACGCTGAACCTGCGTGCAGACATGGACTACGCATGAAATATTCAGCGCGGAATTCACCAATTCAATCGCGCTTGACGCGCATTAGCCGCCTTCTGGAGATGTCCAGCGCCTAAGTAAGTCAATCCAAACGGTAATAAATACAAATGATAGAGCTTCGGAAATTTTAGCTTGCATACTAAAAAANTATGAAACCACCATAATCCACCTGGCCTGGTCCAGCCTAAACCCTNGCGTATTCTACTTTCTTCAGTTGACCAACATCAGATCTGTCTTTGACCGGTACGGCTCAGACAAGAGTAAAATGACTACTTCCCTTTGAAGTATAAGCACTAACCAACTGGCAATATTGTTAAAAAAGGTACACGTTTAGTCATATCACATATACTCAACTTGTAAAGTAGGCAATTTCAGACCTTGAAATTTGCACAGGGAGCTCAACATTCCAGATAAATCATTGCTTATCTAAAGCAGTTTGTTGTAAGCAAGTTTACTACTCCTTGTATTC
>JGI24159J19872_10008158_pt1 | contig 13695 bp, 6 predicted proteins | sample Ectturendosymbi4_FD_19872 | JGI IMG/M metagenome (IMG submission 19872) | reverse complement strand
TTTTACCCATTATTTGTGAAACACATGGCACCATTGATTTGTTGTGCTTTCCATGCTTACCACAAAGTGCACAGTGGCCACAAGGACCCGACATCCCTTTGACATGCTCTCTCTTCTTGCTTAAAGCAAGGTGCTTGTAGTTAGTAAGTAATTGTCCAATTGTAGTTGGTCTTTTGTAGGTTATCATTGCTTTCGGGTTTAAGTTTTTCTCTCTCTTTGTGAGAGTTATCAGGTTGGGAAAAGATGTGGCCCAAACTTGTGGATCATCTTTCTTTTCGTCTTTTGGGGCCCATAGTCTTTCCTCCCAATTTGATGCCATTGCTATCATATCATTAGTCATGTCCAAAGGGAAGCTTGAGCGGATTGCTTTTTCTTTGAGTCGGTTTAAACTGCTGAGGTAGTTTTCTTTCCTTTGGTTTATTGCTTCTCCAAATAAGATTGACTTGAAGGTTGACTGTGGGTGGTGTGATTTTCCGTTTATGAACTGCCTCCCTTCTGCTGTGGGTTAACGAAGTCTTTAGTGACAAAGCCGAAATCATTGTCAGTTGTTATGCAATGATTAACATTTAGGAAGTTGGATCTATCTGCAAATTTTCAATAAAAGATTGATTTCATGGAACTCTATGCATCCTCAATCCTAAAATCTGCAAGCAGTGCTTATGGGTTAAATGTTGACGGGCTAAAGCAGGGGTCTCCAAACCACAGCCCGCGGGCCAAATCCGGCCCGCAAAGCCATTTCATCCGGCCCGCGAGGCCATTTATCAATAATGGAAGAAAAATATTTTTGCAATAACATTTGTTGATTTGGTAGAATGACACCTATCCTAAAACAATCACATTACGTAAGATGTCCGGCCCTAGAACTGTTGTGTGATAGCTGATGTGGCCCTTGGACAAAAATGTTTGAACACCCCTGGGCTGAAGCAAGCACAAAGAAAGCAAGCAAGCTTTGAGACTAAAATGAATATTTAAATCAAAACACAAGCAGTTTATGAGTTTTTTAGGAAAGGTGGCATAATTACACCTCTGGCCTGTCTAGGTGTGGAACCAGCAGAACTATCAGAGATTGCTAAAAAACATGAGGNATTTCAACACCTCCTACGGTTGTTGTTACTGATACCACTATTAAATAAGCAGTTGTGCTAAGACACTAACCAANTTTAATTGGTGTTAAGGACACCGACAGTCTAGAAGATCTGGGTTTATTCTGAAAAGCATTATCAAAAGCTGCCCATACCTGACAGAACCACTTTTACCTGGTTAGATGTGCCACTGCATTAAAATTGTGGTTCAATGTTGTGAAAATGTGTTGTTTGTGTTATAAATTGTTAATTGCCAGTGCTGGATTAAGGAAAGTGTGTTGTGGGGCCTCCTTGGTTTATGACTAGACAACCTTTTCTAGTATTTCTCAGGTGCAAGACATTGTAGGAAAAAACTAGAATAGGATTTGGTGTTCTGGATGTGGTTTGGCTATTCTAGAATAATTCTGGAATAGTGAACTATTCTGAAATGCCCATCCCTAACTTTTAAGTTTAAACAGAAGAAGATAGTTGGGAGATCGAATTCTACAGATCTGACAGTAAGGGCTTCAAAGCCAACCAACCTGAGTAACAGGATTTAGACTGCCAGTCCCAGTTGTAGCATACAAAAAATTCCAAACAGATACAAGGCTTGAAATACCACAAGACTTTTTGTATTGTGGTCTACACATGCAGTGCCATCTTCTCACATCCAAGACTTTTCTTGCAGCAATATCCAAATTGGAAATGACAGGATGCTCATATCTAAAAAATCATTTGGAGAAACTAATTTCAAAAAGCTTGTCTCTACATGCAAATTATAAAAACAAATACAAATACACAAGGTTTTAGAGCAGTAACAACAAGCTTGTCAGAATGGGAGATTATGAATTACGTGATCATTGGATTGCCTTTAAAGCACATTCAGAATCTTTACAATCTTTACTGACAATTCAAATAATTTTTGAGGTATTGTTGTTTGCAATTCAAGAACAACACATATTAGTATAAGCTACCCAAAAAGAAACATTGTAAAAAACTGATCACATTTCTCATTCTTGTTGAGATTTTGTGCAACTGAAACTGTTTTTGACAGTCTGATGCTTTGTGTTTGTTTATCCCATGTACTCAGTTTTGGGTCATTCTATGTCAAGCAATCTAACAAAACAAGGATTTTTCATCTGAATCTTAACAAAATTCATGAAATTTCATAAGGAGAAAGATTTCAGCATTTCAAGCTCAATAGCATCGAAATTTTTGAAATCAAACCTGTATTTCCCAAATTATAAGCCTTTAAAATTTTGATGATTTAAACACCTTTGAAGTTGGGTGGATTTATCATTAAGATCCACATGAGCCACTTTTCTACCATCATTTTGTAACTCCATAACTCATTAGGTGATTGAGCTAGACAGCTGCTTAAATCCTTAAAAGATACGGTGAGGCTTCTAGTTTGGATTTTAAAAATTGGAAAAGTTTTAGATTTCGTTTTTTTGTGGGTGATGTCATAAGTAAGGTAGGTTCAGGCATTTTTGGCCCAGGTTATCAGGCTCTAAGCCCCAACAACAAGAAGCGATTGTTTGACTCAAGTTTTTAGTGGAAACTAAACATCAATCCGAGTCTTATAGCCTTTTGATTAGATTTTTAGCATTTCTGGTTCAAATGTTATGGCCTAAAACCAATAAAGTAATTAATTAATCTCTTAAGTAATTAATTAACTCATTCATTATTGATTTTCGAAAACTTGTGAAAATATCTCTTCAAAGAAATAACTTCTGCATGCTGTTGTGGATAATACTATTTACAATGTGGTTCATGCCAGTGTGTTAGCAACCCATAATGCTCAAGCTCCATTGGCCATTGATTGTGCAAAGACTCAGCAAGTCTGCAATGAAAAAATAAAATTTTTGGTTTGGGGTGTTGTTTTTTTTGTGAGTGACATCATAAGTAAGGTAGGTTTGCGGCCATTTTGGCTCATGTTACCTGGCCTAGGGTCTAACCACTACATGGAAGTATATTGTTCAAGCTTTCATTAGAAACTATGCTAAAATCAGAGTCTTTTGATCAACTTTTCAGCGTTTCTGGTTCAAAAGTTATGATCCAAAAACAACAAATTAATTCTCTAGTGGATTAACTACTTATTTTGTTGTTTTTAGGTCATAACTTTTGAACCCGAAACCCCAGCAAGTCATCCAATGTCTCAAGACTCAGATTTTGCCTAGTTTCCAATAAAAACTTGAGCAAAATACTAATATCCAACGGTTTTGGCCTAGGGCCAGATGAAGTGGGCCAAACAGGCCTGAAACTACTCTACTTATGACATCACTCAAAAAAAATCTGTAATCCAAAACCAAAAATTTTTTTTTCATTGCACACTCGGAGACTAGCCAAGTCTTGTGAGTTTGAACAGCTCTCCAGCACAATCAATCAGCAGAGGAGTTATGCTGTCACTAAGACACACACAAACTGCTTGATTTAGGTTGAATCATACCAACTGTGAAGGTGTTAAATAGCATTCTAGTTTGATCAGTGTTTTATAGAGATTTTCCTATTCTTACAGGCACACTGCTGGTAGTGCCAGTATTAAAATGTTTGCCATAGTCACACAAGAATTATCTGAAATACTTGCCAATAAAACTATTAGTAAATTTAACTCAAATTTGACAAAGGAAAAAATGACAGGCAATGTACATTACATTGTACAACCACAGTTACAAAAATCTACCAAAATGAAAAAGGAATTTTTACCTGAAAAAGTGTACATCTTTCTTTGATTTCTTTTGGTTAGATGTTTTTAGACGTTCAATAACTTTAGTTGCATGAGAGCTAGACTTTGCAGGAAAATTACTGAAAGTAACCTCCCACGCAAGAGAAGTATTCTCTGTTTTAACAAATGCAGCAACTGGTGAAATTTTCTTATCCGGCATAATTCCATTTGCCATTTTAGTGAAATCTGAATCAGAAACTTCATTTGAAAGCAGCAGTTGTGTTTCATTTGCATTGCCTAAAAGAAGTTGCACATCCTTGGTATCTTTTATGTGGTCATCCTCCAAAGAAACAGAATTAATTTGCAAACAATCATTCTGCTCGGATGATAGATGCTCATTTCTAGTGAGCTTTTCAAGTATTTGATCAGATACATTAGGAGACACCACACTGTTTTGAAAATTTTGCAATGAAGAAGGATGGTGCTGACTTATTAAATGTTTTCCTCCAGAAGCTTTATATGCACCAGCTGGTAATGTTGTTTCCGATGAAATTAGTATATCATCATCAATGCAACTTTCATATTCACTATCATCATCACTCTCTTCAGTAATATATGATGCTGCATTCACATTATCCACTGTCTTGTTTTCTGTTTTAATAGCTAAATAATTTCCCATTGTATTCACCTTCAACAGACTACATAGAGCCTGCGAAAACAAAACAAATATCAACATTTTCATCTGTAATACTTTCATTTCCATGCCGGATGGATCTATGTAGTTGGTTCAATAGTTAAAGTTCTCAAAATTACCATGCAACATAAATATTTTTCAACTAAAAGTTTTCATTTGAGTACAGGCTGTAATGTTTTTTCTTGCAAGTATATAGATCATGTATATAGACGGCAAAGAGAAAAAACAGATTATGAGAGCAAGACTCGTGTTGTGACTGTGTCAAGAAGAAACTAAAGTTATGAAACCTGAAGTATAATCTAAGGGTTTCATTTACACCATAGTCAAATTACCCTTTTTTGAACCTAAAGCATTGCACTCTGATAAAAACTGCCATAGACATAATCTTTAAAGTAGCACCATATTATACAGGTTTAACTAACAAAAGCAAAGAAAAACATTAAAAATATGACCATCGCTCTGTGGAATAATCACTACACAGTTTTGTAAAAGCGGTCAGACAAATCAGGATGAACATGTAACATAGATAGCCATTTTAAATGTAATATATTTGAATAAGAGCTGATGATGCCTACATCATAGACGAAATATATACTCTGTAAGATCTTGAAGTGTCTGATTCTTTGCTGAGAAACCATTTCTTTCCATAGACAGAGTAACAGAAAATACCAACTACAAAAATTCATGCACATTGAAACAAATTAACAGATGTGGCACTATAAAAAGCAATGGAATGATACTGGTGACAAATAAGGTCATTAAAATTTGGTTGCAAAAAAATATTTTTTCTTTGAATGGTCACCACAGATGTTACATTCTTGCTGGTTCTTAAATTGAAGCAGTTGTGCATCACAGTATTGCAAAACATTGACAAGGTGAAGCAAACTACCATAATACTACCTTCTATCTTTTCTTAATAATAAGCCAAACTTGAGGAAGTTGCTTGTTAAGCCACGACAATCTGACCATAGTGCAAACTAACAAACATAATCATGTGAAACAAGTTATAGCAATGTAAAACATTGTCACAAAAAACATCAGTAATTGTATGCATTAACTACAAGTACAAAGCTGTGTGTAGACTAGTGCCAAAACGGATGTGTGTGTCGCTAATTGCAGACATCAGGTACATAATAATGAAGGTTATTTCAGTGCAGAAAAAAGCTCTTCGCCATACAGATATTGTTTGGTTTTAACCCATTATGGATTGCATTGCCACTCACTTTTTCTTTTAAAAGAAACTAGGCAAAAATGCAAATCTTTATAGTCTTTGATTGGCCTTCTAATGTCAGTGGTTGGCAATGTTGTGATAGCGATTGGTCTTGGTCTCTGAAGTGTAAGAATACAACAGGCAAGTTATGGCTAGACAATGATAATTAATTAATCCTTAAATGGATCATAACAGGATTAGCTAATTAATTTCTTTTTTTTTTGCTATAACTAGCCAAACATAAACACTAGAAGGTAAATCAAGGGCTGCAGCAATGTAGATTATTAAGAAGTTTTTTATACCCTTTCAGTCTTGGAAAAGATAACTTTTGACCATTTTGGCTGAAATATAACTAGCCTTAATTTGCGAGCCGGTAAAGGTAGAAAGTAGTTCAAACCCTCTAAAGAGGTGCAAAGTCTTGTAGTTTCAAAAAAATGGAAGTTTTGAATTTGACTTTTTTTGGACTGACTACCGAATTGGGACAGGTTTAGGGTTTTTTGGATGACATCAAATAAGGCCTTGGGCCCAAGCCTTAAAACACAATTTTGTTTCTTTCTTTAAAAAAACTAGGTGAAAATCCACATCTATATAGTCCTTGATTAGCCTTCTGGTGTTTGTGGTTCAGAAGCTATGGCCAACAATTGATATTTAATCAGCTAATTCTTTAGGAGATTCACCAGGGGAAGGGGAATAATTAATTAATTTGTTGTTTTTAAGTTCCAATGAAACATCTGAAACTTGCAGAATAGGTTTCCCTTGGTGTCTTACAACATCCTACCAAATTTCAAGTAAAATATTGAGAGGGTAAGAGATACGTAAGATATTGCACTTAATTAACTAATTCCCTAGAGGATTAGCGATTACATCATCCAAAAATCATGTGACTCACTCATTTTTTTCACAATGTCGGTGCCACTAGTGCAACAAACCGAGTGTTTTATTCAAACCATATCACCATCAGCAGACCAATAGCCATTTCCTTTTTTAATCTCATCAGATCAACTGCTGCTTTCCAAATCCAAGGATGTCTTAACAGACTCTGTGGTACAATCCGTTTACAAGTTACGACTGATCATAACTTCAAAAGCTACAATAGTGGCACTTGTGGGCATTTAAAGGGCTAGTCAACAGGAATATTGCACTAAAATACACTTTTGCTCAATAATGTATTTAAAATAATTCTATTATAAGTCAACAACATTTCTAAACTTACAATTTTTAAATTGACTTTATGTTAGTGCATTCATGTCAACAATATTAAATATGAGACACCAAACAGATTAGCACCAATTATCCTAATTGAAATGTTAATGAATAATCTAAAACCATTTTATTACACCAGAAGATCACAGCACATAAGGGGACAACTGTGTTTACAAAATTCAAATGCATGAGTTCAAGTGAGATGACCTTGACTTACTAGCCTATTCACACTTAACCCTTTGCTATATATACTTTTAAATAATTTTAAGCCAGAGTGCCCTGTGATCAAGATCATGACAAAAACAATGCAAGCAGAAAATTTCATGAAATTGGCAGGTACAAAGGATATACATTTGCAGCAGATAAGACATGCCGACAACTTGGACAAGATCTAGAACTTTTGACAGCAGCTGCAATACAAGTCTCACAAAACACGTGACCGCATATTGTGGAATTAATACACTTTTCTTGCTGCAGAATATCAAACAATGTATCAAGACAAACAGGACATTTTATTGTCATTATAGAAAAAGCAGCATTATCAAATCGGTTTAGAGGTAAATTCTTTCTGGCACTGCATACACATTTGTCCAAATAGCATCTGAAGCACTTGCTTTTTGTTCTGTTTGAATGAATATTTTTTTCATCAATTTGATCATGAGCATCTTCAGTTTTAGTTAAATCCACTACTTCCAATGTTTCAGAACGAGACCAAGTAGATCTTCTTGGAATAGTAGCATTTGGAAGGTTTATCAAAAGTATTCCATTCCTAGGTTGAAAGTTTGTCATCGATGCATTCATGCTTGCATTTGTTGCTCTACAATCCTTAGAACTTTGCAGAGTTCGACTGCGGTGAGATTAACCACTCAAGGATTATGGGGCCACACAACTTCAACAAATTCGACTGCCCTTCTTGAACATTTATTTTCAGAACTTTTGAAATGTACAACATATCATGCAAAGCTCATTTAGAATAGCACAACTGTAATAACAAAACAAGACTTTGATGATCATGCTTGCATCTTATCCCATTATGATAGCCACAAGAACTACAGTAAGCATACTCAGCTAAGAATTAAAAGTACTTTTGGTGAAACTTTTACTGATCAAATTCTAATTTAACGCCAATTCAGTCATACTCAATAGGCACTAAAAACATATTGGACTTATTGCTGGATCTGTTATAATGCACTGACAACAAATAAATGTATCAAAGTCGTCATTGGAAAACATATTTACAAAGTTATATGTGCAATCAACATGTCCCTTATATAAGGTAACTTCACCACTTGCTATGCCTGGGGTTCTCAAACTTTTGGTGTTATGGAGCCCATAAAGAGATTGACCATAATTTACAGAGCCCCACAATAAATTTTATTAATGCCGTTATTGCTTCTTTGAACAGTTGCAAAATTAGCCAAGTCAGTATTTTAATAAGTAAACGAATAGCTCGCGGAGCCCTGAGGTTTCTCTCGCGCAGCCCTGGGGCTCCGTATGGAGCCCTTTGAGAGCCTAGGTGCTATGCAGTGCATAGTCGCAACAGGTTGGCAGCAACACTGTGTGAGAACTGCTGAGTAATTGAATCTGTAGATTTAGGTTTTGGTAGTGCCTAGATTTTGCCGCCAGCAGCATGAGTTCCGCTGGGGCTATTTTTCTATTAGAACCTTATCCAGCTTTGTCCACATACAACACTGAGTTCATGACACTAACAGTATGGTGAACCTGATCGAATGGAAAGCTTCAATTCCTGCTGCGCGAGTGTCCATTGGTTCAGCTCTCAGCACTGTTGCTTTGGCTTTGCTAGTAGAGATATAACACTTTTGATGAGAATGCTTTTACGTATTTTTTCAAAAATGTTTTGAAAACCAGACACTGGTTTACATCAGGGTTGCCAGATTTTTTTAACCTGAAGTAGCCAAACACTGTTCTGAAAAGACCCAAAATGAAAGATAAGTAGCCAAATACTAGCTGTTTCAAAAAGAGCAAAAGAAATTTGGTGTTTTTATTGTTTGCATTTCAGTGATGATTTCATCACGTTCACTCATCCGTACTATGACCTTTTCAGGGCGTAACGAGGTTAGTTGGCACCCGGGGCAAGAAGGAAATTTGACGCCCCCATGTGTGAACCTGAGGTCTTTCAAAAGCAAATGTACTATATTGAAGAAGTACTTGTGACATTGCTGGGGCTTTTCTGCATTCCCCACAGTCATTTGGGACTCCACGCAATGATTCAGCACCTGGGGAATTGCACCCTCCTTGCTCCTCTTGTTACGCCTCTGGACCTTTTTCCAAAATTGGCAAAATGGGTGGCAGCAAAGTATGAAAATGAGGTGTTGTGACCATTACCCTCTCCTTTGGCTATGCCCATGGTGTAATGTCAATACCACACAATGATGAGCTTCTTTGGTAAGTGCACTAAATTTAGTACTACTATTACCAATTTAACATTTCTTTGTCAGAGTAGATNAAACAAACACAACACATAATTCAGTTTATGGTAAATCTGTANGCCTAGGCCAGTGGTTCCCAACCGGTGGGCCATATGGCCCACAGGCAGTTTTTAGGTGGGCCATGGCGCCATTTCACATAATTCAAATTTACTGAGTGGTGGTATGAAGCACCTCTGGTGAACCTGAAATAATGCTGCTGACGGAATATTGTTTGTTAAGCCGGTTTTCTGTTAAAGTTTCCATGTATCTGTGTGGTTTGAACAGCCAAACATATTACGCTACATTTAGAATGTATGATAGTAAGCTCAGATGCACGCATTGAGAAGTGTGTAATAATTAATATCAATTCTCTGCGATCAAGGAAAAATCGAAATAGTAACCAGTCTCGAAAATAACCATTTTATTTGCCGCTTGGCATATATTGCTAACATATTTCAACAACTCAATAAAGTTAATCTGAAACTAGAAGTACAAGAAAAGGGAAGGACAATCTTTGATTTTATTGACACCCTCAGCGCATTCGTGGAAAGGTTGACAATTGGAAGCGAAAAGATCAAGCAGGGAATTTTGTTATGTTCAAGATGGTGCTACAGTAGCTGGTGATGAAGTGAATGTTGATACAGCATCGGAATTTGTTCAAGACCTTGGAGGGCTTCGTGAGCAATTTGTGTTGTACTTTACAGAAATCATCAAAACAACTTGGATTTGGTGAAAAACCTTTTTGTTGTTCCAGTCAAGAATGTTGCAGTATGAAAGGAAGATGATTAACCTTCAAAACGATTCTGGGGCCATATATGTTTTTGAAACTAATACAATTTGGAATTTTTGGCTAAAGTGTCTGATATTTATCCAAATGTTGGAAAAGCAGCTATCAAAAAGTTACTTCTCTTCCCCAGCAAATATTTATGCGAATGTGGATTCTTCACCCTTTTGCACGTGAAAAAAAATGAAACCGACTCAAATTTACTCTAGAACAGGGGTCGGCAACCTTTTTTGCAATGCACAGACCAGTTTAAAACTAAATTTTTTTCGCGGACTGGCCTTCAAAAAACCATAAACGTTGAGCAATAAAAATGTATTACAACTAATATGAGTTATTACAACTTTGATTCAATAAGAACCTTGAGATGCTCCCACCTAGGAATTATGGAACTCAATGACACCCGCAATGTATCCCTCACGTCCAGTCTGTTTCTCAGTTTCGTCTTTGTTGCTACCATCACAGAAAATCTGGACTCGCATAAGTAGGATGTCAGAAATGGCAGCAAAGTTTTTAATGCTTTTGTGGCAAGGTCAGGTATTCTGAATCCAAAACATTAGTAGAGTGGTTGCATGAAAAATACATTTCAGGCTATCATCATTTGCAATGTTCAATAGTTGGTCCTCTTGTACAGGTAAGGTTGATTTACCTGGTTTGAAAATAAATGGATTACGGATCCATTTCTTTACAGTTCAAGGGTCTTTAGTGCTTGGAAAATAGCGCTTGTACTATTGTAAAAGAACACCAGAACACTCAAGTAACTTTATAATGAAAATCACAGCCAAATTAAATTGCAAATTCAATGCACTGATGATGATGATAACAGGAGTTATCGAAATGTTTGCAATATGTCGTTTGTATCGTTTTCTTTGGCCGTAATTTTCATTATAAGGCTATTTAGCACTTCCGCTTTTCGTGTACTCAAGTAACTGCTCACCAGTTTGGAGAACGTTTGTTCAAGTTTGCTGTCTTTCAAAATCTCTGCTAATGTTTGAAACATGTCAAATACCCCTTTGTTTACACGCTGCACATACAATTTAAGTTTGTCTTTAAACGCAGCCCTTTTTATCTGCAACTTGAATAGAGTTGTCATTTTGCCTTAAAGTGATAGACTTAGTTTGCTGAGCAGATTGAAGATGTCACACAAGTAGGCAAGTTTGAGAAACCATTTTTCATCACTAAATTTGTTAGCAAGATCTGAATTTTTCTCTAATAGAAACCTTTGCAATGGTTCATGTAATTCAAACACTCTGTTCAATAATTTTCCTTGGGAGAGCCACCTTATTTCTGTGTACAAGAAAAGGCATTTGTGCTCTGCATGTCCTCACATAGATGCTCAAACAGCCTAGTGTTAAGTGCATGAGCTTTAATGAGGTTGGTCATTTTAACTATATCATGGAATACACTATGAAGCTCAGGTAATATTTTTCAGCGCGCCAGCATTTCCTTGTGAATGACGCAATGAGTGGCCTTACACTCTGGTACGACCTCCTTAATCCGCACAGGCAAACCAGACAGACCGCCAATCATGGCTGCAGCCCCATCCATGCACACACCGCCACAAAAACACCAATTTTCCTGTGAAATATTCATTTAGAGATTTGAATAGTTCTGACGCTGTGGTGTTTTGTGGCAAGAACAAATACATCAGATGTCCTCATGAATATCGTCTTCATAAACTAAAGATATCGAACAAAAACTAGCAGCACAGCTTTGTTTTTAATATCTGTAGACTCATCACACTGATGAATCCATGGTGACTTTACAATCCGCTCTAACAATTTAGTTTCAATGTCTTCCGCCATATCTTCAATTTGTCTCGCAATAGTCATGTGCGAGCCGAAAGAGAAACTTGTGCTATCTTGTTAGCTGCCGATTCCTAAAATGCAATGGCTACGGATACGCCTGTCAATCTTGAAATTTGACAACTTAATTAATAGTACGCCACCTGTGACATCATAGTAACACACGACGAGAGTACAGTAGGCTTAGTAGAAACGAAGTAAATGTAAAAGATAAACCCTAAACCTAACCCCAACCTTAACCCTAACCAGTAACCGTAGCCCTAACCTAACACTAACCCCTAAACGTAAAACCTGAGCCTGAAAAAAAGTAGAAAAAAAAAAAAAGTCAGCAAGGTGAGAGTCGAACAGAAAACCATTGGCAGGATGTTTAGCCGTAGTGCATAACCATTACGCCACAAGAACCACAGGGTTTGAATGACAAACTAACCCTTTTATTTTAATTGCGTGAGGTAGGCGTATCCTTAGTCACTTCCTTCCTAAAACTTCACAGCAAATATCAGTACACGCAATGATTATGATGCGACCCAGAGTAACAAACTCCTCACGAACCGTGGTTGCCAACCACTGCTCTAAAAGATGATCTTGGATGCGCTCTTTCCACAACGCAGCCAAGAATTGACATGAATCTTGTCGAAAACGTCATACAAACAGCAAAAATTACATTAAAGTTTATCTCCCACTCTCCTTACTGTAGTGTTGCTGATGCTAAAATTTAATAAAATGTGATGTATTATCGTAAAGTCCTTAATATTTGTTTGTTCATATTTGTACTTCAATGAGAGTAGATGTTTCTAATGTTCTGTGATAGTGACGTCTAACGTTCTGCTGAAAGCAACAAGTGGACCAATTACCAAGATGGAGTTAGCCGCACTTTTGCCCAGGGTTGCCAACCTGTCTTCACCAAAAAAAGACAGATTTTGTCCCAAAAATAGCCAGATAGCAGTTTTAAGGCATTAATACATAAAATATGCATAACCAAACACAAAACAGACGTTAAAACTCATCAGAAACATGAACATCTATACAATACAATTCCACTCTTTAGAAGCATTCACTTTCCCCGTAATTCCACTGTCGTACATATGTTTCTTATCAATAAAATCGATCATTTTTAGGGCAACAGTAAAATCTTTTCAATATTTTGTGCATATGCTACTGCATGGTTGGTAATCGACTCTTTCCAGAAGAGATTTTTAATGAATATGCACCTCACACACTTTTTCCAGACCCAAGCTTTTCCAACTGAAAAAAGCCAGAAAAAACAGATTTTGTCTGGCTTTTTTTGATTTCCAAAAAAAAGCCCAAAGGTGTTCAAAAAAAGCCAGAATTTCTAAACCTGGCTTCAAAAAAGCCGAATTGGCATCCCTGCTTTTGCCAGCGGCACTTACGATTGGATGCGAGGTTCATCAAAAAAATTTCGACTTCCCAAGTCGTGAAAAAGAAACAAAATTTTTCACTGCAGTGGACAGTATTGCGGCCAGTGGCCCAACTATATGGACAAGTACGTACGGACTGGAACCAGTGCTTTATAATAGACTGCTCATTGAGCCATCCGGCTGGGCACAAACCGTTCACATGATCACACAGCGTTTTACGTAACACGTGACTCAATATTCACGCCTTTCGTTGAATGCGTTTTTCTGCTCGCCTTTCTGTGCATGTATTTACGATCTCGCGGAACCTTACGGGATCTCTTTTCGTCAGAAGTGCCATGAGCGAGTTGTCGTCTGCCTGATCCATTCACTGTTTTCTGCGATATATTTGCTGCTGTACAGTCGTAAAAGACAAGTCGCTGTCTGTGTTAATGGTCGATAGATGTTGCCGTTTTGCGTCATTAAAACCAGTGC